>Ga0247608_10000521_pt1 | contig 61599 bp, 69 predicted proteins | sample 176DNAGHGlowgp2_FD_193490 | JGI IMG/M metagenome (GOLD analysis project Ga0247608, IMG submission 193490) | Sheep rumen microbial communities from Palmerston North, Manawatu-Wanganui, New Zealand - 1766 DNA GHGlow gp2 | ecosystem: Host-associated > Mammals > Digestive system > Stomach > Rumen ... | reverse complement strand
TATAAATAAAGAAGTTAATGATATAGTTTTAAATAATGAAGTAAGTAAAATTGATAATACAGTAAGTAAAGTTGATAGAATAAGTTTAAATGATGAAGTAGAAGGTAATAATATAGTAAGTTCAAATAATGAAGTAAGAGATATAAATAATCAGGTAGAAGTGCAGAATGAAATTGTTAAAAGTAATGAAAATTTAACATATGTTACTTTAAGAAGAAGTAATGGTGAAGTTGCTTATATTGAGTTAGAGGAATACTTGATTGGTGTAGTTGGTGCTGAAATGCCTGCTTCATTTAATATTGAAGCATTAAAATCGCAATCAGTTATTTCTCGTACATATGCTTTAAAAAGTATATCATCTGGTAGAGTTTTAACTGATAATGAATCTACTCAAAGTTATAAAAGTAATGATGAATTAAGAAATATGTGGGGAAGTAGTTATGATGTATATTATTCTAAAATTAAAAATGCGATTAATAGTACAAAGGGTGAATATTTAACATATAATGGAAATTATATTGAAGCTGTATTTCATTCTACTAGTAATGGGACTACAGAGGATGCTAGAAATGTTTGGGGAAATTATTATCCATATTTAGTAAGTGTAGATAGTTTATATGATAGTTTTAATCCATCATACGAAAAAGAAAAAAGTTTTTCATATGATGAATTATCTTCTAAATTAGGTTTTTATGTTAATAGTGAAACTGAATTTAATATATTAAGTTATACTAGTGGTAATAGGGTAGAAAATATTAGTATTGATAATAATATTTTTACTGGTGTTAGTTTAAGAAGTATACTTGGACTTAGAAGTACTGATTTTGAAATTATAAAAAATGATGCAGGTGTTACATTTAAAACAAAGGGATATGGTCATGGTGTTGGTATGAGTCAGTATGGAGCAAATGGTATGGCTAAATCCGGTTATTCGTATCGTGATATTTTAAATCATTATTATCCTGGAGTAAGTATAGGATCATTATAAAATATCTTGAAAAATTACCTATTTTTTTATATAATTAAAATAGAGGTGCGATATGAATAATAAAGGGTTTGCAATATCATCTGTTATGTATTCTATACTTGTTGTTTTTTTAATAATTTTAGTTGGAATACTTGGTACACTTGGTAGTAGAAAAGTTGTACTTGATAAATTAAAAAAGGATTTAAAAGAGGAACTTGAAAGTGGAACAAGCGATAATGTTTGGGATTTTACATATACAGGTAATTATCAAGAATTTGTTATTCCAAGTTCTGGTGAATATAAAATTGAGTTATGGGGCGCTAGTGATACAGAAAATAATAAAAATGGTAGTTATACATCTGGCGTAATTAATTTTAATCAATCTAAAAATTTATTTATATATATTGGACAGGAAAAGAAAAATGGTACATATAATGAGGGTAATACTGATTTAAGGATTGTTAGTGGTCGAGTAAATGACTTTAATTCTAAGAAGTCTAGTATTATGACTGCAAAGGGATATGAAGATATTAATTCTTATATTTCAGGACATGTTGGTTGTGTAGCCTTAAGGGAAGATTCTACTTCTAATAATGTTATTCCTAAAACTGGAGTAAGTGGGTTACCTTGTACTTATGGAACAGATGATGTTACGTGTAGTTATCATTATAGTGAATATATTTTTAGGGATACATTATTAGTAGATGGTATTGATCAAGTTCAACCTGATGGAAGTAGAACAAATGGTCATGTTGGTGATGGGTATGCTAGAATTACAAAAATTAGATAAAATTAATTTTTGTAATTTTTTATTTTTTTAAAAAATGAAAAAATAGATAAAAAAGTTAAATTGTGAAAAATACACTATTTGTATATAAAATATACTCAAAATGGTTATTTTAGAAAAATGAAAAAAATACAAAAAAATAATAAATTGCAATTAGCAACTTTACACGAAAAATATTTTTTTAGAAATTATAGATAAAATAAAGGCTAAAAAGTTTTGCCGAACAAATGTTTTAAAAAAGTGCTTAAAAGTTATTGACAAGTACTTTTTTTTTATATAAAATTAAGTTGTAAAATAAAGTAGGAGGAAGAAACAATATGGTAGTAGAAAACGAAGTTTTAGAATCACTTCAAGTTGTTAAACGAAATGGTAAAAAAGTTAATTTCGATGGTTCTAAAATTGCTTTAGCTATAAAAAAAGGCTTTGATAGTGTAGATAAAGATGAAACAAAAAAATATAGTGCATCTGATGTACAAAAAATCTATCAAGGCGTTATTAAAAGAATTGAAAAAGAATATAAAAATGAAGGAAAAATAAAAATTGAGGATATTCAAGATTTAATTGAAGATGAATTATCTAAAAAAGAATATATGGATGTTTATGAATCGTTTTCTGAATATCGTGAGAGAAGAAATCAATCTAGAAAGTTATTCTTTGATGAAAAAAAGACTCATAAATTTTTAAAAACATTAGAGGGACTTGGATTAAAATCTGCTAATGAAGATGATAATAAAAGAGAAAACGCTAATGTTGATGGTGATACTGCAATGGGAACTATGCTTCAATATGGTAGTACAGTTTCAAAAGAATTTGCTAAATCATATCTAATGAAAAAGAAATTTGCAGATGCACATGATCAAGGTGATATTCATATTCATGATATGGATTTTGAGGCAATGGGTACAACAACATGTATGCAAATTGAATTAGATAGATTATTTAAAGGTGGTTTTTCAACAGGTCATGGTCATTTAAGGGAACCAAATGATATTATGTCATATAGTGCACTTGCTGCTATTGCTATTCAATCAAATCAAAATGATCAACATGGTGGTCAATCTATACCTGCATTTGATTATTATATGGCACCAGGTGTTAAAAAAACATTTAAAAAACAATTTAAACAACAAATTTATGATTTACTTGATTATTCTGATTTATTAAGTTTTATAAATATGGATAGAATTGCTAAAGAAATAGATAAATTAGATTCTATTGAACTTGATATTGAAATGTTTGAACCAATTTATAAAGAGTCAAAAGAAATTAAGAGATTATTTGAAAAGAGTTATGAAAAAGCTTTACAAAAAACTGATAGAATTACATATCAAGCAATGGAAGCATTTGTACATAATTTAAATACAATGCATTCTAGAGCTGGAGCACAAGTACCTTTTTCATCAATTAATTTTGGTACTGATACTTCTGAGGAAGGAAGAATGGTTACTAAGAATTTCTTAAATTCTATTGATGCTGGTCTTGGAAAGGGAGAAACTCCAATATTCCCTGTTTCAATATTTAAAGTTAAAGAGGGAGTAAATTATAATAAAGAAGATAAGAATTATGATTTATTTAAGTTAGCTTGTAAAGTTTCTGCTAAGAGATTATTCCCTAACTTTTCATTCCTTGATGCACCATTTAATTTATCTTTCTATAAACCAGGTGATTATAGAACTGAAGTAGGTTATATGGGATGTAGAACTAGGGTTATGAGTGATATTACTGATTTAAATAATCAAACAACAGGTGGTCGTGGTAACTTATCATTTACTTCAATTAATTTACCTAGAATTGGTATTAAACATGGTATTTGCTTAAAGGAAAGAGATAAAGCAGATATGGAAGGTTTCTATAATGAGTTATCTGAAAAAATGGATCTTGTTAGAGATCAACTTTTAGAGAGATTTGAAATTCAATGTAGTAAAAGATGTTATAATTTCCCATTTTTAATTGAACAAGGTGTATGGAGAGATGGAGAAAAATTAAAACCAACTGATAGATTAAGAAGAATACTTAAACATGGTAGTTTAACTGTTGGATTTATTGGACTTGCTGAAACATTGAAAGCATTAATTGGTAAACATCAAGGTGAAGATGAAGAAGCACAAAAATTAGGACTAGAGATTATTGGATTTATGAGAAAGAAGACTGATGAATATTCTCGTGAATATAATTTAAATTTTGCTTTAATAGCAACTCCTGCAGAAGGATTATCTGGAAGATTTGTTAATATTGATAGGGCAATATATGGAAAAATTAAAGGAATTACTGATAGAGCATTCTATACTAATTCATTCCATGTACCTGTATATTATAATACAAGTATTAAACATAAATTAGAGGTTGAAGCACCATATCATAATTTAACTAATGGTGGACATATTAGTTATATTGAATTAGATGGTGATACAACACAAAATATTGATGCATTTGAAAGTGTTATTAGAAAAATGAAAGAACTTGGAATTGGTTATGGAGCAATTAACCATCCAGTAGATAGGGATCCTGTTTGTGGATATGTTGGTGTAATTGGTGATAAATGTCCAGGTTGTGGAAGACGTGAATTTGACGGAGTTCCATTTGAAGAAATTAAAAATATAAATTGTAATTGTTAAGGAGGAATATTATGGAAAAAATAGTTGGCGAAGGTGTAGGATTCGAAAGAATTAGAAGGGTTACTGGTTATTTAGCAGGAGATGTTAAAAGATTTAATAATGCTAAACGTGAAGAAGAAAAAAGCCGTGTAAAACATTCTGATGTTAAAGAATTAATGAATGATTACAAGTGCGCTAAGGAATCTAAATAGTGATTGGTTATGCAAATTAGACTTGCAAGTGATTTACAAACTGATAGTATTGTAGATGGAGAAGGTATTAGGACAGTTATTTGGACACAAGGGTGTCCTCATAATTGCCCTGGATGCCATAATCCTTCTACTCATTCTTTTTCTGATGGAGCATTAGTTGATGTTGATTTTATAAAAAAAGAAATTGCTTCTTTAGAGGGACAAGATGGAATAACTTTTTCTGGTGGAGATCCAATGTGTCAACCAGAAGCATGTGCTTCTATTGCAATTTTTTGTCATGAACTTGGCTTAAATGTTTGGTGTTATACTGGCTATACTTATGAACAATTGATTGAATTATCAAAAACTAGAAAATCGATTTTAGATTTTTTGAATCAAATAGATGTTTTGGTTGATGGAAAATTTATTATGGCTAAAAAAAGTTTAGATGCTATATTTAGAGGTTCTACAAATCAAAGAATAATTGATGTTAAAGCTAGTTTATATAATGGTAGTGTTAAGTTAGTTGATAAGTATGTAGAGATGAAAGAAGAAGTAAGAAAAAATAAAATGTATATATAAACTACTTAAATTTTTAAGTAGTTTTTATCATATATTTTATTAGGTGATTTTTTTGAAAAAAAGAATTCATTTAAAAAGAAAATTTAAACCTAAGAAAATAAAAAAGAATTTATTTATTATATCTTTAATTCTTATTATAGTTTGTGTTATTTTGTTATTTAGAATAATTAATAATAAGATGATTCCTATATATGTTGATTATGCTACTATGGAAGCTAAAAAAATAGGTAGTGTTATTATTAATAGATCTGTTAACAGTGAGGTAGAGAAGAAATTAAATTATGATGATTTACTTATAGTTGATAAAAATAGTAAGAATGAGGTAATGATGATTGATTTTAATCCCGTTGTTGTTAATAGAATTTTAAATGATATTACTAATAATATTCAAAATGATTTTAAGGAAATTAAAAGGGGTAATATTGATGAGAGTAAGTGGGAAGATAAAATAAATATTAATTCTAAAAAAAAAGGTGTAATATATGAAATGCCGTCTGGCATTGTTTTTGATAATGTCTTATTTAGAAATTTGGGGCCTAAGATACCTGTTAAATTAGAATTAGAAGGAGATATTTTAACTAATATTAATACTCGTGTTAGTAATTATGGAATTAATAATGCATTAATTGAAATATCAGTTGTTGTAGAAGTTAATGAGAAAGTTATTTTACCAATTACAACAAAGGATATTAAAGTTAAATCGAGTATACCATTATTTATTAAAATGATTCAGGGAACTGTACCTGAATATTTAGGTGGAATAGAAAAAAATTCTAGTTATTATAAGTGATTTATGGACTTTATTTTGTTAATTTGATACTATAGTTATAGAGGTGATACTATGAAAAAATATACATACTTAGATTGTGAATATGAATTAATTAAAGATTATAAAAATGGATTTGATAATGAGGAAATTAAAAATAGAATAACTGATTATTTTAAGGATTATGATTATATTATTGGAGATTGGTCATATGGTAAATTAAGATTAAAAGGTTTTTGCAATAAAGATAATAGTAAAAATCGAGATATTAATTCTTATGAAAAGAAAGATGAATATATAAAAAATAGTTGTGCATATGAGTGTAGGTATTTTATTTTAAAGAAGATTTAACCCATAATTTGGAATTTAAATATCCAAAATTATGGGTTTTGTTTTTGAAGTTATACAGAATGTAAAGTTGTCATTTTATTTGTCAAATAATGTTGAAGAGTATTAGTAGGTGTGCTATACTTTTCTTGAAGAATAAAGGTGGTGCATTATGAAAAAATATATTATGAAATCTAATATTCCAGTATTAATTGGTTTTATTTTTGTTATTTCAGGATGCATACTTTTGTCGTATGATTATTTATGTGCTAAGAGGCATAAATTATTTGAAGATATGGATTTGGCGTATTTAGATCAATCTTCTAATATAGGTAATGCACAACTTACTCAAGTTGATGATCCAAAACTTGATGAAAAACTTAATGATGATGAGAAGACTGTTGATGAGTCTAATGAATATATTGGAAAAATTTCTATTCCAAAAATTAACTTGGTTAAGGGTTTTGTAAGTAAAGATTCTAAAAATAATAATATTAGTAGAAATGTTACTATATTAAAGGAAGCTAATATGCCAGATGTTGATAAGGGTAATTTTATTTTAGTTGCTCATTCAGGTGATGCATATATAAGTTTTTTTAGAAATTTATATAAGTTATCTGTTAATGATGTAGCGTATATTTATTATAATGATATTAAATATACTTATCAAATAAAGGATATATATAATGTTGAAAAGAATGGAACTGTTAGTATAAGAAGAAATTATGATGTTAATACTTTAACACTTGTTACTTGTACTTATCATGATGATTATCATCAAACAGTTTATATAGCAGAATTAATTGAGAAAGCAGAGGTGTAAATATGTTTGAAGTACCAATTTCAGAAAAAATTAATATAATAGTTAATTTAGTTAAAAATTCTAAAATGTTTTTCGGATTAATGATTTTTTCTATGGTTTTTATGATTTTACTATTTGCTTTTAAAAAAAGAAGAAAGTTGATATTTGGATTATTTACTATAACTTTCACAGGATCACTTTTACTTATTAATTCTGGTGAATTAGGAAAGTTTTTAGATTATTTTGTTGAAGTATTAATGAATTTATTATATTTTCCAAATTTTTGCTTATATTCAGTGTTGTTTGTTAGTTTAAATATAATAATGATTTATGCGATGAATTCAAAGAAAATTCTTGAACATAATAGAAAAATAATTATAGGTGTATATTTAATATCTTGTATTTTATTTGCACTTACAATTAATACTATAGGAAGTATTGATATAAATTTGAATGATAAATTATCTATTTATAGTAATAAAACAGTTTTATCTTTAATAGAATCTACTACATTTATAATAACGTTACTTTATGTTTATATGTTCTTAGGTTTTGTTTTGAAAAGAATTTTATATACGAAAAATGAAAATGAATTACAAAAGACTATAAGAATGCAAAGAGTGTTACTTGATAATAATGGTAACAGTAAAATGACAGAAAAATATGAAAAAAATATGACTAAGACATTTAATAAGTTTATTGAAAATGTTAATAATAATTCTTTAACATTAAATGAAATTAAAACTGATGATTTTGAATTAAATTCTAATGCTCTTATTGATTTATATTCTAAATTATAAGATAATATATATAGGGGAGATTTATATGAAAAAGGCAATATTTATACTGTTTTTTGTGTTATGTGTTGAGTTTTTTTTAGGAAAAAATTATAGCATAAATTATGAAATAAATAATATTATGTATTTTGAAGATATTCCTAGTCAAACAGAACCTGTAAAAGAACCTACAGTAGAAGAGCCTATTGTAGAAGAACCAAAAGAAGTAACTCCTGAACCTACAAATGAACCTGTAGTTGAAGAACCAAAAGTTGAACCTAAAGAGGAGGTAACACCACAGCAGTCTGAACAACAAGCGCCAGTGGTTGAAACTCCTAAAACAACAACTACGCGTAAAACTACAACTCCTAGAGTTCAAGTAGAAGAAAAAGTGGAAGAAAAAGTAGAGCAACCAGAGGAAGTTGTTGAAAAAGAAGAAGAAAAAAAAGAAGAGGAAGTTAAAGAAGAGAAAAAAGAGGAAACTGAGAAAAAAGAAGAAACTGTTCAAGATATTTCTGCTACAAGTGATTATAAAGAAGTAGAAAAAAGTAATAGAAAGAAATTAGTATTTGTTACATTTATTTTAAGTTTATGTTTAGCAGGTACTGGGTTCTTTGTTGTAAGGAAAAATATATTGGGCTAGTTGGCTAGCCTTTTTTTTAACTAGAATGGAGAGTATTATGGAACTTAATGAATTACTTAGTATTTATAAAAATTATTTAGATGAAGTTAATTTACTATGGAGGTCTCTTTGACCCAGAAGGTAAGAAAAAAAGAATTGAAGAGTTAGAAAATATTACTTTACAACCTGATTTTTGGAGTGATAAAAAGAAGAGTGAAAAAGTAATTAATGAATTAAATTATAATAAAAATATAATTGATAATGTTTCTAATTTAATGTCCAATATTGAAGATAATATTAGTTTAATTAATGATTCATTTGATGAAGATGATACTGAAATTAAAAATTTATTAATTAGTGAAAAAGATGAAATAAAAGAAAAAATTGATAGTTTACAAATTGAAATATTATTAAGTGGGTCTTTTGATAAACTTGGATGTTTATTAGAAATACATCCTGGTGCTGGTGGTACTGAATCTTGTGATTGGGCTTTAATGTTATATAGAATGTATATAAGATTTTGTGAAAAAAAAGGCTATAAATATGAGATAGTTGATTATCAAGATGGTGAAGAAGCTGGTATTAAAAGTGCGACTATTTTAATTAAAACGAATATGGCTTTTGGTTATTTGAAAAGTGAAAAAGGAGTACATAGATTAGTTAGAATTTCTCCATTTGATTCTAATTCAAGGAGACATACTTCTTTTGCGTCAGTTGATGTAACACCACTTTTTGAAGAAACTGATATTGATATAGATATTAATCCAAATGATATTAGGGTTGATGTATATCGAAGTAGTGGTCATGGTGGACAAGGTGTTAATACAACTGATAGTGCTGTTAGAATTACTCATATACCTTCAAAAATTGTTGTTACATGTCAAAATGAAAGAAGTCAAATTCAAAATAAAGAAAAGGCACTTGAAATATTGAAATCTAAATTATATAAATTAGAACTTGAAAAGCGTGAGAGTAAGTTAAAAGATATTAAAGGTGATTTATCTGATATTAATTTTGGTTCTCAAATTAGAAGTTATGTTATGCATCCATATTCTATGGTTAAAGATCATAGAACAAATGTTGAAACTTCTAATGTTTTAAAGGTTTTAGATGGTGATATTGATTTATTTATTAATTCTTATTTAAGGAGTGGTATAAATGATGTTTAAGAAAAAAAGAGAAGAAAACATATTAAAAAAGGTATATGAACATGATAGGATTTTTAGATATGTTTTATTACTTATAGGTGTTATTTTAGTAGCTCTTGCTTATAATTTGCTTATTTTACCTATAAAGATAGTTTATGGAATGAGTGGAGTAGGTGTAATATTAAATGGAGTATATGGTATAAATCCTTCTATAGTAATTTTAATTGGGGATTTATTACTTCTTATTTTAAGTTGGTTTACACTTGGATTTGAAAAAACAAAAAATTCGATTATAGGTTCTATTTTACTTCCTATATTTATTCAACTTACATCTAGTGCTGGTAATTATATAGTAATAGATACATCGGATGTTTTATTAATTACCATAATTGGTGCGGTTATTAACGGATTTGGTTTAGGACTTGTATTTAAATCAGGTTTTACTACAGGTGGGACTGATATATTAAATCAAATTGTAGCAAAATATGGTAAAACATCTATTGGAAATGCTATGTTTTTAACTGATGGTGTTATTATATTTTTTGGTATGTTTGCATTTGGATGGACACAACTTATGTATTCGTTAATTTCACTTTATATAATTAGTTTAATGACAGATAAGGTAATACTTGGTATTTCAAATTCTAAAGCATTTTATATAATTACATCTAATGAGACAGATGTAAAAAATTATATTATGAGAACTTTAGGCCATGGTGTAACTATTCTTGATGGTAGAGGTGGATATACTGGAAATCATAAGAAAGTAATAATGTGTGTTATACCAACTTCTGAATATTTTGCTTTAAAAGAAGGTATTCATGAGATAGATAAAGATGCATTTTTCTTGGTGTCTGATGCATATGAAGTGTTTGGTGGAGAGTAGACAAATATTTAATTTATTGATATAATGTTATAGTAAAAATTACCAAGGTAAATTTAAATAATAGATGATATAATGATAGAGGTGGTTGTGTGGATTTTATACGTATTAGAAATGCTCATAAGCAGTATAAAAATGGTGTTACTGCAATACAAGATGTTAGTTTAGATATACAAAAGGGTGAATTTGTATTTATAATTGGTACAACTGGATGTGGTAAATCAACATTAATTAAGATGCTTTATAGAGAAGAAAAACCTACTAGTGGAAAAATTATTGTAGGTGGTATAGATGTTGCTAAATTAAGAAATAGTAAGGTTTATAAATTAAGAAGAAAAATTGGTGTAGTATTTCAAGATTTTAAATTATTAAATAAGGAAACAGTATATGAAAATGTTGCTTTTGCACTTGAAATATTTGGTTTACCTAAATCTGAAATTCATGAAAAAGTTTTAAAAGTTTTAGATTTAGTTGGGCTTAAACATAAGGCAAAACAATTTCCAACTGAATTATCTGGTGGAGAGCAACAACGTGTTGCAATAGCTCGTGCGATAGTAAATGGTCCAAAATTATTGATTTGTGATGAACCTACTGGAAACTTAGATGAAATAACTAGTATGGAAATTATGAAAGTTTTAGATGAAATTAATAAGTTAGGTACGACTGTAGTTATGGTTACTCATGATAATGATATAGTAAGAAAAATGGGGAAAAGAGTTGTCTTACTAGATTCAGGAAGAGTTGTAAAAGATTATGAGAAAGGATCATATAATAATGAAAGCATTTAGAATTCTTGGAAGAAATATTCGTGATTCATTTAAAAGTGTATTTAGAAATTTTTCTTTATCACTTGCGTCTATTTCATGTATAACTATAACTTTAATTGTTGTTGCTATATCTATAGTTTTATCATATAATGTTAATAATTTTGCAACTTTAGTTGAAAAGGATGTTACTATTGTATCGTTTATTGAACTTGAAACTACAAATGATGAAATAAAAGAAATTGAAAATAAAATTAAGAGTTTAGATAATATTGAATCGGTAACTTTTAAATCAAAAGGTGATATTTCTAAAGAAATGATTGAGTCAAGTGATACATTTAAAAATGTAATGCAAGATTGGACTGATGCTGATAGTCCTATTGAAGATACTTATTTAGTAAAAGTAGTTGATATTGAAAAAATTAAAGATACTGCTAAACAAATAGAAAAAATAGATAAAATTGAGAGTGTTAAATATGGTGAAGGAATGGTTGAACAATTAGTAACTGTATTTGAAACTATTAAAAAAATTAGTATAATTGCTGTATTTGCACTTATAATTGTTACTGCATTTTTAATTACTAATACAATTAAAATAACAATATTCTCAAGAAAAAGAGAAATTCAAATTATGAGATTAGTTGGCGCATCAAATATTAATATAAAAATACCATTTATATTTGAAGGATTATTTTTAGGAATACTTGGATCAATTATTCCAATAATTGTTGCTGTATATGGATATACTACTTTATATGAAAATTTTGATGGTAAAGTATTCTCATCATTTATTGAACTTATTAAACCAGAACCATTTGTATATATGATTGCTTTATTACTTTTAGGTATTGGTATACTTGTTGGTATGTTTGGTAGTTATAGAGCAGTAAGAAAACATTTAAAAATATGATTAAAATGTGAAATAATTCACATTTTTTTATTGTTTTAATCATAAAATTAATTGGTGATGGTATGAAAATAGGTGATTTAGTTACTAGGATATCTCATAATCATGATATGGTATTTGTTATAACTGATGAAGATGAAGAAAACTATTATTTAAAAGGTGTAAATATTAGATTATGCGCTGATTGTAAAAAGTCTGATGCTGTTTTATATACTGATAAGGAAGATAAGGATGAAGATGATTATTTAAAACGTATTAAGCCTGAATTTGATATGGATAGGAATGATTATTTTTATTTGCCTGGTAAGATACTTCATATTGATGCTGATGATGATTATTTGAGTAGGTGTATAAAGTATTATAATGATGCTCATATATGGTCTATAGGGATAAAAGAAGATGAAAAAAATATTCCTGGTTCCATTTATAATTTGCTTGAGGAGTATAGGCCTTCTATTGTTGTGATTACGGGGCATGATGCATATTATCAAAGAAAAAATGATTCTTCTAACATTAATAATTATAAGAATAGTTCTTATTTTGTTGAGGCTGTAAAAGAGGCTAGAAGGTATGAGAAGAGTCATGAAAAATTAATTATTATTGCTGGTGCTTGTCAATCTGATTACGAGGAATTGATTAAGGCTGGGGCTAATTTTGCGTCTAGTCCTAAGAGAATAAACATTCATGCATTAGATCCTGCTGTTGTTGCAACTTTAATGAGTTTGTCTGATGCTAATAAGGATATTGATTTAAAGTCTATTTTGGATAAAACAAAGTATGGCTCAAAGGGTATGGGTGGTATAAGAACTAAGGGTACAATGTATATTGGTTATCCTAGATAGGGGGATAAATGACAATAAGTGAGGTTAAGAGTGAACTTAATAATATTGTTGGTAAAGAGGTTACTATAAAATATAATTTAGGTAGGAATAAATATGAGAAGTATGATGTTGTTATTAAAGAGTTATATAGTAATATTTTTTTGGTTGAATTAAAGGAAAATATGATAAAGTCATTTTCATATACTGATGTTATAACTAGTACTATAAAAATTATTTATTAATTCTTCATTTTATCTTGATTTTTGTTTTTATTTGATATACAATGTAGTTAACTAGGAGAGGAGAGATACAATGAAGATTACTTCTGTAAGCATTCATAAGGTTGAGGAAGACCCAAAAAATCCAAAAATGAAAGGTAGAGCATCAGTGATAATTGATGATTGCTTCGTAATTAATGATATTAGAATTATTGAAGGAGAACAAGGACTATTTGCAGCGATGCCAAGTCGTAAAACATCTACTGGAAAATATCGTGATGTAGCTCATCCAATTAATCAGGAAACAAGACAATATTTTGAAGATACAATAATTGAAGAATATATGAAACAACAAGATTAATAACACTTTATGTGTTATTTTTTCTTTTTGTTCATATAATTAATCAGGAGGGATTATATGGACAAGGATCAAAATGGTATTATTTTAGGTAATCATAGTGTTACTATTAATGAGAGAAAAAATATTGTTATAACTGGAGTTAAAAAGATAGATAGTTTTGATGAGGAAGAATTTTTAATGGAAACTAGTATGGGGCATATTGTAATAAAGGGTAATGGGCTTGAAATTATTAAATTAGATACTTATCAGGGTAATGTTTCTATTAAGGGTAAGGTTAATAGTTTATCGTATATGGAAAATGGTAGTAAAAAGCAAAAAGAAGAGGGAGTATTTAGTAAGTTATTTAAATGAGTTTAAAATTACAAATATATTCTTTACTTTTTTCTTTTTTATATGGAATGTTTTTTGGTTATATGGTTTTAATTAATTATAAATTTTTATATAGTACTAAAAAATTATTTAAAATTATAGTTACCTTTTTATTTGTTATTACAAATGTATTTTTATATTTTATTATTTTAAGATATATTAATTATGGTGTTATTCATATCTATTTATTATTGATGCTTATTTTTGGATATATTGTAGAAAATTATGTTTACAGTTATATTGAAAGAAAAAGAAAAAAATGATATAATTTGATACAAGGAAGGTGAGTATATGAAAAAGAGAAAAGTCAAAAAAAAATCAGTAAGAATACTTACCTTTGGAACATTATCTGCGATTTTAATTGGTTATTTTTTATTTAGTTTGGGTAATTATGCGATTAAGTTACATAATTTAAGAAAAGAAGAATCTAGTTTAAAAAGTGAACTTAAGACTTTAAAGAGTGATGAAGAATTATTAAAAGCAGAACTTACTAAATTAAAAGATCCTGATTATTTAGCGCGTTTTGCAAGAGAAAACTATTTATATACACGAGATGGAGAATATGTAATACAAATTCAAAAAAATGATTCTATTACTAAAAATAACAAAAAAACTGAAGTAGATTATGATTTTTATTTAGCTATTGGTATTTTTTCTATTTTTATTTTAATGATTATATATATTTTTTATAAAGGTTTCCATCAAAAAAACTGTTAAAATAACAGTTATAATTTGAAATCATTTATTATTTCATCGTCCATATCTTTGCCATCAAAGTATGGTCTTTTTTTATACTTGGACATTTTTCCAACTATGTTTGATGGAAATGTTCTAACTACTTTATTGTAATCAGTTATTATATCGTTATAGTATTTACGTGCAGCTATTATATCAGCTTCAGTTTCATTTAAACCAATATTTATTTTTATTAATGTTTCATTATTTTTTAATTCTTCGTTTGATTCTAAATATCCATTAAATTCATTTATACCATCATATATTTGTCTATCTAATTCAAAGTTAGTTAATTTTCTAGATCTTAATTTTACTATATTTTCTAATATTTCGCCTTTAATTTTAGTGTTTGCTTTTATTATACTAATTGATTTATTTAAAAGATCAAATCTTTTTCTTAATGTTGTATCTATGAATGCTTCTGCTTCGTTTATTCTTATTATATATGTTTGATATTTGTTATAAATATTTATATACCAAATAGCAATTAAGCAAACTGCAATAATGATTAATAATATAATTGTAAATGTTGTCATATCATCACCATAATAATTATAGCAAATTAAGAAATCTAAATCAATTATATTTTGCTTCAAATGTTATATTTTCATAAAATTCTATATAATTTATATATTTTGTTGGAATTAAATACCAGTGACCTGATTCAGGATTACTTATGATTAGAGTATCAGTAGTTGTTTTTTCTATTATTCCATTAAATTCTTGTGATAGTTCTTTAAATGTAGCACATACTAAAACTTTTTTACCTTTATTTAAATTTAATAAAAAATTTATGTTTGATTCTAAAGTTTTATTATAAAAATATGTATTCATAAATCACCTCTTAATTAATTATATTAAATATTAATTGAAAAAAGAATGTGTGTGTGATAGAATTATTTTACGAGGTGATGATATGAAAATAAGTATTGGTGTATCAAATAGACATGTTCATTTATGTGAATCGGATTTTAAAACATTATTTGGTGAAGAATGTGAACTTGAAGTAGTAAAAAAACTATCTCAACCAGGTGAGTTTGCAAGTAATTGTAAGGTTACTTTAAAGACTACTAAAGATGTAATTGAAAATGTAAGAGTTGTTGGACCTATTAGAAAATATACTCAGGTTGAAATATCAAAAACTGATTCTTTTAAGTTAGGATTAAATCCTCCTGTAAGGGATTCTGGTGATTTAAAGGGAAGTTTAGGTATTACTATAATTGGACCTAAAGGTGAAATTGATTTGGATGAAGGGTGTATAATTGCAACACGTCATATACATATAACACCTAAAGAAATGAAAGAATATGGATTTAGTGGTGAAGAAGTAAGTGTAAGAATAGATGGTGAAAAAGGTGGTATACTTAATCATGTTAGATTAAAAGTAAGTGATTCTTATGCATTTGAATTACATTTAGATACAGATGATGCGAATGCATTTTTAGTTAAATCTGGAGATGTTGCAACAATAATAGAAGAGGATAATATTAAAAAAATATAAGGACTTTTGGTCCTTTTTATTGTGCGCTAGTTGTATCTTGTTCTTTTATTGTTGGTATCATTGAATCAAGTGGATCATTAAATGATGGTTCTGTTCCTTTGATATAATATAGTATTGTTTTTTTATCATCGTTGGTTGCTAATTCACCACTTATTGGATTTACTAAAACTCCAACTACGTTTTCTGGTGTTTTATACCAATTATCTTCTTTATCTTTTAAATAGTTTTCCATTGCATATGCCCACATTTTTTTCATGTTAGCACCATCACTTACTAAAGTTTCTTTATTATCATCATATCCATTCCATATACCAAGTATAATATCATTATTGTATCCAAATATTAAGTGGTCTGTATCGGTTGTACCTGTTTTAATGGCATATTTTTTTGTTAGTATTGGTGCGATATTCATACATGTTGGTGTATTATAATCAATGAATTTAGGTGATGAACAATTACTTAATAATTCATTTAATATGTAAGTAATACTAGAATTTAAAACTTTATCTTTTTTTTCTTTCTTTTTATATAATATATTACCATTAGAATCTTCTACTTTTGTTATAAAGTAAGGATCTACTGTATATCCTAGATTTGCAAATGTGGCATAACCTTTTACCATATCAATTAATTTAATTTCATTTGTTCCAAGTGGTAGAGAAGGTATTGCTTCTAGATTATTTGATAAATCAATTCTTTTAGCAAAGTCAACTAGTGTTTCTTCACCTAAAAATAAATGTGTTTTAACAGCATATATATTATCTGAATATGTTATTGCTGCTGCCATACTTATTGGTTTATTAGCGTATGTATCACTGTAATTACTAGGACTATAAGTTTTATTTTCAGAGAATGTAAATGTTGTTTTTTCACTTGTAAAAGTAGTTGATGAGGTAAATCCATTTTCTAAAGCAGCGTAGTATAAAAATGGTTTCATAGTTGATCCTACTTGTCTTTTTGAACTAATAGCTCTATTGTATTGACTTTTAGAATAATCTTTTCCACCTATTAAAGCTATTACTTTTCCATTGTTTGGATTCATCATTACACTTGCAACTTCTAAATCTTTATTTTTGATATTATCGTTCATACTATTTTCTAATATTGTTTGTGCATTCATGTCTAAGTTTGTATATATTTTAAGACCACCCGTTTTTAAAAATGAATTAGGTATACTTTTAATATTTTTAAGTTCATTTATTACTGCGTCTTCATAATACATTAGTGTTTTTAAATCTGATTCTTGTTTTTTTCCAATATACGTTAATTCTTTATTTAAAGCTTCTTTTTTTTGTTTATTTGTAATGTATTTATTTTTAATCATTGAATTTAGTATTTGTTCTTGCCTTTTTTTAGCCGCATTACTATCTACTAGTGGAGAGTAGTTAGAAGGGGATTTAGGAATTCCTGCAAGTATTGTTGCTTCAGCTAAATTTAAATCTTTAGAGCTTTTTCCAAAATAGTAATGTGAAGCATTTTCAATTCCATATACGCCACCATAGTTTATTGTATTTAAATAGCCTTCTAGTATTTTATCTTTTGAATACTGTGATTCTAATTTTATTGTAATCCATGCTTCTTGTATTTTTCTTTTCCACGTTTTATTAAAGTCTAGAAATAAGTTTTTAGCGTATTGTTGTGTTATAGTTGATGCGCCTTGAACTGGTTTTTTGTTTTTTACGTTAATTGTTAGGGCTTTTATTATTCTTAAAAAATCAAATCCAGTATGTTTGTAATAATTTTTATCTTCTGTTGATATAGTAGCATTTATTAAATCTTTTGATATGTTTTTAAGTGGTACCCATTTATCACCATCACCTGAATATAGTTTTTCATTATTATCATATAAATAGTATTTATATGTTTTATTAATTGGTAATTTACTACTAAATTTAGCGTATACATATATTCCTGTATAAACTAAAACAATTGTTATAAGGCATATTATAAAAATTTTATATAGTTTTTTTATAGTTTTGATAGTATCACCTCTATATTTATTATTAATAATTTTTTAATTATTATGTGTATTTTTTTTATATGTTTTGCTATAATACTTTTGTGATGTTTTATGAAGATTGTTGAAAAAATTATAAGTACAAATAATGATGACTTTATATATGAAGGAGAAGGTACATTTAAAAATAATGTACTAGAGTTTAATGAATCTGATACTAAGGTAAGATTTGTTTTAGATAAAGATAATATTATTTTAGAAAGAATAGATCTAGAAAAAGAACTTAATTTTAATTTTTCAAAAAGTAATTCATATGGGTTTTATTTATTTAAAGAGTATAATATGAAAAAAGAATTAAGTATTGTTACAAATGAGTTAATAACTAATAAAAGTTCTATTATAATTGATTATGATTTAGTAATGGATGGTATTAGTATGGGTAATTTTAAAATAAGTATAAAATATAGTAACAAATAAAAAAATAATACATATTATTATTTAGGTATAAAAAAGTATTGACAATAATTATATATATGATAAAATTACGTCTAGGAAACTTAAGTTTGGAGGATTTTATGAAATTAAAAGATATGACTGTTGAAGAATTAGAACTTCTTTCTTATGGTGATTTAGCGCTTTTAGAATTACAAGAAAAGAAAGTTCCAATGAATACGCCAACTTTATTTAAAGAAATATGTAATTTACTTGGATATACAGATGATGAATATGCATCTAAAATAGGTGATTTTTATACATCATTAAATAATGATAAAAGATTTTTACTACTTGATGGTGGTAAATGGGATTTAAGTAGTAATCATTCTGTTGAATTTGTTGTTGATGATGAAGATGAAGAAGAAGTAGAAACAGTAGAAGAAGACGAAGAAGAGGAAATATCTGAAGATGATATTGATAATATTGATGATGATAATGAATTAGATGATGAAGATGATTTAGAAGATTTATCGATTGTAGAAGATGATGAAGAAACAGAAGACTAGTATTAGTCTTTTTAATGCTTAAGGAGGGTAGTTATGATAGAAAGATTAGAGGCAATAGAAAAAAGGTATTTGGAATTAAATGAACAATTGCTTGATCCTGCTAACTTGTCTGATATAAAAAAGACATTAGAATTAAGTAAGGAACAATCATCTTTAAAAGAAGCGTATGATGCATATCTTGAATATAAAAAGATAACTGAAGATATAAAAAGCGCTAAAGAGATGATTAAGGATCCTGAACTTTCGGAGTTTGCTCGTGAGGAATTGGAAGAATTAAATTTAAAATTAGAAAATTTAGAAAAAAATTTAGAGATATTATTACTTCCAAAAGATCCTAATGATGGTAAAAATGTAATTGTTGAAATTCGTGGAGCTGCTGGTGGAGATGAAGGAAATATTTTTGCTGGTGATTTATTTGAAATGTATAAAAAATATGCTGAAAAAGAATCATGGAAGGTTGAAGTATTAGAAGAAGAAAGATCTGAAGCAGGTGGATATTCACTTATTAGTTTTATGATTAAGGGTGATAATGTTTATTCTAAATTGAAGTATGAAAGTGGTGCTCATAGGGTTCAAAGAGTTCCATCTACAGAAACTCAAGGTAGAGTTCATACATCAACTGCTACTGTACTTGTTATGCCAGAGGCTGAAGAAGTTGATTTTGAACTAGATATGAATGAAGTTAGAATTGATATAACTCGTAGTAGTGGATGTGGTGGACAAGGAGTAAATACTACTGATAGTGCAGTAAGGCTTACACATATTCCTACAGGATTAGTTGTTTATTCACAAACTGAGAGAAGTCAAATTAAAAATAAAGAAAAAGCTATTAAGATATTAAAAACTCGTCTTTATGATCTTAAGATGAGAGAGCGTGAAGAAGAACTTGGAAATGAAAGAAGAAGTAAAATAGGTACTGGGGATAGATCTGAAAAAATAAGAACATATAATTATCCTCAAAATCGTGTAACTGATCATAGAATTGGATTTACTATTAATGCACTTGATAGAGTTATGGCTGGGGATATTGATAAGATAATTGAAGCGTTAATTACTGAAGATCAAAATAGAAAGTTAAGAGAAGCATGAAACTTATAAGGAACGATTTTATTTGCACTGAATGTGGTAATATATTTTGTTTTCAAGGAAGCGAGACGCATTTAAAAAAACTATATTTTTCTAAAAAAATATGGTGTTATGAATGTAAGAAAAAAACTATTTCAATTAATTTAGCTGATTCAAGTTTATGGAAGATGCATATGGAAAATAAACAAAATAAAACTGTGTTAGAAAAAGAATTATTGGAGTTAATTGATAAACATGAAGGATATGGATTATCTAAAAAAGTATTACAAAGGTAATATTGATGATGCTATTGAAAAATTAAAAAAAGGTATTCCAGTTCAATATATAGTTGGTAATGTTTCATTTTATGGATTTGATTTTAATGTAAATGAGAATGTTTTAATTCCTAGATTTGAAACAGAGCAGTTAGTAGAAAAGACAGTTAAGTTAATTAATGATAAATTTGATAAAAAAGTATCAATAATTGATATTGGAACTGGTTCTGGATGTATTGCTGTTACACTAAAAAAATTAATTGATAGTAAAGTTGATGCAGTTGATATATCAGAATTAGCTTTAAATGTAGCTAGAGAAAATGCTATTAAAAATGAAGTTAGTGTTAATTTTTTTATAAGTGATATGTTAGATAATGTAGATAAGAAGTATGATGTTATTATTTCTAATCCACCATATATTTCTTATGATGAAGAAATTATGGATATAGTAAAAAATAATGAGCCTTCTATTGCTTTATATGCAGATGATGAAGGTATGTATTTTTATAAAAAAATACTTGATAAAGCAAGAAATAATTTTAATGATAGATTTATAATTGCATTTGAGATAGGATATATGCAAGGCGATAAATTAAAAGAATATGCATCTAAAAATTATAGTGATTGTAATATATTTATAGAACGTGATTTACAAGGTAAAGATAGATTTTTATTTATAATGAAATAAGCTTAATGCTTATTTTTTTTACTAATTTTGTTGATTTGTTTAAAATGATTTGTAGAACACTAAAATCTGTTTAGATAGATTTTAGCAATGTGTTAAAAAAATGTTACAAAACGTTAAAATTAGTGATTTGATTAGTATTATTATGTGTGTTATAGTCCCATTTGAAAGGAGTATAATATGAATTATTATAATGAAATAAAAAACCAAATAATAAATAATGAAGTAATAAAAAGAATAAAGGATTATAGTAAAAATAGGAGTGATTTAAACACATATTATAATGTAGGTAAATTACTTAGTGAAGCAGGTAAGCATTATGGAGAAGGTATTATTAAAGAATATTCTAAAAAATTAACACATGAATTTGGTAAAGGGTATACTTTTTCGTCATTAACAAGAATGAAAAAATTTTATTATTTAATTCAAAAACTTGCGACAGTGTCGCAATATTTATCATATGGCCATTATACTGAATTACTTCCATATGATGACATTTATAAAGTAAAATACTATATAAATATAATTGAAAAGGAAAAATTATCTATTAGACAGTTACGCGCAAGAATAAAAAACAATGAATATGAAAGGTTACCAATTGAAACAAAGAATAAATTAAAAATTAAAGAGGAAACTAAAGTAGAAGATTTAGTGAAAAATCCAATTATAATAAATAATAAAAACAATTATGAAGTGATGTCTGAAAAAGTTTTACAGAAAATGATCCTTGAAGATATACCATCATTTTTAAAAGAATTAGGAGAAGGATTTACATTTATTGAAAATGAATACAAAATTAAAATAGGAAATAGATATAATTATATAGATATACTTTTATATAATATTAAGTTTAAATGTTATGTTGTAGTTGAGCTAAAGGTAACTGAATTAAAGAAAGAACATATAGGTCAAATAGAAACATATATGAATTATGTTGATAAAAATATAAAGACGATAGAAGAAAATAAAACAATAGGAATAATAATAGTTAAGAAAAATAATAAGTACATTATGGAATATTGTAGTGATGAAAGAATTTTATCAAAGGAATATCAAATTATTGGAGGCGTTTAATGAATTATTATAATGAAATAAAAAATCAAATAATAAATAATGAAGTAACAAAAAGAGTAAAGGATTATAGTAAAAATAGGAGTGATTTAAACAAATATTATAATGTAGGTAAATTACTTAGTGAAGCAGGTAAACATTATGGAGAAGGTATTATTAAAGAATATTCTAAGAAGTTGACATATGAATTTGGTAAAGGGTATGGAATATCTAATTTAAAAAGAATGCGTCAGTTTTACTATTTAATAGAAAAAGGTGCTACAATGTGGCACCAATTATCATGGAGCCATTATAAACTACTTATAGCATTAAAATCTATTGAAGAAATAAATTATTATGGAAGAGTTTCAAGTGAAAACTTATATTCTGTTAGACAATTGCAAATAAGGATTAAAAACAATGAATATGAAAGATTATCAATTGAAACAAAGAATAAATTAAAAATTAAAAAATTTTATACATTGCCTAAATTTAATGGATTACAATCAATGTAACACTATCAGAAATGGTAGAACTAAAACATAATTTAGATGAATACGTAATAGAGCAAAAAAATGTAGTTAAAAGTATAAAATAAAAATAATTTATAAATGATAAAAAAATACATTCCTGATGTTAGAATATTAGATGAAAGTCAAAATAAGCATTAATTTGCTTATTTTTCTTTAACTTGCTTTTTATTTTTGATATAATAAATTATGTATGAAAGTAGTGGGTATTATGAACAAAGATATGAAAGTATTACTTGATAAACTAAATTTAAATGAAGATGACTTAGGGTATTTTAATAATTCTAAATTAAATAAGATTATGGCTAGCAGTGATAAGAAAAAATATAGATTTTGTATTTCACTTGATAGTACTATACCTGTTAATATATATGAAAAATTTTTAAATGAATTAAAAGAATCCTTTAATGGTTTTAGTGTATCTTGTATTTTTGAAGTGGATGATTCTACTAATTATTTAAATGATTACTTTCATTATTTTTTAAATATATATTCTAAAGAGTATCCACTATTATCTATGTTTTTAGAAAATGATATCAATGATAATAAAATAGAGGTTAGTAATGCTGCTGAAAAGATGAAATTAGAAAGCATTATGGATAGATTAATAAATGATTTAAAATTAGTAGGATTTAATAATAAATTAGAGATTATCATTAATAATGATAAGAGTTTAGAAATAGAGGAAGAAATACAAAAAGATTTAAAAATAGATATACCTGTTAATATTGAAAAAGAGAGTGTTAAAGAAGAACCTAAGAAAAAGTTTGTTCCAAAGAATTATAAAAGACCACCTTTAGTAATTGATGATGATAATCCTCGTGTTTTAGTTGGAAGGGTAATTGAAGATAAACCTGTTAGACTTGATACGGTTGTATCTGCTGGAGGTACAGTTACTGTTGAAGGTTATGTGTTTGGATCTGAACTTAGAGAAATTAAAACTAAGGATGGAAGACAGTTTAAAATTTTAAGTTTGAAAATAACTGATTATACTGATAGCATATATGCAACAATATTCATGAATGCTGATGATGAAACTCCAAAGATAAAAGAAAAGAATTGGTATTTATTTAGGGCGAGCGTTAAGGATAAGGATCAATATAATCAAGATATATCACTTAGTATAAAGGATGTAAATGTAAGCGATAGAGTTAATGAAGAAATATTTGATGATGCTCCTATTAAAAGAGTAGAGTTACATGCTCATACTATGATGAGTCAAATGGATGGAGTTACAAAACTTGATTTAGGAAAGCATACTTGTGAGTTAGTTGAAGAATGTATCAGAATGGGGTACAAAGGTGTTGCTATTACTGATCATAGTGGATGTCAGGCTTTTCCAATATCTTTTGGTATTATAAAAAATCATAATAAGAAAATTAGAAAAGGTATAAAAGAAGAAATTGAAAATATAAAAGCTAAATTAAATGATAGTATTAGTGAAGAAGAAAAAACCGAGTTAAATAAAAGACTAACAGAATTAGAAGAACAAAGTAAAAACCCACCTATATTTAAGGGATTATATGGAACTGAATTAACTCTTGTTGATGATACTGTTAATATTGTAGTAAGACCAACTGAAGATGATTTAAATAATACATATGTTGTATTTGATACAGAAACTACTGGTTTTAATGCTGGTGGTGCGGATCAAATGATTGAAATTGGTGCGGTTAAAATTGATAAAGATGGGGTAATTGTTGATAAGTTTGATGAGTTAATTGATCCTAAAAGACATATTCCTGATAGAATTACAGAGTTAACTTATATTACTGATGATATGGTTAAGGGTTGTGATGATGAGGAAACTGTTACTCGTAAATTTTTAGAGTGGACAGGTAATTTACCTATGGTAGCACACAATGCGAAATTTGATATTTCGTTTATTGAAATGGCTATGAAAAAATATAATTTAGGTACATTTAATAATACTGTTATTGATACACTTGAATTATCTCGTACTTTGGATCAAGGATTTGCGCGTCATGGATTATCTGCTTTAGTTAAAAGATATAATGTGCCTTGGGATGAAGATGCTCACCATAGAGCTGATTATGATGCTGAGGGTACTGCACTTGTATTTTATAAAATGTTACAGAAATTAAAATCTCAAAATTTTAAGAAAATAAGTGATTTAGAGAAATTAATTAGTAAGGAAGAAATTCATAAATTTGGTAGAACTTTCCATTTTAATGCCATTGCGTTAAATAAAGAGGGACTTAAAAATTTATTTACTATTATTTCTTTAGCAAACACTGTTTATTTATATAAAACTCCAAGAATTTTAAGAAGTAAGTTAAATGAACTTAGAAGTGGATTATTAATTGGATCTGGTTGCTATGAATCAGAAGTATTTACTGAAGCAAGGAGTAAAGAAGGAGAAGAATTAACTAACATAATTAATTTTTATGATTATGTTGAGGTTCAACCACCAGAAGTTTATGATCATTTGATTCAAATGGGTGACTTTTCAAATTATGATGAATTAAAAAGTCATATTAAAAAAATAATAAATGCTACTAGTGAAGCTGGTAAAATAATAGTTGCAACAGGAGACGTACATCATTTTAAAAAATCTGATAAAATTTTTAGAGAAATAATTGTTAATCAAAAGGTACCAGGTGGTGGACGTCATCCACTTGCTAAAAAGAATATTAAGAGTATTCCTTCACAACATTTTAGAACAACTCGTGAGATGTTAGAAGATTTTAGTTTTTTAGATAAAGATTTAGCTTATGAAATAGTTATTACTAATACTAATAAAATATGTGATATGGTTGAAGAAATTGAAGTTATACCAGATACTGGTGGAACTCCATTCTCCCCACGTGTAAAAAGTGATGATGGAAGTTGCTATTTAGATTGTCCTAGAGTTGTAACAGATTTAGTTTATAATAAAGCTCGTGATTGGTATGGAGAACCTCTTCCTTTTTCAATTGAAGAGAGAATTGCTACTGAACTTTATGGTGATATTGTTTTAACTTCAATTAGAAAGTTAGAAAATTGTAGTGATGAAGAAGCATTTAAAAAGTTACATGATACTATTTTAAAAGGCTCAGATGCTGTTAAAGAAATAGTTAGAACTTATTTAAAAAATAGTAATGAAGGTATTAGTGATGAAGAACTAGAAAAATTACTTAAGAAATCACTTGGTGGAGTTATTGGTGCAGGATTTGATCCAATATATTTGATTGCACAAAGACTTGTTAAACACTCAAATGATGAAGGATATTTAGTTGGTTCGCGTGGATCTGTTGGTTCATCATTTGTAGCTACTATGATGGGTATAACTGAGGTTAATCCTTTGTCTGCTCACTATAGATGTAGTAAATGTAAATTAAGTATTTTTGAGGATAGTGAAGGTAACTCGTTAGGAGCTACTTATTCTTCAGGATTTGATTTGCCTGATAAAATGTGCCCAAACTGTAATATTCCAATGTTAAAAGATGGTCAGGATATGCCATTTGCTACATTCTTAGGATTTAATGCTGATAAGGTACCTGATATAGATTTAAATTTCTCTGATTTAAATCAAGCTAGTACTCATGCTTATACTAAAGTTTTATTTGGACCTGATAATGTTTATAGAGCTGGTACTATTGGTACTGTTGCTGATAAAACTGCTTTTGGTTTTGTAAAGGGATATTGTGAAGATAAAAATATTGTGATGCGTACAGCAGAGGTTGAAAGACTTGCTCTTGGTTGTACTGGTGTAAAAAGAACGACTGGTCAACATCCAGGTGGAATTGTTGTTATACCTGATTATATGGATTGTTTTGATTTTACTCCATTTCAATTTCCAGCAGAAGATCCAACATCTCCTTGGAGAACAACACATTTTGATTATCACTCAATAGAGGAATGTGTACTTAAACTTGATATTTTGGGTCACTCTGATCCAACTCAATTGCGCTTAATTCAACTTCAATCTGGTACTGATATTATGAAGGTACCGCTTGATGATAAAGATACTATGAGCATATTTACTTCTACTGATATTTTAGGTGTAACTAAAGAACAAATTATGTGTAATACGGGTACGCTTGGTATTCCTGAATTTGGTACACCATTTACTATTAAATTAGTTGAAGATACAAAACCTACAACTTTTGCTGAATTAATTAAGATTTCAGGTCTTTCACATGGTACTGATGTATGGCTTGGCAATGCTCAAGAATTAATCCAAAATAATGTTGTTCCATTTAGTGAAACTATAGGCTGTCGTGATGATATTATGGTTTACTTAATGTATAAAGGTTTAGCGCCAATTAAATCGTTTAAAATAATGGAATTTGTAAGAAAAGGAAGAGCAAGTAAAGATCCTGCAACATGGGCTGAACACAAAAAAACTATGGAGGAAGCTGGTATTCCTGATTGGTTTATTGGATCATGTCAAAAAATAAAATACATGTTTCCTAAAGCGCATGCTGCTGCTTATGTTATTAGTGCATTTAGAATAGCTTGGTATAAGGTGCATATGCCTGTTTATTTCTACGCGTCATGGTTATCATCTAAAGCTACTGATGTTGCTGTTGAATCAATGATTAAAGGTTATGATGCAATTAGAAATAATATAATTGAAATTATGAATAAGGGTTATGATGCTACTAATAAAGAAAATGGTCAACTTGAAAGTTTAAAAGTTTCTCTTGAGGCTACAGCTCGTGGAATGAAGTTTTTAAATATAGATTTATATAAGAGTGAAGCTTCTGTTTGGGTTGCTGTAAGTGATAATGAAATTATACCTCCATTTAGTGCGATTGATGGACTTGGAGAAGCTGTTGCTAATAATATAGTTGAGGAAAGAAAAAAACGTGAATTTATTAGTATTGAAGATGTTCAAATTAGATGTAAAGTTTCTTCTACTATAATGGAAAAAATGAGACTTATGAATATATTTGATGGAATGGAAGAATCTAGTCAACTTAGCTTGTTCTAATTTCATCTAGTTTTGTCGAAAAGCAACATTTAAATTAATCTTTGTGTTAAAGTTATAGCATAAAGAGGTGATAAAATGAATAATCATCATTTAAATGAAATCTTTGATGAAATGTTTGAAGATTTAAGAGACATAAAACGTAAGGTATTCTTTATTAAATACAAATAGGACTTATTAGTCCTTTTTGTTTTAACTAATTGACAAAATACTATTTTTTTTATACAATATGAGTGTAAGAAAAAAGAGGTGGTTATATGAGAGAAGATACAATAGTATTAACTCCTAAGGATATTCTTGAAAAGCAATTTAAATTGGATACAAGAGGATATAGACCTCAAGAAGTTGATAAGTTTTTAGATATTATTATAAGGGATTATGAAGCTTATAATAGGAATTTAAAGATACTTGAAAATGAAAAAAAAGATTTAGTTGATGATAATATTAAGTTAAAACAAGATATTAGAAACTTAAAAGCTAAATTAGATTTAATTAAAACTAGTAGTAGTGAAGGTGTTAGTAATGCTGATATACTTAGAAGATTATCTAATTTGGAAAAAGTAATTTATGGTAAAGAATAATACTTTGACAAACGCTGCATTCTTTGTAATGTAGAGGAAAGTCCATGCTCGCACTACCTGTGATGGTAGTAGTGTTCGTGCATAGGGAAAAAATAACCTATGGTAGTTTTATACTAACGGCGTAAAATTAACCTAAGTTTTATATATGGTTAATTTTCTTAAAGTGCCACAGAGACGATTCTCTTTAGAAATGAAGAGACTGAAACGAGGTAAACCCCGCGAGCGAGAAACCCAAATTTTGGTAGGGGAACCTAATAGAGGGGAAGGATAACCTTCTATGGGAAGATTTTTTCTTAGATAAATGTTTGTCGCCTAGAAATAGGAACAGAACATGGCTTATAAAGTATTATTTTTTTTGTTCGAGGTGAAATATGAAAGATATTGGGAATAAATTAAAAGAAGCAAGAGAAAGTATTGGTGTTTCTATAGAAGAAGCTGCTGAAGATTTAAAAATGAGACCTTCTCAAATTGAAAACATTGAAGCAGGAAATATGGAAGCGTTTCAAGATATCTTTTATTTAAAATATTTTATAAGAGATTATTCTAAATATTTAGGATTAAATAAGGAAGAAATGGTCGATGAATTTAATGAATATTTATTTGACTATACTTCTAAAATATCATTAGATGATATAAAAAACGCTAAAAATAGTTTAAAAGAAAAAGATAAAAAAAAGGAAAAGAAAGTTATTTCTCCTTATACATTAGAAGTAAAAAAAAGAATATCTATACCGCCATATGTAATTTATATTGCAATTGCTATATTGATTGTTATTATAATTACATTAGGTGTATCTTTAAATAAAAAACATGATGATTTTATTGATACTAAAACAGTATCTGTAGAAAAGTAGGTGAAATATGAATTTACCAAATAAACTAACAATGTCACGTATTATTATTGCACTTTTAATTATAATAATACTTGTTTTCCCATTTGATGCAACAGGGATAATTTTACCAAAACTATTTGTAAATGAAAAAATAGTTGTTGATATTAAATATATTATTTCAGGAATACTATTTATTGTTGCTTCTATTACTGATTATATTGATGGTAATGTTGCACGTAAGTATGGATTAGTTACTGATTTTGGAAAGATGATTGATGCGATTGCTGATAAAATATTAGTTAATTCTGTTTTAATTATTTTAGCAGCTGTTGGATTTATTCATCCATTAATTCCTGTTATTATTGTTGTAAGAGATATTATTGTAAATTCAATTAAGATGGTTGCAGGAAGTAAAGGAAAAGTTGTTGCAGCTATAAGAATGGGTAAAATTAAAACAGCATGTTTAATGATAGGTATAATATTAACTTTATTTTATAACTTACCATTTGAATTATTTAATCTAAGAGTTTCTGATTTCTTATTAATTATTGCATGTGTTTTATCAATTACTTCTGGTGTTGAATATTATAATTTAAATAAAAATTTTATATTTAGTAATGACAAAAAAGAAGAAATTGAAACAATCGATGTTTAAATATAGTGTTTTTACAAAAAAGGTATTTTAAATATCTTTTTTTTGTTGTAAAAAGTTTACAAATTTTAGCAAACAAATGTTTGTAAAAAGTATTGACATTGTAATTTTTTTATTATAAAATTGTATTGTAGGTTAAGGAGGAATACAAATGTTAAAAACACAAACAACTAATAATGAAGCCTTAGATAAAGTTTTAATGGATATAGAAAAACAATTTGGTAAAGGCGCTGTAATGAAATTAGGTGATCATGAACACCGAGAAATAGATGTAATATCTAGTGGGTGCTTATCATTAGATATAGCACTTGGATGTGGAGGATATCCAAAGGGAAGAATCGTTGAAATATACGGACCTGAATCAAGTGGTAAAACAACTTTTGCTTTGCACGCGATTGCTGAAGCTCAAAAATTAGGAGGCAGAGTAGCATTTATTGATGCTGAACATTCATTAGATCCTAATTATGCATCAAAGTTAGGCGTAAATATAGATGATTTATTATTATCTCAACCTGATAATGGTGAACAAGCACTTGAAATATGTGAAGCACTTGTTAGAAGTGGTGCGATTAGTGTAGTAGTAATTGACTCTGTTGCTGCTTTGGTTCCACAAGCTGAAATTGAAGGTGAGATGGGAGATTCTCATGTAGGATTACAAGCAAGACTTATGTCACAAGCACTTAGAAAATTATCTGGTGTGATTAATAAAACAAATACTATAGCAATATTTATAAATCAATTGCGTGAAAAAGTTGGAGTTATGTTTGGAAATCCAGAAACTACTCCAGGTGGTAGAGCATTAAAGTTTTATGCATCAGTTAGACTTGAAATTAGAAGATCTGAACAGATAAAATTAGGTACAGATGTAGTAGGTAATAAAACAACAATTAAGGTAGTTAAAAATAAGGTTGCTCCACCTTTTAAAAATTGTAGTGTTGATATAATGTATGGTGAAGGTGTATCAAGAGAAGGAGAACTTGTTGATTTAGCAACTGAGGCTAAGATTATTGAAAAGAGCGGTGCTTGGTATGCTTATAAAGGTGATAAACTTGGACAAGGTAAAGAAAATGTAAAGGAAATGTTTAAGAAAAATGAAAGTTTAAAGGAAGAAATTGAAGAACAAGTAAGAGAACACTTTAATATTTCACTTAAAAAAGATAAGAAAGAGAAGAAGTCAAAAGAAGAAACTATGTAATTTTTAATTTAATATTGTTTTAGAAATAATCTTTAAATATCATAAATTAATCATAATATGTATATACTATAATTGTATACTAGTTGACATTTTTTACAATTTATAGTATATTATCATTGCTACTTTAAAAGTAGTGAAAATGTATTTCGCTTCTGGATGGTGCGATTAATAAATGATTCCAGGCGACAATGTTTTTCGCTTCCAGGTGGTGCGACTAATAAATGATCCTGGTTGAAAATGTTAGAAAACTTCATCTTTTATGATGAGGTTTTTGTTATATAATTGGAGTTGATGTAAATGGAAATTAAAACAGGGTACTTGTATCATATAAAGGACGAATTCTTTAATGTTGTAAATGATGACAGTTTAATGCAAAATCATGAAAAAGGGAAAAAAAGACCAACATATTTTACAATTAAAGATAAAAATATTTTATGGTTTATTCCAATTAGTTCTAAAATAGAAAAATATCAAAAAATAATTGATAAAAAAATAGAAAAATATGGTTTTTGCAATACAATCATAATTAGAAAGATTGCTGGTGAATATGCTGCTATTTTGTTACAAAATGCATTTCCAACTTTAGAAAAATATATAGATCATGTACATACAATTGATGGAATACCATTAATGGTTCCTACCGATTTGCAAAATGAAGTAAAAAGTATGTTTAAAAATATGCTAGGTTTAAAAAAAAGAGGGATTGATTTATTTTTTACTGATATAGATAGTTTAAAGAAGAAAATGTTAGAAGAAAATATATGTAATTAGATTTTACACAATCATTTTTTCTCACTTGACTTATTTATTATAAAACTATAAAATAGTATTAGGACGTGTGTCCTTAATATAGATAATGGAGGAAATTGTATGAATCAAAATGTACTCTCCATTTTGCTGGTCTTAATTGGACTATTTATTGGACTTATTTTAATGTTTATTGCTAATTATATTAGAGGCAATTCTGCTTCTAAAAAAGTTGAAAATTTACTTGAAAAGGCAAAAAAAGATGCTGAAAAATTAAAAAGAGATTCTATTTTAGAAGCAAAAGAAGAAAATCATCGTTTAAAAGTTGAAACTGAAAAGGAAATTAAAGAAAAAAAGAGTGAAATAAAGGAATCTGAAGATAGATTATTAACTCGTGAAAATAATATAGATCGTAGAGATCAAATGTTACAAAATAGAGAACAAATGCTTGATGAAAAAGAAAATAATATAATTAATAAACAAAGAGAAATTCAAGAAAAAGAAGCAAAGGTGGAAGAAATAAAGAAAGAACAAATTTCTTTGCTTGAAAATATTGCTGGATTTTCAAAAGAAGAAGCTAAAGATCTAGTGATGAAAAAAGTAGAAGAAATGATGAATTTAGAGATAGCTGCGTATATTAAAGATCGTGAAACCGAAGCAAAACTTGAAGCTGATAAAACTTCAAAAGATTTAATTGTTGGTGCGATGCAACGTTATGCTGCAGATGTATCTAATGAACAAACTGTAACTGTTGTAACTTTACCTAATGATGAAATGAAAGGTAGAATAATTGGTAGAGAAGGTAGAAATATAAGAACTATTGAAGCAGTAACTGGTGTTGATTTAATTATTGATGATACTCCAGAGGCAATAGTTTTATCTAGTTTTGATCCTTTTAGAAGAGAGATAGCTCGTATTACTATTGAGACATTAATAAAAGATGGAAGAATCCATCCAACACGTATTGAAGAATTATATGATAAGGTACTTACTGAAATGCAAGTTAAAGTTCGTGAATATGGTGAAGAGGCTTTATTTAAACTTGGTATCACTAAAGTAGATCCTGAACTTGTAGGTATTCTTGGTAAATTACATTTTAGAACTAGTTTTGGACAGAATGTATTACAACATTCAGTTGAAGTTGCTAATCTTACTGGATTACTTGCAGCTGAATTAGGTGAGAATGTGGCGCTTGCTAAGAGGGCTGGATTATTCCATGATATTGGTAAGGCAATTGATCATGAAGTTGAAGGTAGTCATGTTACTTTAGGAAGTGAGATTGCTAAAAAGTACAATGAATCAAGTGTTGTTATTAATGCTATTGAATCACATCATGGTGATAAAGAAGCTAATAATGTTATTTCTGTACTTGTAGCTGTTGCAGATGCTTTATCTGCATCACGTCCAGGTGCTAGAAATGATTCACTTGAAAATTATATTAAGAGATTACAAGATTTGGAAAATATTACTTCAGATATGGAAGGTATTGAAAAAACTTTTGCTGTACAGGCAGGTCGTGAACTTAGGGTAATTGTTAAACCTGATGAGATTGATGATTTAGAAAGTCATAGAATAGCAAGAGATGTTAAAAATAAAATCGAAGAAACTCTTCAATATCCAGGTACAATAAAAGTAACAGTTATACGTGAAGTTAGAACAACAGAAGAAGCTAAATAGCTTCTTCTTTTAGTATCTTCCGTAATAGTATGGACCATAATAAGGATAATAAGGTCTATAATAAGGATAATTTGGTCTATAAAAAGCTGGTGCTAGTGCTGCTCCTGTTACGCCACCTAATAAAAAAGGAAAAGCAAATCCTCCGATAAATCTATCATCATTTTGATTTATTGGTACATTATTTCTATAAAACATTTGTGAATTATACATAAAAACCCCCTTCAATTTATATTATGATTAATAAAAAAAATAGTTAAATCAAATATTATAATACATATATTTATGTAGGTGGTTTTTTGAAAAATAGTTTATCAATGATAGGTGCCATTAGTTTATTAGTATTTAGTTTCATTTTTTCTAAGAGCACACTTGATGTTGCTATAGAAATGTCTGATTTAAAAAATATAATTGAATTGGAAAAAGAAAAATATAAAGTAGATAAAATAGATTCAAAAATTGATAATATATATATTATTCCTGGTATTAATGGTAAGAGTGTAAATGTAAAAAAAAGTTATTATAATATGAAAAGTATAGGTTCGTTTGTATCAAATTTACTTATATATGATGAAGTAGAAGTTAATGAAAGTATAAAAAATAATAAGGATAAAATTATTATTAGTGGTAATGAAAATAAAAAAATGGTAAGTTTGTTATTTATAGTTTCTAATGATTTTGATTTTTTTAAAATAGTAAGCATACTTGATAATTATAATGTAGAAGGAAATTTTTTTGTTGATTATGAATTTATTTCAAATAATTATAAAAAAATAAAGATTATGGGTAATCATATAATAGGTATAAAAAATAATAATGAAATAATTAAGAGTGATTTCATTATTAAAAATTCTTTAAATCAAAAAAATAATTATTGTTATAATGAATTTAATGATTTAAATTTTTTAAAATCTTGTTTTAAAGAAAGTATTTATTCCATTAAACCAACTATAGTTATTAATGATAATTTCTATAAAAATGTAAAAGAAAATATAAAAAGTGGTAGTTTAATATCTTTTAAAGTAAATAAACAGTTAGAAATAGAACTTCCTAGTATTATTAATTTTATAAAATCAAAAGGGTATAACATTAAAAATTTAGATATACATTTAAATGAAACTTTATAGTATAAAGTTTTTTTGTATTAAATAAAAAAAATATTCCATAATAAATTTAGGAGGAATATTATGGAAAAAAGCAAATACAAAGAGATAGTTAAAAAAAATACTCCTACTGAAGATAGACTTTACAATGTAATGATATCGTTTTTAACTGGAGGTATAATAGGTGTTATTGGTGAATTTTTATTACATGTTTATTCATATTATTTGAATATTCCAACAACTGAGGCTGGGACATTCATGATAATAACACTTATATTTATTGGATGTTTACTTACTTGTTTTGGATTTTTTGATAAATGGGTATCTTTTGCTAAAGCTGGATTATTTGTTCCAATTACTGGTTTTGCTCATTCTATGATGAGTGCTGCACTTGATTATAGAAAAGAAGGTTTTGTTACTGGTATTGGATCAAGTATGCTTAAATTATCTGGTTCGGTTATTATTTTTGGTGTTGTAAGTGCATATGTGTTTGGTTTACTTAGATTAATAATATTTGGAGGTTAAAATGACATTTAAATATAATAATGTATATATTAATGATACAGCACTTGTTACAGGTCCTTATGAAAAAAATGGCCCTGTTGGTAGTTTTTTTGATAAAAGTTATTCTGACTTTTATTTTGGTAGTAATACATGGGAAAGTGCTGAAAGTAAATTGATTGAGGAAAGTGTAAATATATTATTATCAAAATTGGGTAAAAAAAAGAATGAAATAGATATTCATATATCTGGTGATTTATTAAATCAAATATCGGCTTCTAATTATGCTGCATCAAGACTGGGAATACCTTATATGGGCATATATAATGCATGTGCGACTAGTGTAGAGGGATTAATTATTGGATCAAATATGGTTGAGTCAAAACAAATTAAGAATTGCGTTGTTTCAGTATCTTCACATAATAATGCTGCTGAAAAGCAATTTAGATTTCCTGTTGAATATGGTGGACCAAAACCAAAAACTACTACATTCACTACAACTGGTGGTGCAAGTTGTTATTTATCATATGATAAAAAAGGTATAAAAGTTGATAGTGCTACGCTTGGTACTGTAGTAGATATGGGTGTAACTGATGTATATCATATGGGAGCAGTAATGGCTCCAGCAGCAGCTAAAACTTTATATGACCATTTAACAAATACTAAAAGGGAAGTTGATTATTATGATTTAATTTTGACAGGTGATTTAGGAGTATATGGTAAAAAAATATTTAAAGAGTATTTAAAGGATGAATATAATATTGAAATTAAGAATTATGATGATACGGCTGTAATGATATATGATATAGAAAATCAAAAAGTATATGCAGGTGGAAGTGGACCAGCTTGTGCACCGCTTGTTACATACGGTTATATTTTTAATAAAATGAAAAAGGGTAAACTTAATAAAGTTTTATTAATTGCAACGGGAGCACTTCATTCTCCTTCTATGGTTAATGAAAAATTTAGTATTCCAAGTATAGCTCATGCAATAAGTTTGGAGGTTATATAATGAATTATGTAAATGCATTTTTATTTGCGGGTATTGTATGTGCAATAGGACAAATAATACTTGATAATACTAAATTAACAGCAGGACATATAACATCACTTTTTGTTGTAATAGGCGCATTTTTAGATTTATTTAGTATATATGATAAGTTTGTTTTATGGGCAGGTGGTGGAGCTTTAGTTCCTATTACTAGTTTTGGACATTTACTTGTTCATGGTGCATTAGAAAAAGCACATGAATTTGGATTTATTGGTCTTGCTATGGGAATGTTTGATTTAACTTCATCAGGTATAATTTCTGCAATTGTTATTTCATTTTTCTTATCATTGATATTTAAACCAAAAGATTAATTTTGGTTCTTTTTTTTTAGTTTGTTCATATATTTAAGTGTAGAAAGAGAGGAATTAATATATATGGAGACACTTAAAGTTTCGTCAAAATCAAATCCAAATAGCGTTGCAGGAGCACTAGCTAATGTTTTTAGAGAAAAAGGAAGTGTAGAAATACAAGCAATAGGAGCTGGGGCTTTAAATCAAGCAATTAAAGCTATAGCAATATCTAGAGGTTTTGTAGCACCTAGTGGTAAGAATTTAGTTTGTATTCCTGCTTTTACAGATATTGTGATTGATGGAGAAGAGAGAACTGCTATTAAACTTATTGTTGAGAGCCATTAAAAAACTGTCTATATGACAGTTTTAATATTTTGTAATTCTATCATTCCAACGGTTATATCTTCCTGCTGGGTAATTTATAACATTTCTTGGGTTAATTGAAGCAGTGTAATTTAAATAATTCCAACTTGTATAATCAACACCAAATAATCCTTTTGCTACAGTTAAATGAAGATGAGCTCCTGTTGTACATCTATCATAACTTTGAGTAGATTGTCCACCAGAATATCCTATTATTGAATCTTTTGTAACTGTTTGTCCTTTTGAAACGTTCATACTTAAAAGATGGGCATATACGCTAGTATAAGCAACTCCATTAATATTGTGATGTACTATTACCATATTTCCACCACAACTATTTCTATACATTAAATTAGCAACAACTCCATTACCAATCGCATATACTGTTGTTCCCTCTGGAGTTCCATGGTCTAATCCTTCATGGAATGATCTTCCTATATAATCTCTTGGACCCCATTCACTAGTTATATAACCTTGTACAAGTGGTCTATAAAATGCTGTTCCTGGAGGTAATATACTTTTACCACATGTTGCTATATTTTCATTATCTTTACATCCTTTTTTTTCATACATTGTTATAATTTCTTTTGCTGATGCGATTTCATCTTCAATACTTATAGCTGTAGAAGAAATTGATTTTAGTTCTTCTCCTAATTGAACTTTTTTCTCTTGTAATTGTTCTTGTTGAAGTGCTAGTGTTTTTCTTTTTTCTTCGATTTCTTTTTCTTTTTGTTTATTTTTTTCAATTGTTTCGTTAAATTCATCAATTAGTTTATCATTATAAGCTGACATTTGCTCACTTACTGCAACTCTATATATGAAATCAGTAAAACTAGTTGCTCCAAATATATATTCTAGATATGTTGATTCTCCATTTGAATGTTGAACATAACTTAGTAGTTGTTTAATTTGTTCATTTTTTTCTTCTATTTCATCACGAAGTTCATCACTTTCTTGTTGAAGTTTCTCTATATCTGTATATGTTTTATCTATATCATGTTCTATAGATTTAATATTAGAACTTACTTCTTGTATTTCTTGTTCAGTTAGTTGTTTTTTTGTATTATTTTCACTTAATTTACTTTCTTTACTTTTTAAATCTGATTTTAAATCTCCTAATGTTTGAGCATTTATATTAGAAATTAAAATAAAATTAAAAAGTAATATAATTGTTAAGTATTTAATTATTTTTTTCATGCAACACCTCTTATCTTTTTAATTATATCATATATGTATTATTTTTTGAAATGAAAAATTTTCCTATTTTACATTTATTAGATTTTGTAATATAATTTAACTTGGTGATATTATGGATCAAAATTTAAAAAGGGAAATAATACTTGAACATTATCAAAATCCTATGAATAAGGGTTTAATTGATGATGATTCTTATATAAAAGTTAATATGAATAATGAAAGTTGTATTGATGAAATTAATTTAATGGTTAAAGTAGAAGATAATAAAATAGTTGATATTAAATTTGATGGGGAAGCTTGTGCGATTAGTACTAGTGCTACATCAATAATGATTGAAACTCTTGTTGGTAAAACTATAGATGAAGTAGAAGAAATATATAAATCATATACTGATATGTTAGATGGTAAAGAATATAATAGTGATATTCTAGGTAGTGCAGTTGTTTATGATGATGTTAGTAAACAGCCTAGTCGTATGAAATGTGCACTTCTTCCATGGTGGGGAATTGAAAAAATTTTAAAAAAAATTAAAAAATACTAATTTTGATGATTTGTTAAAAATTTATTGTAGAACGCTAAAATCTGTCTAGGTAGATTTTAGCCATTTGTAAAAAAAACATTACAAAAACGCAAAATCGATGATTTGCGTTTGTTTTTTTAGTTTGTTATAGTGTGCGTGAAAGGAGGAAATATATGTTAAATCATGCGGTTTTAGTTGGAAGACTTGTAAGAGATCCTGAACTATATGAAACTGAAAATGGGAATAAAGTTACACATATAACTTTAGCTGTTCCAAGAAGTTATAAGAACCAAGATGGAGAATATGATACTGACTTTATTTCATGTGTTTTATGGAAAGGTGTAGCAGAGAATACAGTTGAATATTGTAAAAAAGGTGATTTACTTGGTGTAAAAGGTCATATTGTTTCTAGAGACGTAGAACTTGAAAATGAAACTCATAGACAAATTACAGAAGTAATAGCAGAAAAAGTAACATTTTTATCTAATAAAAGAAAAGAAACAGAATAATTCTGTTTTTTCTTATAGGAGAAAAGATGAATTATTAATTAAATAAAAAAATTCTTAATAATTTGACTTAGATATGTAGATATGTTATACTTTTTAAGTTGTGAGAGGAGATATTATGACATTTAATAAATATAATAATAAAGATAATAATGAAAAAAGAATTGAAAATATGTCACTTACTGAAAGAATAGAAAAATTAAAAAAAGAAAGAGAATATTTTTTAAGACAAAAAGAATCAAAAACATTAAGTCAGGAACAAAAAGTATTGGCTTTAAAAAAACAAGGTTAATCCTTGTTTTTAAATTCACTATAAAATATTTTATCTGGTGTTGTTTTAAATATTTTTGAAATTTTTACTGCCATTTCATATGATAGTTTTCGCTTGTTATTTTCTATTTGCCAGTAGAAAGGTTTACTTATGTTTAAAAATTCTGCCATTTTTGCGTGTGTATAGCCATGTTTGATTCTTACTTCTTTTAACTTTTCCATAACTCACCTCTAAATATATTATAAATTAACTTTTAATTAATTTCAAGAAAAATGTAACCAAAAAGTTAATTTTGTTACAATTATATTAATTCGTGCTATAATACTATTAACAAGTTGATAACGAGGTGATTTTATGTTAATTGGCAGAAGAGTAAAGGAAGCAAGAATTGAAAAGAAAATGTCTCAAGAAGAATTGGGGAAATTATTAGGTGTAACTAAAGTATCTATTTGTGGATATGAAAATGGAACAAGAACACCAACAATGCAAAACTTTTTAGATTTAGTTGAGATACTTAATGTAACTCCAGATTATTTATTAGGAAGAGATATGGCAGTTGTTATGGAAGAAAATGAAGAGTATAAAACTAAGATATCTAAAGAAGAAATGATAATATTAAAAGAATTAAAAAAGGATAGAGAACTATATAATAAAATATGTAAAGATCCAAAAAGATATGCTGAATTAATTGTACGTAAATTAAAATAATAGTGGAATACTATTATTTTTTTTGATACAATATAATTGGTGATAAAATGTTAGAGATAATAGAAAAGAAAAAGAAAAAAGAAGAACTTTCTTTGAGTGAAATAGAGTATGTTATTGATAATTATGTTAATGGTAATATTCCTGATTATCAAATGAGTGCATTTTTAATGGCCATTTTATTAAATGGAATGACTGATGAGGAAACTATTAATCTTACAAATGTTATGAAAAACAGTGGCATTGTTTTAGATTTAAGCGATATTGATGGAATTAGAGCAGATAAACATTCTACAGGCGGAGTTGGAGATAAAACAACTTTGATTTTAGCTCCACTTGTTGCTACAACTGGTGTAAAAGTTGCTAAAATGAGTGGAAGGGGATTAGGACATACTGGTGGTACAATTGATAAATTAGAATCTATTGGTGGTTTTAACACTAGTATCTCTATAAAACAAATGGTGAAACAGGTAAATGAAATAGGTGTTGCTATTATTTCTCAAACTGATAATATTGATCCTGCTGATAAACTTTTATATCAACTTAGAGATGTTACTGGTACAGTTGATTCTATTCCTTTAATCGCATCTAGTATTATGAGTAAAAAACTTGCATTAGGTGATGATGTTATAGTTGTGGATGTAAAAGTTGGTAATGGTGCTCTTATGAAAAACATACATGATGCACGTAAACTTGCAAATTTAATGTATAAAATAGGTAAAGCTAATAATAAAAAAATGGCATGTATTTTAACTAATATGAATGAACCTCTTGGTAATATGATTGGAAATGCTACTGAGGTTTTAGAAAGTATAGATGTTTTAAAAGGTGAGGGTCCTAGTGATTTAAGAAATCTTGTTTTAACTTTAGGTAGCTACATGGTTAGTTTAGGAAAAAATATAGATTTAGACGAAGCAAGAAGTATTCTTAAAGATAATCTAAATAATGGTTTAGCATATAATAAATTTAGAGATATGGTTAAATACCAAAAGGGTAATATTGATGATATTAAGATATCTGATAATGTTATTTCAGTTAAATCTAAAAAAAGAGGTTATATTAAAAATATAGATACTTTATCTCTGGGTGAAATAGCTCGTAGTTTTGGTGCTGGAAGATTGACAAAGGATGATAAGATTGACTATAGTGTTGGAATATATGTTAATAAAAAAGTAGGAGATCACGTAGAAGTTGGTGAAGAGCTTGCAAAACTATATGTAAATAGCGAATATGATGTTAATGAAGTTATTAAGTGCTTTGAAATAAGAAAAATTAGATGTAAAAAAAATCCTTTGATATATGAAATAATTATGTAAAAAAATGTCAACATTTTAGTAATTGCTTGTGTTAAAAAAAATTCTGGTATATTATCATAGTAAGGAGATGATATTGTGATTTATCCTTCAATTGATAAATTAGTTACAGTGATGGGATCGAAATACTTACTTGTAAATGTTGTTTCTAAAAGAGTTAAACAAATGGAAACGACAGGGCATTATCAATTAAAACCAAATGAATATAAGTCTAGTAAAAATATTGGTAAGGCGTTAGAAGAAGTATCAAAAGGTTTAATTCACTTAGTGTAATTAAATCTTTTATTTTAGGGGGAATTATGGAAATTTATCGTTCGTGTAAAAAATTGTTTTGTAATACTGCAAAGCTAGTAAAAAGTGACTTAAATGATAAACATAAAATAAGTCAAATTAATATAAAAATTGATCATTCATATAGAACAGTTGATATTATATCTAAACTATTTGACAATTTTAATTGTTTTGATTCATATAAGGATTTAGCAAAAGGTATAATGGTGCTTCATGATTATGGTAGATTTGATCAAATGTTTCAAACAGGTACATATTGTGATTCTATATCTTTTAAAGATATGGATGAAATAAGTGATCATGGTGAGTATGGTGCGTATTTACTTTTTGAAATAGGTGATATAAAGAGGACTTGTGTAGATGAAAAATATTATGATGTATTTTTTAATTCTATTTTTTATCATGCGAAAAAAGTGCTTCCAAATTATTTAAATAGCAAGGTTGATGAGAGTTTAATTAGAAGTGATTTAGATTCATTTTTGGAATCTGAACCAATATTATTTAAATCATTTTATTCTCAGGCTGTAAGGGATGCTGATAAATTAGATATTTATAATCAAGTTATTTTAAATTTAATACCTTCATTTTATGATTATATTTCATTTGATGTTAAGAATATTGATTATATTACTAATAAACTTGGTATATCTAATTCTTTAATAAAAGAATATACTGTAAATAATAAAATAAAAATACCGATTGATATTATTGATACAGATAAACTAAAAATATCAAATGATTTTTATGAAAAATTTTATAATAATAATTTACCACAATTAAAGTATTTGTTTAAAATGCCTTGGTATAATTCATTTTATGCTGGATTAGTTAGATTAAATTTTATAAGGGATATAAATTTTAAAGCATCACTTAAATATATAAAGAAATATGATTTATTAAATAGAATGTATGATATGTATCCTGATAAATATAAATTTATTGTAAAAGATGCGTTTGAGTTTACTGATGATTATATAAATAAAAAAATAAAAACTAAAAGTATTTATTGTAGATAACTTGATTGCCAAACAAATGTATGTTATATTTTAGTAGAGGTGATATTTTGAAAATACAAAAAATTTCAAAAGTAAAAGATGATAAGTATATTATTACATTTGAAAATGGTGAAGTTATTGAAACATATGATGATGTAATATTAAAGTATAGATTGCTTCCTAAAAAAGAAGTAGATATGAGATTATTTACTGATATTGAACTTGATACTAATATTGATAAAACGTATTTTAAAGTTGTTAAAATGATTTCTAAAAAAATGAAAAGTAAAAATGAAGTTTCTATTTATTTAGATTCTCTTTTAATACCTAAATATGAAAAAGAATTAATAATTAATAAATTAGTAGATAATAAAATAATAGATGATTTAAGATTTGCTAAAGCACTTACTCATGATAGGTTTAATTTTTCTAGTGATGGTATTAATTTGATTAGAAAAAAATTAGATGATTTAGGTATAGAGTATAGTTATATAGAAGAAGCTATTAATTGTATTACAAGAGAAGAAGTTTTAAATAAGCTAGATAGACTTATGAAGAAAAAATTATCTAATAATACGAAGTATTCTGATTTTATTTTAAAACAAAAAGTATATGAATATTTTATTAATTTAGGATATGATAGTGAAGATATTATTAATTGCTTTGAAAAAAATAAACAAGAAAATAATACAATCGAAAAAGCTTATTTAAAAGTTAGTAAAAGACTTAGTAAAAAATATAGTGGAAAAGAATTAGAAATGAATATAAAAAGTAAACTTTATAGTTTAGGTTATAGTGGTGAACAAATTAATAGCATAATAAAATAGTAGTCAATGACTACTATTTTGTTTTATTGTATGAGTTTTTTAAGTATGTATCTTTAATGTTTAATTTATATTTTTCTCTGATATCTGCCCAAGTTGAATTATATAACGAGCTATCATCATTTAATTTCTTTTCTACTAAAGTATCAACTATATCATCTTTTGATTCTTTTAAAGTAGGTCTTTTATCTTCACTAACTTTTAAAATGATGTGATATCCATATTCACTTTTTACAGGTTCTTTAGTATATTCATCATTTTTTAAACTTCTAACTGCATCGAAGAATGAATCAACTACATCACCTTTAGTAAAGTTTTCTATTAATCCTTTATTTGATTTAGATCCTTCATCGTCTGAATATTCTTTAACTAAATCATCAAATTTTTCACCATCATTTAATTTTTTGATTATTGATTCTGCTAATTCTTTTGCTTTGTTTTCTTCTTTTTCTTTATCGCTGTCACTCATATCATCTGTTACATCAGGTTTAATTAAGATGTGTTTAGCACTCATATTACCAAAAATATTTTCTTCGTAATATTCTTTAATTTCATCATCTGTTAATGTTTTACCAATGTATGTTTTTGCTAATTCTTGTTTTTCTTCATTTAATATTAGTTGTTTTAAGAAATCATTTTCACTATTATAACCAGCATTTTTTAAAACTTCATCAAAATCTTGACCATATGATTCGTATTGTGTTTTATATTGTTCAAGTTGTGAATTGGCTTTTTCTTTAGCGTTACTTTCATCTTTGATTTCTTTTTTTATTATAAATTCATCAACCATGTTTGTTAAAGTAACTGTACCGCCTTGTTTTTTTAATTCCTCAAATAAATTTTCTGCAGTTATTTTTTTACCTTTTAAAGATGCAACTACTTGTTTTCCATCTTTTAATTCAACCCTGTTAATTCTTCCTGTAAAATATCCTATAATTAATAGACATAAAGCTACAACTATAAATAATACTTTTTTTCTCATATTACCATCCTTTCAACATAAATATAATATCAAAAAAAATAAAAAAATACAATAAAGTGTATAAAAGTACTCACAAATACTTTAAAAATCCATAAAATACTGTGAAAAGATAAAAAAGGAGGAATGATTTTATGTGTAATACAGGAGTATCAGGCGCTGCAATTGTTTTAGTATTATTTATTCTTTTAATCATAATACTTGGAGCTTATATTTAACAGTTAGGAGGTGACTAAATGTCTTGCCCAAATAATAACAATAATAATCAAAGTTGTTCTGGTATAGGTTATGTAACTATAATTGTTTTATATATCTTACTTGCAATAATTTTAGGTTCAATTATTGTTTATTAAGAAAGAGAATTTTTTCTCTTTTTTTCTGTGTAAAATAGAAAAAAATTTATTAAAAAATCTTTACAATATAAATTAAAAATAGTAAAATAGTGGTATACAGTGGTAAGAAGTGGAGAATTGTGGGGTGATTTTATGTTAATGGGTGAATATCATCACAGTATTGATGAAAAAGGAAGACTAATTATTCCATCTAAACTTAGATATGAATTAGGTGAGAATTTTGTTTTAACAAGAGGTCTTGATAACTGTTTATCTATATATCCAGAAGATGAATGGAATAATATCATTAACAAATATAAAGAATTACCGAACACTAAAGATGCCAGAAATTTTATGAGATTCTTTTTATCAGGCGCTACTACATGTGAACTTGATAAACAAGGCAGAATAAATATTTCTATACCACTTATTAAATATGCTTATCTAGAAAAAGATTGTACTATCATTGGTGTAAATGATCATTTAGAAATATGGGATAGTAAACGTTTCTTAGAATTTATGGATAGTAATGAACAAAATTTTTCTGATATAGCTGATAAATTATTTTCATAAGGATGTGTATTATGCATAATAGTGTATTATTAAATGAAACTATAGATAATCTTAATTTAAAAGAAAATAGTGTAATTGTTGATTGTACACTTGGGTATGGTGGACATAGTAGTGAAGTTTTAAAGAAAATTAAAAATGGTTATTTATATGCTTTTGATCAAGATATGGATGCTATAAAATATAGTGATTCAAGACTTTCAAAAATTAATTCTAATTATGAAATTATTTATTCAAATTTTTCAAATTTAAAAACTGAATTAAATAATAGAAAAATAAAAAAAGTTGATGGCATAATATTTGATTTAGGTGTCTCTTCTCCACAACTTGATGAAGAAGAAAGAGGATTTAGTTTTCATAAATGTGCAAGACTTGATATGAGAATGGATAAAAATAATAAATTAAGTGCATATGAAGTTGTTAACAATTATGAATTAAATGAACTTATAACTATTTTAAAAAAATATGGTGAAGAAAAATATGCTTCAAGTATTGCTCGAGGTATTGTTAATTCAAGAAGCATAAAACCAATTGAAACTACTTTAGAACTTACTGAAATTATTAAATCATCAGTACCTGAAAAGTATAGAAGAGAAAAACATCCTGCTAGAAAAACTTTTCAAGCAATTAGAATTGAAGTAAATGATGAATTAAATGTAGAAGAAATTGCTTTAAAAGATGCGTTAGAATTATTAAGGGTTGGTGGTAGGTTATGTGTTATTACCTTCCATTCGTTAGAAGATAAAATATGTAAAAAAATAATGAAAGAAGCTTCAAGTGTTTCTGAGTTAGCAAAAAAATTACCAATAATTCCAGATTATTTAGAACCAAAGTTTAAAATAATTGATGTAATTAAACCTGGTGATTTGGAATTAGATTCAAATAATAGGGCTAGAAGCGCTACATTAAGAGTGATTGAAAGAATAAAAGAATAGGGGAATATTTATGGCAAGAAAAAAAAGAAAAAAAATGAGTAAAGGTGAAAAATTACTATATGCTTTTGGTATATTTGCGTTTGTTGGAACTGTTTTTTTAAAGATTTTTTGTGGCGCTAATGTTGGTAATTTAAATATGAGTGTTGAAAAATTAAAATATAAATTAGATGATCAAAACAAGAAAAATGAAAGTTTAGTTATGAAAGTAAATGAACTTACATCGTATGATAATGTTAAAGGTGTTGTAAAAGACATGGGACTAGCGTATAATAATGATAATATAATTATTGTGGAAAACTAAAGAGGTGTTTAAATGAAAACAAAGAGTACAAAAAAAACTTGGAAATTTCCTAAAGTAGTTTTTAGTGTATTCTTTGTTTTTATTGTGCTTTTAATTATTCAGTTTGCGTATTTATCACTTGCTCCTAGTATTTATGGCATAAATATGACTTCATTTGCACAAAACAGAAATACTGTACATAAAGTATTAAGTGCAAGCCGTGGAACTATTTATGATATGGATGGTAATGCACTAGCGCTTAATGTATCATCCTATACCGTAGTAGCATACCTAGATAGTAAAAGAACTACTAATCCTAAACGACCACAACATGTAGTTGATAAAGAAGCAACAGCTAAAGCTTTATCTCCTATATTAGATATGAGTGAAGAATCGCTTTTAACTTTACTTAATAGTGATTTATATCAAGTAGAACTTGGTCCAGGGGGAAGAGGAATAACTGAATTAAAAAAAGAAGAAATAGAAAACTTAGAACTTCCAGGTTTAGATTTTATAGAAAGTCAAAAAAGATATTATCCTAATGGTAATTTCGCATCATATATTATAGGATACGCTAAAAAGAATGATGATGAAGTAATAACTGGTGAACTTGGAGTAGAAGCAAATTATGATAAACTTTTAAGTGGTGTTGATGGAAGTTTAACTTATCAGCAAGATAGAAATGGTTATAAAATACCTGATACTAATGAAGAAAGATTAGAACCAATTAATGGTAGTAATATTTATCTAACAATTGATTCTAGTGTTCAAAGATTTTTAGAGAGTGCTGTAAAAGAAGCAGAACAAGAATATAATCCAGAATGGTTAATGTTGACTGTAATGGATGCTAAAACTGGTAAAATTTTAGGTTCATCATCAACTCCATCATTTGATCCAAATATTAGAGATATAACTAATTATGAAAATCCACTAGTTACATATTTATATGAACCAGGTTCAACTATGAAAACATTTACATATATGTGTGCAATGGAAAATGGAAAATATAATGGATCTGATACTTTCTTATCTGGTAGTTTTAAAATAGGTGATGATACTATAAAAGACTGGAATGTAGATGGATGGGGAACTATTACATTTGATAAAGGATTTGAATATTCTTCTAACGTTGGAATTGCTAATATATTAGATAGATATATTAATCGTGAACAACTTAAAGAATGCTTAACAAAATATGGCTTTGGAGAAAAAACTGGAATAGAAATTTCAAGAGAACTAAAAGGTAAAATTAATTTTAGATATAAAGTTGAAGTAGCAAATGCAGGTTTTGGACAAGGTATTACAACAACAGCTATACAACATTTACAAGCATTAACTATGATAGCTAATGATGGTTATATGTTAAAACCACATATAATAGAAAAAATTGTTGACCCAAATACAAATAAGACAACTTATGAATGGAGTTTAGATAAAACAGATAGAATTGTAAGTACTGATACAGTAAATAAAATAAAGGAATTAATGTTTAATGTAGTACATGGTGAAGATATCGGAGCAACAACTGGTAGAGCATATAGAATAGATGGATTTGATATTATTGCTAAAACAGGAACTGCACAAATATTTGATACTAAGTTAAATAAATATTTATATGGTACAAAAAATGATTATATTTTTTCAGTATCACTAATGTATCCAAAAGATAATCCTGAAATAATTATTTATGCAGCTATGAAAAAACCAGAATGGGGTGAATCTGCAGGACTTAAAAATGCAGTAACACAAGTTGTTAAAAATATTTCAAAATATAAAGGTATGTTTACTGAAGTAGAAGAAAAGAAAACATATTCTGTTTATAACATGAAATCATTAATTAATAAGAATATAGAGAATGTTACAAATGAACTTAATTCCTATGAATTAAATGTAGTTAAAATAGGAAATGGAAATAAAATTATAAATCAATATCCAAGTAGTGGATCTAAATTAGTTAGTGGAGATAGGGTAATATTAATTACAAATGATTCAAATTATACTTTACCTAATTTTTATAACTGGTCTAGAAAAGAAGTACAATTTGTACTAAACTATTTTAATGTTGAATATGAAATTAATGGATATGGATATGTAACAAAACAAAGTGTTGAAAATATAAAAATTCCATTCAATGAAAAAGTTATTATAGATTTATCTGATAAATATAGTGTTGAATAGAAATATAATAATTTTAAATAAATAATTGACAAAATAAAAACACTGTGATAGTATTTAATTAGACACGTTTCAGTGTTTTTTATTTGAAATAAAACATATTATTAAAAGTAGGTGAATTAATGGAAAAAATCAAAGGATTTTTCATGGGTGTCAAAAAAGAATTAGGTCGTGTTAGATGGCCAAATAAGAAGGAAATTATTACTTATTCTATTGCTACTATCTCTTTTGTATTTTTATTTGCATGTTTCTTTACATTAGCAGATTTAATTATTGCAGGAATTAGGATGGCAGTTAAATAATGCAAAAAGAATGGTATGTAGTAAATACTTATTCAGGGCATGAAAATAAAGTAAAAGAAAAATTAGAGATGAGAGCAAGTTCAATGGGACTAGAAGAAAATATTTTTAGAATTGTAGTTCCAGAACAAACTGAAGTTGAAATTAAAGATGGAGTAAAAAAAGAAAAAGTAAAAAAAATGTTTCCAGGTTATATATTAGTTGAAATGATTATGACTGATGAAGCATGGTTTGTAGTTCGTAATACTCCAGGTGTAACAGGATTTATTGGTTCTTCTGGTAAGGGTGCTAAACCATTCCCTTTAACTCCAGCAGAGGTTGATAAAATTTTAGGTACAATGGGAATGAGTAGACTTGAAATAGGAAATGAACTTAATGTAGATGATATGGTTAAAGTTATTAATGGACCATTTGCTTCTATGTTTGGTAAAGTTAAAAGTATTAATATGGAAGAACAAAATGTTGAAGTAGCTCTTGATTTATTTGGACAAGAGACTACAGTTGAATTAAAATTAACAGAAATTGAACGTGCATAGGTTGAATTAAAGTTTAATTTGTGTTATTATAAGTTGGCTATATTATTTTTGATATAGATATGAGTGGGAGCGCGGACGCACATTTGAACCACTAACGAATAATAGGAGGTGTTTTTCGTGGCAAAGAATATTACTAAAGTTATTAAGTTACAAATACCAGCAGGAAAAGCAACACCAGCTCCACCAGTTGGAACTGTACTTGGGCCTGCAGGAATAAATTTAGGTGAATTTTGTACAAAGTATAATGATGCAACTAGAGATAAAATGGGAGATATAATTCCAGTTGAAATTAGTGTATATGAAGATAGAACATTTGACTTTGTATTAAAAACTCCACCAGCAGCAGATTTAATTATGAAGGCTGCTAAGATTAAGAAAGGATCTACTAAAGGATCTAAAGAAATTGTTGGATCTATTACTAAAGACCAATTAAAAGAAATAGCTGAAATTAAATTGCCTGATTTAAACGCTTATAGTGTAGAAGCAGCTATGAAAATAGTTGAAGGTACTGCACATAATATGGGTGTAGAAATCAAGGATTAATTACATAGGTAAAACCTATGTGGGAGGAATGTCCGCTAATCCGCATACCACATAAGGAGGGAAAAGAAAGTGAGAAAAGGAAAGAAATACGTTGAAGCAGCAAAATTAGTTGAAAAAAGTAAATTATATACAATTGATGAAGCTGTTGAACTTGTTAAAAAAACTTCTACAACTAAATTTGATAGTTCTATTGAATTAGCGCTAAATTTAAATTTAGATACTAAAAAAGCAGAACAACAATTAAGAGGTGCTGTTGTACTTCCTAATGGTACTGGTAAAACTAAAAAAGTTTTAGTTATTGCAAAAGGAGCTCAAGCAACTGCTGCAAAAGAAGCTGGTGCTGATTATGTTGGAGATAATGATATGTTAGATAAAATCGCTAAAGAAAATTGGTTTGATTTTGATACTATGATTGCTACTCCAGATATGATGCCTGCTTTAGGTAAATTAGGTAAAGTTTTAGGGCCTAAAGGTTTAATGCCAAATCCTAAAACTGGAACAGTTACAATGGATACTAAAAAAGCTGTAGAAGAAGTTAAAAAAGGACGTGTTGAATACCGTACAGATAGTTTTGGTAATGTTCACGTACTTGTTGGAAAGGTGTCATTTGATAATGCTAAATTAGTTGAAAACATTAAAGCATTTATGTCACTTATTATTAAAACTAAACCATCTGTAGTTAAAGGAAAATATATTAAAAATATTAGTATTTCTTCAACTATGGGTCCTGGTGTTAAAATTGATGCTTCTTCATTTGAAGCATAGTTGACTAATTTTAAATAATGTGCTAGAATTATTTCTAGTGCGAAAAATATATTACCGTAGACAGTAGGAGCGTAAGCTTAATATTTCCTACCGAGGAACAATTTATTGATTCTTTAAAGTCCCTACGGTTTTCGTTGGGACTTTTACGGTATTACACGAAATAAGGAGGTGTAATATGGCTAGTCAAAAGATTTTAGACAGCAAACAAAATATTATTGATGAGATTGCATCTAAAGTTAAAGATTCACAAAGTTTCATACTATTTGATTATCAAGGATTAACAGTATCTGAAACTAATGAACTTAGAAGAAACTTAAGAGAGTCTGGATCTGAATTTAAAATATACAAAAATACTCTTACAAAAAGAGCTCTTGATACTTTAAATATTGATTTAGATGAATACTTAAATGGCCCTAAAGCATTTGCATTTGGTACAGATGCTGTAGCGCCAATTAAAGCATTAAGTGATTTCTCTAAGAAACATGATGCACTAAAATTACAAGTTGGTATTGTAGATGGTGAGATTGCAGATAAGAAAATGTTAAGTGAACTTGCTGCTATTCCATCAAGAGAAGGATTACTTACAATGCTTGCTGGTGGTTTAATTGGAGTTGTTAAAGACTTATCAATTTGTTTAGATTTATATTCACAAGATTTAGAAAAATAATTAAAGGAGGAAAATAGAATGGCAAAATTTACAAAAGATGAATTTATCAGTGGATTAAAAGAAATGACAATTCTTGAAGTTAAAGAATTAGTAGACGCAATGAAGGAGGAATTTGGTGTTGATCCTAGTGCTGTAGCTGTTGCTGCACCTGCTGCTGGAGCTGCTGTTGAAGAAGGACCAAGTACTGCTAACGTTGTTTTAGTTAATGCTGGAGCTAGTAAGCTTGCTGTTATTAAATTAGTAAGAGAAATTACTGGTTTAGGATTAAAAGAAGCTAAAGATATCGCTGATAATGGTGGAGTAGTTAAAGAAAATGCTGCTATGGATGAAGCTAATGAATTAAAAGCTAAATTCGAAGAAGCAGGAGCTACTGTTGAATTAAAATAATTTTATAATGGTTTTTAAGCCTGTACTTTTATAGTATGGGCTTTCGCCGTTATTTAAAGTAGAGTGATTTTATGGCACATTATTTTACGAATGATGATATTAAAAGTGAAGAGATTAAAACAAAATGTATTATAAATGGACAAACATTTTGTTTTATTACAGATAATGGTGTATTTTCTAAAAAAGGTTTAGATTTTGGTACTAGATCATTACTTGAAAATATACCTATAGATAATTTAAATGGTGATGTACTTGATTTTGGATGTGGATATGGTCCAATTGGAATATATATATCTAAAAACACAAAATCAAATGTAGATATGATTGATATAAATGAAAGAGCAATTAATTTAGCGCATAAAAATGCATTATTAAATGAAGTAAACGTAAATATATTTAAAAGTGATATTTATGAAAATGTTTTAAAAAAATATGACTATATAATAACTAACCCACCTATTAGAGTAGGTAAGAAAATATTATATGAAATTTTATTTAAAGCTTATGATTATTTAAAAGATAATGGCGTAATGTATTTAGTTATTAATAAAGATCAAGGAGCTAAAAGTTTAATAAGGGATTTAAAAAATAAATATAAAAATGTTGAATATAAAAAAAATAAAGGCTTTTTTATAATTTGTGTTACAAAATAGATTGACAATTTGATAGGATTTTGTTAAAATTATAAATTGGCGACATATACTTATTTTCAAGTTTATGTTTTATCGATAAAACTAGTATATAGGGGTGAAAGAGTGGCTTATACGGTAAAAAAATTTGGTGATCATTCTGAAAGAAGAAGTTACGCAAAAACAAAAAACGCTATTGAACTTGGGAACTTACTAGAAATTCAAAAAAAATCATACAATTGGTTTATTGAAGAAGGTATTAAAGAAGTTTTCGAGGATATTTTTCCAGTTGAAAGTTTTACTGGAAATTTAATGCTTGAATTTGGTGATTACGTTTTCGAAGAACCAAGATATTCAATTAAAGGTTGCAAAGAAAGATATGCAACTTATGCTGCGCCAATGAAGGTGCAAGCACGTTTATTTAACCAAGAAACTGGAGAGGTTAAAGAACAAGAAATTTATTTAGGCGATATGCCTATAATGACTGAGTCTGGTACATTTGTTATAAATGGTGCAGAACGTGTTATTGTATCTCAACTTGTTAGATCTCCATCAGCTTACTATGGAAAAGAAGTTGATAAAAATGGTAGGGTTGTTATTACATCTCAAATAATTCCTACTAGAGGTACATGGTTAGAGTATGAAACTGATGCAAGAGATATTATTTATGTACGTATTGATAGAACAAGAAAAGTGCCTATTACTACACTTTTAAGAGCTATTGGACTATCTAGTGATGATGATATTTTAGATTTATTTGGTAAAGATGATTATTTAGAAAAAACACTTGCAAAAGATACTAATAAAAATACAGATGAAGCATTAATCGATATTCATGCTAAATTAAGACCGGGTGAACCTTCAACTTTAGATAGTGCTAAAAATCAATTAATTACTAGATTCTTTGATTCATTTAGATATGATTTAGCGCGTGTTGGACGTTATAAATTTAATAAAAAATTAAATGTTGTTGATAGATTACTTGGGTGTACTTTAGCTGAGACAATTAAGGCTGATGATAAAGTATATGAAAAAGGTACTGTTATAACTAAAGAAATATTAGAAGAATTAAAAGAAGTATTTAATAATGGTTATGGACTTAAAGAAGTACTTGTAAATAATGAACTTGATACTTATAACAAAGTTCAAATAGTTAAAGTATATTCTAAAAATAATCCAGAAAAAGTAATTAAAATTATAGGTAATGATCCTACAATTAAAGAAAAACGTTTAACAATATCTGATATTTATGCATCTGTATCTTATTATTTAAATTTACTTGAGGGTATTGGATCATTTGATGAAATTGATAATTTATCAAATCGTCGTGTACGTCAAGTAGGAGAGTTGATGCAAAATCAATTCAGAATTGGTGTAAGTAGAATTGAAAGAGTAATTAGAGATAGAATGTCAACTCAAGACATGGCTGAAGTTACTCCTAAAACATTAATTAACATTAGACCTCTTACTGCTGCAATGAAAGAGTTCTTTGGTAGCAGCCAATTATCTCAATTCATGGATCAAACAAATCCTGTTGCAGAGTTAACTAATAAAAGACGTTTATCTTCTTTAGGACCTGGTGGTTTATCTCGTGATAGAGCAGGTATGGAAGTTAGGGATGTTAACCCATCTCACTATGGAAGACTTTGTCCTATTGAATCACCTGAAGGACCAAACATTGGACTTATTACATCTCTAGCAAGTTATGCAAGAGTTAATGATTATGGATTTATTATGACTCCATATAGAAAAGTTAAAGATTGTAAATTAACTGATGAAATTGTATATATGACTGCTGATGAAGAAACAGAATATTATATTTCACAAGCAACTGCAAAAGTTGATAAAAAGAATTGTTTAGTTGAAGATAGAGTCCCTGTTAGATATAGAGGAGATAACGTAATAATTGAAAAAGAAAAAGTAGATTATATAGATGTTTCACCTCAACAAGTTGTATCTATTACTACACAAGGTATTCCATTCTTGGAACATGATGATGGTAAGAGAGCATTAATGGGTGCTAACATGCAACGTCAAGCAATTCCATTATTAAAACCTGAATCTCCAATTGTTGGAACTGGAGTTGAAGCTATTGCTGCAAGAGATTCTGGAGCTGTAATTATAGCTAAAGCAGATGGTGTAGTAGATTATGTTGATGCTCGTAAGATAGTTGTTAAAACTGTTGGTGGATTTGATACATATTATTTAAATGGTTTTGAAAGAAGTAATAATGGTACATGTTACCATCAAGTACCTATTGTAAGACTAGGTGATGCTGTTACAAAAGATATGGTAATAGCAGATGGACCAAGTACTGATAAAGGTGAGATGGCACTTGGACGTAATGTTACTGTAGCATTTATGAACTTTAATGGTTATAACTACGAGGATGCCGTTATATTAAATGAAAGACTTGTTAAAGATGATGTTTATACATCAATTCATATAGAAGACTATCAAATTGAATGTAGAGATACAAAACTTGGACCTGAAGAGTTTACACGTGATATTCCAAATGTTGGAGAGGATGCACGTAAAAACTTAGATGAGTTTGGTATTGTAAGAATTGGTACAGAAGTACATGATGATGATATATTAGTAGGTAAAGTAACACCTAAAGGTATGGCTGAACTTACTAGTGAGGAAAAATTATTACATGCTATTTTTGGTGAAAAAACTCGTGAAGTAAGAGATACATCTTTACGTGTTCCACATGGTGGAGAAGGTGTAGTTCATGATGTAAAAATATTTACAAAAGAGGATACTGATGAACTTCCAGCAGGGGTATCTAAAATGGTACGTGTATATATAGCTCAAAAACGTAAGATAAGCGTTGGAGATAAGATGGCTGGACGTCATGGTAATAAAGGTGTTGTATCACTTATATTACCTGAAGAAGATATGCCATATTTAGCAGATGGTACACCTGTAGATATCTTACTTAACCCACTTGGAGTTCCATCTCGTATGAACATTGGACAGATCCTTGAAATGCACTTAGGTATTGCTGCTGAAAAACTTGGTATTAAAGTAGCAACTCCAGTATTTGATGGTGCAACTCGTGATGAAATAATTGATGCATTAAAAGAAGCAGGGTTAGATGAAGATGGTAAAGCAGTACTATATGATGGTAGAACTGGTGAACCATTTGATAATAGAATTAGTGTTGGTGTAATGTATATGATTAAACTTCACCACATGGTAGATGATAAGTTACATGCTAGATCTACTGGACCTTACTCTTTAGTTACTCAACAACCTCTTGGTGGTAAAGCTCAATTTGGTGGACAAAGATTTGGTGAAATGGAAGTTTGGGCACTTTATGCATATGGTGCTGCTCATGTATTACAAGAAATGATGACTATAAAATCAGATGATGTTGTAGGAAGAGTTAAAGTATATGAAGCACTTGTTAAAGGTGAACCAATTCCAAAATCAGGAATTCCAGAAAGCTTTAGAGTTTTAATTAAAGAATTCCAAGCATTAGGTCTTGATATAACAGTTCTAGATAATAATGGTAAATATTTAGAATTAAAAGACTTAGAAGAAAGTGAAAAGGATCCTTATGAAAATGGTACTAATAATGAATTTGTAGATTATGAAGAACCAGAAGAAGTAGAGGAACCTGAAATAGAAGAAGAAATAGAAGAAGAAATTGATGAAGATTATGAACCTAGCTTTGAAGAGGTAATGGAAGGGGATGAAGATTAATGGATGTTAATAACTTTGAAGGGTTAAAAATAGCAATCGCATCACCTGAGAAAATTAGATCTTGGTCATATGGAGAAGTAAAAAAAGCAGAAACTATAAACTATCGTACTTTAAAACCTGAGCGAGATGGTTTATACTGTGAAAAAATATTTGGACCTACTAAGGATTTTGAATGTTCTTGTGGTAAATATAAAAGACTTCGTTATAAAAATATAGTTTGTGATAGATGTGGAGTAGAGGTAACTCGTTCTAAAGTTCGTCGTGAACGTATGGGACATATTGAGTTAGCTACTCCTGTATCTCATATTTGGTTCTTTAAAGGTGTTCCATCTCGTATGGGTTTAGTACTTGATATGTCTCCAAGAGATTTAGAGGAAGTATTATACTTTGTATCTTATGTAGTATTAGATCCAGGGGCAGCGCCATTAGAGAAAAAACAAACAATAAGTGATAAAGAATATAGAGCATATTATGAAAAATATGGTAATTCATTCCGTGTTGGAATGGGTGCTGAGGCTATTAAAGAATTATTACAACAAGTTGACTTAGAAAAAGAAGTTAATGAAATTAAAGCAGAAATAGAAACTATAAAAGATTCTACTTCTCAAAAACGTATTCGTTTAATTAAAAGACTTGATGTATTAGATGCATTTTTAGAATCAGGAAATAAACCTGAGTGGATGATACTTGATGCACTTCCAGTTATTCCACCAGAATTACGTCCTATGATTCAACTTGATGGTGGTAGATTTGCAACATCTGATTTAAATGATTTATATAGACGTGTAATTAATCGTAATAATCGTCTTAAAAAATTAATGGATTTAGGTGCTCCATCAATAATCATTCAAAATGAAAAACGTATGCTTCAAGAAGCAGTAGATGCATTATTTGATAATGGTAGAAGAGGTAGAAATATAACTGGTGCAGGTAATAGACCTTTAAAATCATTATCTAGTATGTTAAAAGGAAAACAAGGTCGTTTCCGTCAAAACTTACTTGGTAAACGTGTTGACTATTCAGGTCGTTCAGTTATCGTTGTTGGACCAAGTTTAAAAATGTATGAATGTGGTATTCCAAAAGAAATGGCTTTAGAGTTATTTAAACCACATGTTATTAATGGACTTGTAAGTAAAGAAATTGCTTCAAATATAAAAGCGGCTAAGCGTATGATTGAAAATCAAGATCCACGTGTATGGGATATAGTTGAAGAAAAAATTCATGAACATCCAGTTATGTTAAACCGTGCTCCAACACTACATAGACTTGGTATTCAAGCATTTGAACCAAAATTAATTGGTGGACGTGCTATTAGACTTCATCCACTTGTTTGTACAGCATTTAATGCAGACTTCGATGGAGACCAAATGGCAGTACACGTTCCAATTTCAGAAGAAGCACAAGCTGAAGCAAGAATTTTAATGTTAGGTGCTAATAACATTTTGAAACCTTCAGATGGTAAACCAATTGTTACACCAGGACAGGATATGGTTTTAGGTAACTATTATATTACAATGGAAAAAGAAGGTTTAGATGGTGAAGGACGTGTATTTAAGGATCCTAATGAAGCATTAATGGCTTATGAAAGAAGAGAAATAACTCTTCATACAAGAATTGCTATTCCAGTAAGATCATTTAAATATAAATTATTCCCAGAAAATTATAATGATAAATATTTAGTAACTACTCCAGGTAAGATTTTATTTAATGAAATTTTCCCTGATACATTCCAATATATAAATGATGGTTCAAGTGAGAATATTGAGAAGATTACTCCTGCTAAATATTTCATTGATAAAGGTAAAAATATTCCTGAAGAAATTAAAAAAATGCCTTTAGTTGATGCATTTAATAAAGGAATATTAAGTAAATTAATTGCTCAAATATATAAGAGATATCAAACTACAGAAACTTCTGTAATGCTAGATAAATTAAAGGATTTAGGATTTAAATATTCAACTTTATCAGGTATTTCAATAGCAATATCAGATATTAAAGAGAGTAAAATTAAACCTGAAGTACTTAAAAAATCTCAAGAAAAAGTTGATACTGTAAATAAACAATTTAAACGTGGTTTAATTACAGATGATGAACGTTATAATAAAGTAGTTTCTATTTGGCAAGATGCTAGAAAAGAAATACAAAACGAGTTACAAACAATGGTTAAAGAAGACGTTGATAATCCAATCTCTATCATGATGATGAGTAAAGCCAGAGGTGACATTAACTCTCATACACAATTAGTTGGTATGCGTGGATTATTTGCTAAACCAAGTGGTGGATTTGTTGAAATCCCAGTTGTATCTTCATTTAGTGAAGGTGTTAGTATTTCTGAATTCTTCTTATCAACACATGGTGCTCGTAAAGGTGCCGTTGATACCGCTTTAAAAACTGCAGATGCTGGATATTTAACAAGAAGACTTGTAGATGTTGCACAAGATATAATTGTTAAAGAAGAAGATTGTGGTACTGAACAAGGTGTTACAGTTGAAGCATTTGTTAATACGGATGGTACAGTTATTGAATCACTTGCTGATCGTATTATTGGTAGATATACTAATAAGAAAATTGTTAATCCAGAAACAAAAGAAGTTATTGCTGAGAGAAATACTTATATTACTGAACAATTAGCTGATAAAATTATTGATGCAGGTATAACTAAAGTACCTATTAGAACAGTTTTAACATGTAAATCTGAACATGGTGTTTGTAAAAAATGTTATGGTAGAAACCTTGCTACAGGTACTATTGTTGAGACAGGTGAAGCTGTAGGTATTATGGCTGCTCAATCAATTGGTGAACCAGGTACACAACTTACAATGCGTACATTCAATACTGGTGGTGTTGCAGGTAGTGATGATATTACTCAAGGTTTACCTCGTGTACAAGAATTATTTGAAGCTCGTATACCAAAAGGAAAATCAACAATTGCAGAAATTAATGGTGTTGTTTCTAAAATTGAAGAATCTAATGGTAAATTCATAGTTTCAGTTAAAAATGATGCTGAAACAAGAGAACATACAACTAATTATGGAACTAAATTATGTGTTGAAAAAGGACAAGAAGTAAAAGCTGGAGATAGATTAACTTTTGGTGCGATTAGTCCAAAAGAATTACTAGTTGTAACAGATCCTATAACTGTTCAACAATACATATTATTAGAAATTCAAAAAGTATATCGTTCTCAAGGTGTTGATATATCAGATAAACACGTTGAAATAATAGCAAAACGTATGATTTCAAAAATTAAGATTGTTAATTCTGGTGATTCATTATACTTACCTGGAACTATGGTAAATATAAATGAATTTACAGATGTAAATAAAGAATTAATACTTGAAGGAAAAATGCCTGCTACAGGTAGACCAGTACTTTTAGGTATTACTAAAGCATCTCTAGAAACAGATTCATTCTTATCTGCTGCTTCATTCCAAGAAACAACAAGAATATTAACAGATGCTGCTATACATGGAAAAGTAGATCATTTAAATGGTCTAAAAGAAAATGTAATTATTGGAAAACTTATACCAGCAGGAACTGGAGCTAGAAAATATAGAGAAGCAGAATTTAATTTGGAACATGATTTGCTTAAAGAAGAGCCACTTGAGGCTTTAGAAGAAGAATTTTTATAATTCTTCTTTTTTGTGTAGTAAAATAAGTGTAAATCAAAAATTAGTTACTATTGCTTTTATTATTAGTTTGTTATAGAATATGTTTTAGAAGAGGAGTGAAAATATGGAAAAAAATAATAATGTTTTAATAGGAGTACTTGTTGTAATAGTATTAGGCTTATCAGTATTTATATGCTACGACAAATTTTTAAGTAAACCAGATAATGACAAAGGGGATAATAAGGTTGAAGAAAAAACACAAAACGATACAGGTAAAGAAGAAAAATTAGATATAAATTCTGATTTTGTTAAAGAATTATATAATTCGGTTCATGTATTTAGTGGTTCAATGGAAGTTCATGACTATCATTTTAATAATTCTTCTTTAATTACTAAATTAGATGCTAAAGATTTTAATTCAGAGTATAAAGTTTATTATGGTTATAGACAAATACCAATTATGTATTTAGAAACAAAAAAAGAAAGTTGTGCTCAATATAATGATATTGATTTTGAATCAAATAAATGTGGATATATTCAAAAAATGGGTTTTGATTCTGCAACTACATTAGTACTTGATGATTCGATTATAAAAACATATGTTGAAAAACTTTTTGGTGAAGGTAGTTATCAACCTGTTTCAAAGTTTTCAACTATGACTGGAGATAAGTATTATTATAGTAATTCAAAATTAAAATATGTTTTTGCAGAAGTGGAAAAAGGTGGTTCTGGTCCTAAGCCTGAATATAAAATGGAATCTGCTTCGAAATTAAATGATAACGTCTATATAATTGAAGAAGGAGTATATTATACAGGAGATAATTTCGAAACGAAAGAAACCGCTAAATTCAAATTAACATTTAAAAAATCTGCATCAAGCTACATCTTTGATTCAGTTGAAAAAATAAGTTAGTTTATAACTTATTTCATACTGTCGACAAATATATATAGATTATGTAAATAGTATTGAAGAAGAATTTTTATAATTCTTCTTTTTGTTCTTGAAAAAATAAAAACTATAAGATAAAATTATTATAGGATAGGAAGTGCTAAAATGAAAAATAAAATTGAAGATAATATTAATAATAAAATTATATTTGGTGTTGCCTCAGTAGTTTTACTTATTCTATCAATATTTATTTGTTATAATAAATTTAATAATAAAAAAGATATTACTCCAAAGAATGATGAAATAAGTGATAAGGAAGAAACTCTTGATATTAATTCAAATTTTGTTAAAGAAGTATATAATTTAATTAAAGTTAATGAATCAATAATTGATTCACATGATTATCATGATGTTGTTGGTAATGCTGAATATACTTCTAAAGATATGGAAGATGAGTATAGAGTTTATTATGGATATAGACAAGTATCTGAAAAGTATTTGAAGAATACTAAATCATGTAAGGATTTTAAAAATATTGATTTTGGTAATTATACTTGTGGTTCGTCATCTAACAATAAAAAGAATGAAAACATTGCTATAGTATTAGATGAAAAGGTTTTAAAAGAAAATGTTGAAAAAATCTTTGGTAAAGATAGTTATAAATCTGTTAAATATTTTAGAACTCAAACTGGTAATGCATTCTTTTATGATAATAATTCTAAATATGTTTCTGCAGAAATTGGTGTAGGTGGTTCAGGTAAAGCACCACAATATAAATTACAGTCAGCAACTAAAAAAGGTGATAAACTATACTTGACCGAAGAACAAACATATTTTACAGGTGATAATTTTGAAATTAGTAATACTGTAAAATATAAATTAATATTTAAAAAATATGAATCAAGTTACATTTTTGAATCAATTAGAAGAATGGATTAAAAAAGAGATTTATTCTCTTTTTTCTTTTATAAAAATATTGTATTATATTTAAGAGGTGTTTTATGATTAAAATTAAAAACATTAATTTGAAACTTGATGATACTATTACATGTGGACAAA
>Ga0247608_10000520_pt1 | contig 61608 bp, 54 predicted proteins | sample 176DNAGHGlowgp2_FD_193490 | JGI IMG/M metagenome (GOLD analysis project Ga0247608, IMG submission 193490) | Sheep rumen microbial communities from Palmerston North, Manawatu-Wanganui, New Zealand - 1766 DNA GHGlow gp2 | ecosystem: Host-associated > Mammals > Digestive system > Stomach > Rumen ... | reverse complement strand
GCTTTTTCTTGCTGCCTGCCGTTGTGTTGTTCCAGCCGAGCCGCATTTTATCACCGCAGTCTGCACAGTACATCAGCCCTGAAAGCGGCATGATCTCACCATGCTTGTCACGCTTGCCCTGGCTGACCGATGCTTCCATTTCCTTGACTTTATCCCAAAGTTCTTGTGAAACAAGCGGCTCATGGGTGTTCTTGATGATCACCATTTCCTCCTCGCTGTTTTTCACGACCTTATGATTTTTGTAGCTGACCGTAGTCGTTCTCAGCTGTACCAAATGCCCGAGATAAGTGGGATTGCTTGTAATGCGCCTTATGCCCTCTGGATACCAAAGGTGATTTACGCTGCGGTTTGTAGTAACCCCATGCTTTACCGCTGCATAATCGGACGGCGTTGGTATCTTCTCTTCATTGAACATATCGCAGATATGACGAGGACTGATACCCTTTGCTCGCAGTTCAAAAATACGCTTGACAATGCTTGCCGCAGGCTCATCAGGTATAGGCAGCTTGTTTTCGCTGTCGCTCTTGACATAACCATACGGCGCACAGCTTGCACGATATTTTCCCGCTTTAGCATTTGCTTCAATGACAGCCTTGATTTTTTTGCTGGTAGATGCGGCGTGCCACTCGTTAAACAAATTGAGTATCGGCATCATATCAAGGGCAGAGCTGTCCTTGCTTGCGGTATCAACATTATCATTAAGCGCAATAAAACGGATATTGTACGACGGGAATATGTAATCAACATATCTGCCGACCTCGATGTAATTTCTTCCGAAACGAGAAAGGTCCTTGCAAATAATGAGGTTGATCTTCTTCTCTTTTGCATCATCCAAAAGCCGCTGCACACCCGGTCTGTCAAAGTCGGTGCCGCTGTAACCGTCATCAACATAAATGTCGATCAAGTTCCAGCCCTGTTCCTTGACGTACTTCGTCAGTATCAGCTTCTGATTCTCTATTGAAAGGGACTCGCCCGCCCTCATATCCTCCTGCGAGAGCCGCACATAGATCCCTGCATTGTATATGGTCTGCTTTGCCATAATTCTACTCCTTTCTAAAAAGCAGCCATATCCATACTATGTAAAGTATATCACACAGCAATGGATATGGCAAGACTTTAAGCGATAAATCACGCAGATGTTTCTGAATTTTCTGTTACTGCTGTTACTGCGGACTGTCTATCATCATCATTATTATCATTATTGTAAAGCACCTCATCAAGCGCCTGTCTTTCGGCAATATCCATAAGCACCTTGTCAATATCCTTTGTGCCGACAAAGTGGCTGTGGACGATGTATTTCTTACCGTCGATAATGTATTCGGTGGTATGCACAGGGGCTTCGAGGTGTTCTTTTTCATACTCAAAAATGTCTAATCTTTTGCTCAAATAGTTTATCCTCCGTTTCTTTTATATATCTTTCCAATGAGGATAAAACTGATTTTGATCTTCATTCTTTTGTCATTCCTTTCTGCATTGATAATTATTATCTGCTTTTGTTTTTCTTATTGGCCTGCTCCCGCCGATTGCGTTCTTCCTCCACAAGGTTTGACAGGTAATCACCCTTTGAGATCTTACAATATGTATCTCGAATGTCACAGTAAACCTCATACTGCTGACGGGTCTTATCCAAATCTCCTTTGAGTGCCGTGATCTTCTTATCAAGGATTCCCACACGCTCCCGCAGACGGTCAGTATCGGCAGCGGACAGAGTATTATTACTCTCCACCGCCTGTTTACAAATTGCTAACCTGAGCCTTTCTGTTTCGGACAGCTCACCCTTATCCCGCAGCGTATGATACTCCCGCACCTGTTCAAGCAAGGATACAAGCCTGTTGTGTTCATCTATTAGATCATTTATCTCCACCCTGCGCTTTTCATAATAAGCTTTCAATCGACTGATCCGCCCCTCCAGCTCGCCAATTGAACTGATATTGTTTTTGCTGATAACCGATAGCTGCGCCGAGAGCTTGTACACATCGAGATCATTATCAGCCGAGTATTCTGCTGTGACGATTCTTTTGCGTGGAACCTTTTTCCGTTGTTCCGCAAGAATGCGCACATCACCAATAACAGCAATATATGCAGTCCTCAGCTCTGACGTCTTGTCCTCTGCAACTGTATTTCCCGAACCTATATTTTTATATAGTATGCGTGTGTTCAAGCTTTCCTCGGTGTATTCCTCTCCGAGTGTTTTAGTGCGGACGAAACGTTCCTGCCCGGGTACTTTGACGGAGATATACTTTCCGTGTTTGACTTCATACCCACGTTCTTCAAGAGCCTGCAACAGTTCATCAAGCGAATTGACCGTAGGTATCAGCTCGTCAATAGCCTGCCTTATCAGCTCTTTCCACGAGGTGCCTTTCTTGCGCTGCTCCCATTCATAATGGTCAACAGAGCGCCCCTTGTTCTCAAAATTCAGCGCAGGGGTGATTCCAAACGCCCGGCATATTCCGTTGATGTTCTCACGAGCCTTGCGCAAAGCGTCACGGTTCGCATAATACTTCCGTCCCGAGAGCGAGTAAGAATTCACGATGATGTGTGCGTGAACGTGCGACTTATCCACATGGGTAGCGATGACCGCCTGCACCTCATCGCCAAAATTCTTTCGGACAAAAGTCATAGCCAGCTTGTGTGCAAGCTCCGGCGTGACATTCTCCGAATCAGCAAAACTAATTATGTAGTGGATAGCCTTAACAGTCCCCTTACCCTCCAAAGGCGGAGGGCTGTTGTATTTATCTCGGGCATAGTGCTCATAAACCGCTTTCATCTGCAAGTATGCATCGCGGGCATCGGTGGTACAATTGATCGACACCGTGTAGATCATCTCCTCGGTCTTGTCGGGGTTAAGTATGTACCTCAAACTCTTGTCCACCGTGGCGTGGACAGAAATCGACTTAACGTATGGCAAAGCTCTCCGACCTCTCCTTTCAGCTTTTCAACATCCCCGGCATAGATGTTATTAGTTTCATTAGCCTTTCGAGCCACCTGATTGATATTATTTGAAATTATACGCATACCGTTCAGCAGGGGCGCAAGCTGTTTCAAGTCCATAACATACAGCTCGGAGTTGAGGGCGCTGTCCCGAATGAACGCAGTAGTTTTCATATTGCAGGCTTCAGCCCGACGCTCGACCTTCGCCCACTGCTCCATATCGAATGTGACCTTTTTCTCTTTTACGATCTTGTACTTTCTCGCTATAATTATCATCCTTCCTTTTTTGGCGTTTTTGTCTTTCTGCCCTCGAGAGAGGGCTATTGTTTAGGGCTGCGGGTACCTTAAACAGCCGAACCGGAGGGGTATCCCCCGATGGTTCGGAAAGAGGGTGCGAGTGCGCACCTCTTTCTATACTTGCTGGTATAGAGTAAAATATTTTGCCCGTAGGAACGATCATTCAGGCCGTTCCTGCTGCTGTCCGATAGGGCGTTTATCCGATCACCCAATCACCCTGTGCCGATACACACAAGGCGTAGACACAGCGCGTATGCGCTGAATGATCGAATAGCCGTATAACCGGTTTTACCCTATTAGTTTGTGCTGTAAAGATTGTGTACGCCGAGATCACCTCCGTGTAATCATAATGGTTGTTGTTACGGCTGCGGCAGTTTTTGTTGCTGTTGGCGGGACAGATTATTCTGCGAGCAGCAGTATTGGTTTATGATGATTGTGTTTCCGTAAGCGCTGAAGCATCCCTCCATAAGTACCGACAGTTGAGAACGAAAATATAAGCGGATTAACGCAGCTGTAATAATTATCTCCGTATTCAACAAATCCGGCCTATAAAAAATGTATGGTTTGCATATCGAGAATATGGTTACTGCCTTCCATAAGGAAAAGGGAAAAACAGGGTAGAGAACAGCGGTGAGGACACTGCCCTCCATAGGTTAGGACACTTTATCTCGATATTGAAACCTGTTTCAATGCGATTTCTGAAAAGATCTACTGCTTGCATAATACCATCCCGTTATCCGAGTTTAATTCCGTGATAATGACGGTGGGCGGGTGAGGGAGAGTACCGTGGCTGCCGGAACAGAATGACAGAGAGGGTATCATAGTTTTGAAGTTGGCAAAAAATCCTTTAATGCGAAACTCCCTCCATAAGTTAGCACATTTTCAGCCGTTTCAACTGACCGATTTTCAGCATTTTTCAAAAGTTTGGGAGTTATGACATCGGAGGGCTGTAAGGAATAGGTATTTTCGTTGATGTGCATAATAGCCGACGCCGTAACGACCATCTGTAAAGCTGAAAATATTTTTTTACTATGACAGCCTCTATAATACCTCACACTTAGAGCCCATAAAGTTAACCTGGACGCGAGATTTTTTCAAAAGATTGTAAGAATTGACAATTGAGGGTAAATCAGAACAGCTCTATCCCGTCTGATTGCATACCGAATAAACTTCCTTTCATAAGACACTACAAGAATCGGTAGTTTTTTAAGTAAAAACGACCCTATCGAAAATGAATTCTCTGAATTGAATAATTAGGTGTACTGGGGATAGTCAATTGTTCGTTCTGTTGCATAACGAGGGAACGCTTGGGGGCGGATCATTGTTTTCATCTCCTGATTACAACAGCCCTCATATATACCTAGGATTTTGGCTGAAAAGTTAAGGCAGATCAGGCCTTGTTCACATAATATTTAGATTCAGGGATTATTCACCGTACTGTTGTTGTATCAAACAGCTTGATCTGTTTTGTTTAGGTATTACGGCTACACCCCCTCCACTCTGATACCAAAAATCGCATCGGCGCATACGCGCCTGATATTTATATGTAAATATATTGGTATGAAAAAACGGCACACAAAAACAGCGATACCGAGCAGAATGCTTTTCGGTATCGCTGTTATGCGTTATATTCGATTTTTGGTGTAAGCCTTGAAAATGATGCAGAAAAACATTTCATGCTGCGTAAATGGCAGCATGAGCAGGTAGCACCGCTGGCTATACAAACCCCGACTTTTGGCGGGCTTTGCATAGGTTGCGCGGTACTGCCTGCTCAGAGGGGACACCCCCTCCGAGACCTCCCCGATGCGACCATACAGTCAGAGCTAATTCGATGATCGAGTTACAGGGAAAACGGTATAAAGGCTTGACCCTTGCTTTTCTTGCTTCTTTGTGCTACAATATTTTCTGACAATATCTTTTCTGATGGGAAGTGAAATCATGCTGCCGATATATCTTGCTGAACTTGATACGCAGGAAGACAAAGATAAATTTGCAGAGCTGTATGAAAAGTACAGCAGAAAAATGTATCATATTGCGCTGTCGATCCTGAAAAATTCTGCCAATGCTGAGAATGCAATTGATATAGTGTTTGACTGATCTGTTGATAAATTTACAGAGATTTTACATATTTTTGGTGCACAAAATGGCTTTTAATCTTGTTATTATTAGTAGGAGTATTGTTGCTTTATTACTCTGAATAATATACGGGAGAGATTTCATGATACCTATGATCTACCTGTCCGTTCTTAAATCAGAGGAGGACAAGGTCAAATTTGAAGAGATTTATAATGAATACAGACAAGCCCTGTTTCTTTCGGCTTATTCAATTTTACATAACCGCGAAGATGCTGAGGATGTTGTCGAGGATACTTTTCTGGCTGTTGCCGATAACTTTACAGAAATTTCACAGAAAAGCCGTCAGAAAATGAAGTCCTACATTGTCATAATAAATAGAAACAAAGCTATAAACAAATACAACGAGAACAAGCGTCGGGCTCAAAACAATGATTATGATGATCTTGAGGAGCAGGTCACGCCTGAGCAACTGGATCTTTTTGAGTTTGAAGACCTCCATTCTGCGATAAAGAAACTACCCGATAAATATAAAGATATAATTTATCTTTATGATCTTATGGATGTTTCGGTTGAAACGATTGCAGACTTGCTTCATATTACACAGGATGCGGTCTATAAAAGAGTATCAAGAGCAAGGACTCTAATAAAGCTTTTATTGGAAGCAGGTGAGAATGATGAATGAAGATAATTACAGAAAAGCGATAGATGCTGCGCTGACACCCGAGTACAACAATATGCTCATTTCTCCTGAAGAACCGCACACTTTCTCGCCAAAATTTGAAAAACGAATGAATAAGCTGATCAGACGTAGGAAAAAGCCATATTATAAAATTATTAACACAGCTGGCAAACGAGTTGCTGTTATAGTAGGTTTTTTCGTAATAATCTCATTTTCGACTATTATGAGTGTTGACGCATTACGTGAAGCCTTCAAAAATTTCTTTGTCAGCATTTTTGAAAAGTTCTCAATAGTACGTTCTTCTGACGAAAGCAGTTCTCCCGATTCGATTGAAGCTATCTACACTATCACTTCGGGTCTGGGTAAATATACGATCTCATATCAAGAGCAGGATGAGATCTCAAATAACACGGTATATGAAGATGAAGACGGTCACACCATAGATTTCTGCCAGTATGTCAAATCCGCTTATGATACAATGATTAATACCGAAAACACTGTTATTGAATCTATTGATATCAATGGAAAAGAAGCTATGATTTACCGTGACAATCATAATTATCACATTATTATCTGGGATATTGGCGACTATATCATTACGATCAACTCGAACATTGGTAAAGATGAACTAATATCCATAGCAAAATCTGTGCAAAAAGCAGAAAAGTAAAGCCGACAGAGTTTTTTTGTCAGAAAAAAGACCTCCAAATTGTCATAAACTATGAAAGCGGTTAGCTTTTAGATTATGATGATTGGAGGTTTTTGTTATGAAAAGAGTCTTAACAGTGTTTGTGGTGACCATTCTTTTCTCTCTGCTGCCTTTCAATATTATTGCATCTGCGGCAGAAGATGAGCCGGGAACCAGATTTCAGTATATCAGCTCCTGCAGTTCCACTTTGACAACATCAGGAACTACAGCAACAGGTATAAGCAAAGTCACAGGCTACAACGGAGAGACAACAAAGATCGTTATCACTCAAACATTGCAGCGCAAGAATTCTTACGGTAATTGGGTTTATGTGCAAAGCTATAGCGGTACATACTATTATTTCAAAGCAACGCTTAGCAAGACCTATTCAAATCTTTCCAGTGGCACATATCGCTTGAAATCCGTATTTACCGTTTATGCCGGAAGCAACAGTGAAACAGTTACTAAGTACAGCTCTGAAAAGACGATCTGAGACAGCTTTATGCAGAGAGGAGAAACGATACCAATGAAGTAACGAAAATATACTGTACAGTATATTTGGCGCAGCCAAATATTCCGAAGGAATAATTTGACAGCGCTCTGTACAGGCTCATACGAATACAGGCTTTGGCCGGGGATATATGCAAAGTTACCTATAATTAATTTGCAATAATCAAGAGGAGAAAAAATAATGAAAACACGTAAGAAAATTATATCTATGATTTTGATTTGTATGCTTGGATTATCGTCATTATCACTAACGGTTTCAGCTGCTACTGAGTTTAATAAGAATATTACCGGGACAAGCGAAACAACAATCATGACTAAAACAGCTAAACTGAGAAAAGTCAATCTATATGTTACGGTTTGTGATGTGAGCTGTCCATCATTTTGGTGGAATCCGTTCGCTACTCCAGGCGATGTTGATTATGAATTATATGCTCCATACTACAGCGAGGAATTTACTGGTAGAACTGGTACATATTATTTTAATCCGTATAATGGTACCACCAAGACCTATTATCTTACTGCACAATGTGAAGATACATCAGATATAGCAACTATCCAAGGGAGCTACGATTGGTACACCATGCCATAAATCGACTTTTGATAAGCAATCGCTCGGATATCATAATATTCTAAAATATGTCAACATATTACTTGGTATTATGTATCCGGGCGGTTTTTATCAACTAAAAAGATCATATAATAATGAGTTGTTTTCATACAAATTGTACTCTAAAGGATATGAAATACATCTTACCCTTTGTAGAAAAAAGAGGTGTCAATGTGATTAGTGCTATAAGATGGAATATGTCATTAATGATGAAAAAAAAGACAATGCTAATTTCGTTTTCTGTAATGCTACTTTTTTCATTATTCAATGTTGTTTATTCTATATTGAGAGAAACTAATAATGGCTATTCTAAAACTGTAGATAGTTTTATGGGGTATCTTTTGTTTGAAGGAAATCCTTTATTAAGTGTTCTATATTTTTTAATTCCTATAATAATTATTCTACCCTATTCTACTATAGGTTTTACAAACAGCAAAAGCCATGTATCTTCAATACAAAAAATAAGATTCGGAATAAAAAAATACTATGTTTCTCAATATGTTACATCTTTTATTGGCGGTTTTATTGTTGTGTTTTTTCCATTATTAATTGGAACGATATTCAATATTATTTTCTTGCCAAGCAGCAAAAATGTATTTAACGGTAATACTTTTTTTGTCTATTTAACACAATTAAGCTGGAAGAATTATAAATCAACTAATAATCCATATTCTTTTTTCCTTCCGGAATTATTCTTCGATCATCCTTTCCTTCATATATTAATATTCATCTTTGCATTCAGTGTTTTTTCAGGACTATTAAGTGGATTAATATATACATTTTCGTTTGTTATTAGAAAGAAAGCTATCAATGCAATATTACTTTTGGAAGTGTTATTCTTTTTTAGCCTTTTGTATAAGAATAAGCATAATTCTTTGACTACCCAAAACTATAATCCTATCGATTATTTTACAATTAACTCTGCTCCAGGAAAAAGCTTGATAATCTTTTTGATAGTTATTTTTTTAATTATAATTCTCACGGTCATTTTGTTATATAAACAAATAAAAAGAGATCAATTTGAGGATTAGATATGAAGAGAGTTATAAATATATTTGTATCTGGTTTACTAACTTTTGGTATATCAGGATTAAAGTTTCACGGTTCAACAGATAAAAACTGTATATTTGCATTCTTTGCAATGCATTCGCTAGACAAGATTTCACTTCAAGATATGATTATCGGACTAACTCCCATTTTTATATTCACCTTCTCAATGCACGATTTCATTTCAGAAATCTTTTTAAGTAAAAATATTTATTTCTTAACACGTTTTTGCAGCCGACGTGTATTGCTCTTTCGTCGACTAGTCTATTCTTTCATACTTGCTATTATTAACTCATTATCAGTTATTCTATCCTTTATTATTTCATCTGATATTTTTGGAGATGAAATGATTTTACCTACATATACAGATTTTTTCATTTGGCTTTGCACGTTATCAGTATTATCCCTTATTATATTATTACTCTTTAATTGCATTAATCTTTTCTTTAATAGTACTATAGGTATATTGCTCGATGTGGTGCTATTATTTATCTCAATTATTCTTGCAAATGCTAATAAAGCATCTTTTCACAGTGCAAACAGTCTAAATCCATTAAGTTGGATTATGATAATTGCTTTAAATCAATTTGATTTTAGATTGTTTTCAACACAAATTATGGAACTAATAGTTGTAATACTAATATACGATCTTATAATACAACGCATCGATATTGGACTAATAAATAATGAATAGGAGTAAAAAAATGAATGATCTAATTGTTGAAAATGTATCAAAAATAATTCATAATAACATTATTCTGAATAAGATAAACCTAAGTTTAGATGAAGGGAAAATATATGGTCTGTACGGACCAAATGGTTCTGGAAAAACAATGCTCATAAGGACAATGTCTGGATTGATGAAGCCTACAAGCGGATTTGTGAGGTACAAAAACCATGTTCTTTATGATGAATTTGATTTTATGCCCAATATTGGTTTAATAATAGAGAACATAAGCTTATACGATGAATTTAGTGGCTATAAAAACCTTGTTTTACTTGCTAAAATTAGAAAGAGATGTACAAACGAAACAATAGAAAAATATATGAAAGAATTTGGACTATCTCCAGATGATAAAAAAATAGTTAAAAAGTATTCACTTGGAATGAAGCAAAAGCTATCCATTATTCAAGCTTTTATGGAAAAGCCAAGTGTTCTTTTGCTGGATGAACCTACAAATGCTTTGGATACTTCTTCAGTTAATAGATTTGTTGGTTTGTGTAAATCAGCAGCTGAAGAAAATGCAATTGTAATAATTGCTAGCCATGATAAAGAGTTAATTCAAAATCTATGCGATGTTACATATTATATGAACGCGGGGGAAATTACAGAAAAGGTTGTGAAACTATGAGGCGTTTCATTATAGTACAATTGATTATAATTGTTTTTGGCTTAACAGTATGCTATTCAATTAAAAATGAACAATCAACAGATAATTATCTTGGAAAAAAAGGATTTGATAGTCTTAAAGAAATAGACGCTTCAGTATATATGATACCTGAAGAAGATGCATGGCTTGATCAGACTGCTGAAACATATATATCATTTTTTATTGATTCATATGATGGTGTAAAAGCTAATCTATTTGACAAAGAAATCCTTGTTATCGAGCCGACTGATGATATAAATATACACAATAACTGTTTAATACAAAACGTAAAAGTTGTTTCAATTATTGACGGAAAGGAATCATTAAAGGGACAAACCGTTAAGTTTATTTATTCAGGAGGGTTCTTCATAGAAAGCCATAATGAATATCAAAAAAGAATAACGAGAGAACAATCTTTTGGGATCATGTCATCAAAACCGTATTCAAATAAACCCATCTTGCATTTGGCCGGCTTGAATATAATGAAGCCCCAGCATAAATATTTTATTTTTGCACAGTCAATGGAATTGAGTAATAGTTATACAATCCTTTGTGCAGATAAACAGCAATATACTTGGATGGATATAACTTCAGGCAAATCGGTACCTATGATTGAAAATTCATATCAAAAGTATATTGATAATGAAATATTTACTGATAGTCAAGTCGTAATTAATGACTATTATAGGTTAAAAAAAGAAGTATTTGAATATTATAATATAGATGATAGACAGAATTCGTTTGATGATTAACAAATACGATTATTAGACATATTTTCACACTAATATGTGTATAACGCTCATATGGTTAATGTATGGTAGAGATAAGATATATATACCACAATATATCGATGTATTCCATGTGAATACGAAGTACTAAGCAATAATATGAGGAGAGAAAAACATATATTGATAATGGAGATCGGAATAGTCTTGATAGTGAAAATCAAAATGATTTTTCTCTCAAAAATATAATATCATTTTTGGGAAGATGATAAATGGGATTCTTTTAAAGCCGAACGCTCTCACAAAATGTAATAAATAGTTTTATCAATATCATAAACGACAACGGTAAGATAGTTGATTGAATAAACAGAAAGGAACCCGATGCAAAAAGCCTTAGGTTCCTTTTTAGTATGGATATGGCATAATTGTTGTTAATCGTGTGGGTGTGTCCTTTTGAGGTGTTTATAGTTGTAGAAACCTTTTCGTGTCCTAATCTGGCAGCCTCTTCAACGGTCAGAGCGCCGCCCTGTATCTTTTCAAGAAGCTCCCGGAGCTTCTCAGTAAAGCTGCCGTTTTTGCTGTCTGGAGGGATGAGCTCAAAAGCATCCTTCATGGCCCTGTCGAACTCTGCGGAGGTTATGTTCCGCCCGATCGCCTTGACAGCCCTCAGCAGCGCCGCCCGGACATCGTCCTCAAGAACAGGCTCCGTAAGATAATCGACAGCTCCCAGCAAAAAGCAATCTCGCATATCGTTAGCCGCATTGACCTTGCTCAGGACTATCACCGGCGCCTGGAGCTTAGCCTTTGCAGCCCGCTTCAGCAGATCGGTAGCTATAACGGCAGCGGGACGGTTGATACAGAGCAGAACATCATATTCTCTCCGGAGCGCTGAGGATACGGCTGCTCCAAGGTCAGCGGTATGCCCGGATATCTCAAAACCGCACTCTCCGAATACGGGCATCATACTGTAATGTCTGAGATCGTGATTTGAATTGTCCGCCACCAGAACTCTGTAGAGCATCCCGTTCACCGCCTAAAAAAATCGAGGCCGTCCTGCCGCTTTCACGGTAGGTCAGCCTCATTGCTTAATTTGAATTTAGCATACCGATGCCAAAAAAGTCAATGAACAAACTATGAACGTGCCTTTGAATCAAGGCATTGTCAGGGCTAAAGTCGGATATTTAGCGGATTTTTCTCCGCATATACCGTAAAACAGCGTCGAAGCGGCAACACCGGTCAGCCTGCTGACATATCATTCAGAAGGAGCCGCTTCCTTTTGTTTCCTCTTTTTCCCTTTGTTTATGAATCTTTCATTCTCGACAACAAGGATGTCGCCCTCGCAGATCTTAACGTTCTCCGAAGCAATAACGGCAAGATCTCCGCGTATCAGGACGAATACCCGCATCCCGAAGGTTCTTGTCAGCTCTCCGATGGTCATCCCGACGAAGCTGCTGTCTTTGTCGGCCAGGATCTCACCGATGTTGTTGACATCGTGATAAACTGTATCGGAATGTTCATCTTTCTTATATTGCTCAACGAAGCCGGCGGAAATGATACCTGTCGGTATAGCGACTACTCCGACTCCGAGGAAAGCCGTAAATATCGCCATTATCTTTCCCACTACAGTTATGGGGTAGATATCGCCGTAGCCCACTGTCATAAGTGTCGATATGCTCCACCATATCCCTGAAAAGGCGTTCTCAAAGGCTTCCGGCTGGGCAGCGTGCTCGGCGGAATACATCCCTATCGAAGAAGCCAGCATAAGGATCAGGACTATAAACACCGAAGAGATTATCTGATTGCGCTTCTCTCTCAGAACGGCGGTTATGACATTGAAGGAATCATACTGGGAGTTGATCGAAAAAAGCCTGAAGATCCTGACGACACGGAGCATCCTGAAAACGATAAAGCCCGAAAGGAAATAGAATGGCAGTATCGTCAGCAGATCAATGATCCCGTCATAAGAGAAAAGGAACCGGACTCTCGACATCAGCTTTCCGCTTTTGGGGTAAAGATAATCGGCTGTCCAGAGCCTGAGTATGTATTCGATACAGAAAACCGCGACTGTGATTATCTCTATCCATTTGAACACTCCGGAAGCAGGCGACAGAGTATCAAAGGTCTCCAGCGTCATCGCAAGGATATTCATCACTATGACGACAGAAATGAAAATATCGAACGCCCGGCTGGGAAGGTCTCCTTTATAGCCGATCTGTATTATATCAAAAACTCTCTTCCTCAAACCCTCTGCACTCTCCTTCCGCAGAAATATACTCAGCCCTCACAGCAGTGATATTTCCTGATCTCTGTCGAGACCCCGAACCTTTCTTTCAGCCCGGCGATCTTTTTCATTGCCGGGGAGCTCTTGTGTGTATCTATGGCAGCCTGATCTCTCCAGCGCTCCAGAAGCAGGACACAGCCGTCATCCGAAAGCGGCAGGAAGTAAGCATACTCGATGCAGCCGTCCTCCCTGCGAACTTCACCGGCAGTACCGCTTTTCTCCATTTCCTCTGCAAAGGCTTTGGCCGAGCTTCCTTCGCCCTTGTAAACAACATTAAGTGTGATGCTCATATTTTTCCCTCTCATCCCTTTGCGATATACCAGCTCCTGCCGGAATGGACATCAACTGTCATGGGGACAGCGAGGCTGACAGCGCTCTCCATTTCTTCCTTCAGCAGAGCCTCCACCTTCCCGGCCAGCTCTTCCTTTGCTTCGATGATAAGTTCATCGTGTACCTGAAGTATGAGTCTGGCATCCAGCTTCTCTTTTTTCAGCCTGCGGTAGACCGCGACCATAGCCAGCTTGATTATATCTGCCGCCGCTCCCTGGATAGGGGCGTTCATAGCGGCACGCTTGCCGAAGGCCTGCAGGACCTTATTGGACGAGGTCAGCTCCGGGATCATCCTGCGGCGCCCGAATATAGTCGTAACATACCCGTTCTTCATGCCGTCTGAAACCGTCTTGTCCATAAATTCGGACACTTTCGGATAGTTGGCAAGATAGTTCTCGATATACTGCTTCGCCTCTTTGAGAGATACTCCTATATCCTTCGAGAGCGAGAATGCCCCTATACCGTATATGATACCGAAGTTTACCGCCTTAGCCGCCGATCTCATCTCCGGCGAGACAAAATCCTCCGGCAGCCCGAACACCTGGGCGGCTGTGGAGAGATGTATATCCCTGCCTTCAAGGAAAGCAGCCTGCATATTCTCGTCTCCGCAGACAGAGGCCAGGACTCTCAGCTCGATCTGGCTGTAATCGGCATCAACGAGGGTGCAGCCTTCGTCAGCGATAAAGAATTTTCTCATATTTCTCCCCAGCTCCTTGCGGACGGGGATGTTCTGCATATTCGGCTCTGCGGATGAGATACGCCCGGTCCTTGTCTCTGTCTGCTTGAAGACACTGTGTACTCTTCCATCCGGCCCGATCTCTTTCAGCAGCCCTTCGACATAGGTCGAGCGCAGCTTGGTGAGCGTCCTGTATTCCAATATCATCGGAACTATCGGATGCTTACCGGAGAGCTCCTCCAGCACCTCGGCGTTGGTGGAATAGCCCGATTTAGTCTTTTTCTTGCAGGGCAGGCCCAGCTCTTCAAACAACACGACACCCAACTGCTTCGGCGAGAGAATATTGAACTCCCTGCCCGCAGCAGAATAGATCTGCTGCTCAAGCCCGGAGATATCCCCTTCAAGGCCTTTCCCGAATTCCTTGATACCCTCTGCATCTGCCCGAACCCCGTATACTTCCATAGAAGCCAGGACCTCGCAGAGCGGCAGCTCGATCTCTTCATAGAGCTTGGTCATGCCGTCTGTTTCCAACTTGGAGATGAGCCTTTGGGAAAGCGCGGGAACAGTAGCTGCATCAGCGTATTCTCCGGCATCCTCGCGGTAGATGACATTATAGGTCAGCGCAAGGCTCTCGACATTATACTCGCTGGTCTGGGAATTCAGCAGATATCCCGCAAGATCGCAGGCAAAACGCAGCCCCCTCAGCTCGCTCCCTGCCAGCATGGCAGCCTTGTGTGCAGCCTTGGCCTCGAAGCAGACCTTTCCGCCGGAAGTCGCAAAATACCTGACAGCCAGCTCAGGCGATACGCAGTAAAAGATCTCCTGCCCGTAGACTGCCGCCAGCTTGCCGTCTGCATATACGAAAGCGCTCTCATCGCCTGAATGATCGCTGATGACATCTTCTGTCAGCTCCGAAAGGGTGAAGCCCGGCAGATCGGAGAGCCTGGCCTTCTTCTCCGGCGCAGCATCCGAAACAGATACGCTGCCGAGCTGCAATCTGTCCAGCAGCTTCAGCATCTCAAGCTCTACCAGGAATTTCTTGACTTCGTCGGTATCCGGCTGCATCAGCTTATAGTCACCGATCTCTGTATCAATGGGTGCAGTAAGGCAGATCTCCGCCAGGAACCTGCTGTCCAGCGCATCCTGATGACCTGCTTCCAGCTTGGCGCGGTTTGTCGGAGTCAGCTTCAAACTGTCCAATCTTTTGTACAGTTCATCAACGCTGCCGCACTCCTGGATGAGTGCCAGCGCTGTTTTTTCGCCTATGCCCTTGACTCCCGGGTAATTATCCGAGCTGTCTCCCATAAGCGCCTTTACTTCGATAAGGCTGCGGGGCTCGACCCCGTATTCCTCGCGGATACGATCGGGAGTGTAGACCTTGGTCTCCTTTGTCCCCGCAAGGCGGACAGTTACAGAACCGTTCACAAGCTGCAGACTGTCGCGGTCCCCCGTAAGGATACAGCACTCGTTCCCTGTCTCGGCAGCAGCTCTGGAAAGAGTCCCCAGAATGTCGTCCGCCTCATAGCCCTCGCACTCCACCAGCCTGATACCCAGCAGAGTAAGCAGCTTCTTTATCAGCGGCATCTGTACAGCCAGCTCATCCGGCATACCTTTTCGGTTAGCCTTGTATTCCTTGCTGAACTTGTGCCGGAAAGTCGGAGCACGCATATCAAAAGCGACAGCGACACAATCCGCCCCGACTTCAGATATCTCTTTAAGATAGATATTCATAAATCCGGTTATGGCATTGGTAGGGATACCCTTTGAATTGGTAAGCCCCTTTATACCGTAAAATGCACGGTTCATTATACTGTTTCCGTCTATCGCAAGCAGTTTCATACTGCACCTCCGAATACATTATATTGTATTTGCAGTGTAAATGAAATACCTTATACGGTATCTCAGCTCTGTTCGGATATCTTATCCAGCGAAAGTGTCGCGATCCCGTTCAGGGACTGATCTGCGCGCTTTCCAGCAAGATAGTCATAATACCCCTGGCATCCGATCATTGCGGCATTGTCTCCGCAGTATTTCAGTTCCGGCATGAAAAGCTTGAAACCGCGCCGGTCGCAAGCGTTCTTCAAAGCGCTGCGCACTCCGCTGTTAGCGGAAACTCCCCCGGCAAGCCCGATCGTCCTGTATCCCAGCGCTTCCGCAGCAGCCATCGTCTTTCCGACAAGTATCTCGCAAACTGTCCTCTGGAAAGATGCAGCAACATCCTCTCTTACCAGAGTCTCTCCCTTCTGGTCTGAATTATGCACCAGATTTATCACCGCTGTTTTCAGCCCGGAGAATGAAAAATCATACTCGCAGCCCTCGACCTTCGGATGCGGGAATCTGTAGGCCTGAGGGTCCCCGACCTTTGCGGCCTCGTCGATGAACTTCCCGCCGGGATACTCATATCCAAGTGTCCTGGCGACCTTATCGAAGCACTCCCCTGCCGCATCATCGTGTGTCCTGCCAACTACGCGATAGCGGGTATAGTCCAGAACTTCAACGATATGCGAATGCCCTCCGCTGACCACCAGCCCCAGATAGGGCGGCTCAAGCTCGGGGTTGGAAAGATAGTTGGCGGCGATATGCCCCGCAATATGATGCACAGGGATCAGCGGCTTTCCTGCGGACAGCGCCAGACCTTTAGCGAAGCTGATCCCGACCAGCAGAGCTCCGATGAGCCCCGGCGCATAGGTAACAGCTATTGCATCTATTTCCTTCAATGTGCAGCCCGATTCATCCAGCGCCGCCTGAACGACCTGATATATACACTCAGCGTGCATCCTGGATGCGATCTCCGGTACGACCCCGCCGTATAGCCTGTGTTCGGCTATCTGAGTTGCAACTATATTTGAAAGTACTTCTTTCCCGTCTCTGACTACAGCGCAGGCTGTCTCATCGCAGGATGATTCGATTGCTAATATATTCATTGTTCCATCTCCGAATACCGCATATTGTATTTGCTTTGCTGATAAAATACCTTATAAGGTATTTTGATCTAATCTGTATATCCTTCTCATCTCTTCGGTATATTCACCGTCCGGCCGCTCAACATAAAGCTGAGGTTCGACAGCGAGAAAGCTGTTCCCGCCCTTTCTCCCCTCGACCAGCACCAGCCATGGCGATGTCTCAGGGGTCTTGCTGACAAATCTGACCCTTTTGGGCTCGATACCGTTCTTGCGCATTGCGACCATTATATCGCATAGCCTTTCGGGCCTGTTGCACAGGCAGAGCCTGCCGCCGAAACGCAGAGCTCTCTTCGCAGCCTCGCAGACATCCTCTACCGTACAAAAGACTTCATGCCTTGCGATCGTTACAGCCTCGGTTTCATTTTTTGCACCTGTCCCGCTGATCTTGTAGGGCGGATTGCAGGTTATCAGATCGACCGGCTTCTCCGGACGATAGTCCTTCAGATCACCGAGTATCGGGGTTATATCATTGATCCTGCTGCGTTCGAGAGTCATCAGCAACTGGTCGTGCGCCTTTTGCTGTATCTCGACAGCATCAATATGTTTCGGTTTAAAATTCTGATACATCAACAGTGCGATGATCCCGCTGCCGGTGCACAGATCGCAGACTGTATCCTTGTGTCTCGGCGCTGCGAAATCAGCCAGCAGAAAAGCATCTGTCCCGAAGCGGTGCTCGGCGGAGATTACTATCTCTATCCCGTCATGCAGCCGCTCGACCGTCAGATCATCGTATTTCTCCATTCCGTCACCTCCGGGCATCCTCAAGATATACCGTCATCAGAAGCGCATCCTCCGTCGGCAGGTCATAGAAATCTTTTCTGAGACCTACCTGCCTGAATCCGAAGCGCTTATAGAAGCGTATCGCTCCTTCATTTGAGGCTCTGACCTCCAGCGTAACGAAATCGCAGCCGGAAAATCTGGTCAGCGCCTCACGCATAAGCGCCGATCCTGCGCCCTTTGAGCGTTCTGACGCCGTTACGGCCAGATTGTTCAGCGTAACATCTCCGCATATATTCCATAAGTTTGCAAAACCTATGACTCTGCCATCCAGCTCTGCGATCAGAGTTGTAGAGTCCGGGTTCGTATATTCCCGTTCATAGCCCTGAACGCTCATAGGCCGCGAAAAGCATTCCTTGTCCAGCTCCGCTACCGCACAGCAATCCTCCGGGCGCATATCTCTGATAACTATCATAATATCACCGATACCGCATAAGGTATTTTCTCCTCTGCCAAAATACCTTATCTTGTATTTTTATCGTTAAGCATATCGTACAGCTTACCCTTGGGGAAGCCTGTCAGCTTCGCTATCCTCCTGCAAGCATCGACTCCCTTGACTCCCTTCGCCACCAGCTCTTCGACCTGAGCGAAAGCCTCCTCGATCGTCTCAGCATCTGTCCTGCCCTCGCTCCCTCCGACGACCAGCACGAACTCCCCCTTCGGCGGGTTGTCAGTATAGAAAGCCAGCGCCTCCGAAAGGGTCGTTCTCCTGACCTCTTCGTGCAGCTTGGTAAGCTCCCGGCAAAGGGAGACGCTTCGGTCTCCGAGAAATTCCAGCATATCCCGCAGAGTCGTGACCAGCTTGTGGGGGGCTTCGTAGAATATCAGCGTCGCTGTGCTGTCCTTGACCAGCATCAGCCTCTCCAGCCGCTCCTTCTTTTCGACAGGCAGAAAGCCCTCGAACTGGAACCTCCCGGTGGGCAGTCCGCTGATAGCGATAGCCGACATAGCCGCTGTCGGCCCCGGGACTACCTCAACAGTTATTCCCCTTTCGGCGCAGAGCCTTACCAGCCCTTCTCCCGGATCGGAAATGCAAGGCATCCCCGCGTCTGTTACAATGGCGCAGTTCTCTCCCGCAGCGATCCTCTCCGCAATATCCGGCCCGACCTTGCCGGCATTGTGCTCGTGGTAGCTCAGCAGAGGCTTTTTGATCTCAAAATGATTGAGCAGCTTCGCCGTTACCCTTGTGTCCTCGGCGCAGATAAGATCCACCGCTTTCAGTGTCTCTACTGCGCGGTATGTCATATCACCGAGATTCCCGATAGGTGTCCCGACAACATACAGCTTTCCCAATCCCTTCACCTCCGCTCAACAGTTTGCTTCAATGACTTTCTCAGCCGCAGCCTGAAGATCAGCGAGAGTGTTCAGCTCGCCGGACTGTCCCCGCAGCTTCGAGGCTCCGTTCAGCCCCTTGATATACCATGCGAAATTGTGCCGCATCTCCTTGATGCCCTGCACCTCGCCCTTGAAGCCGCAGAGCAGCTCCGCGTGCTCCAGCATTACCCGCATCTTCTCTTCAACACCGGGCTCCGGTAGGACCTCTCCCGTTTCCAGATAGTGCCTGATCTCCCGGAATATCCAGGGTCTGCCGTAGCTTCCCCGGCCGACCATAGCCAGATCGCACCCCGTCTGCTCATACATCGCAAGGCATTCCTCAGCGGATACGATATCGCCGTTCCCGATGACCGGGCAGCTCACAGCCTCTCTGACCTGACGTATCAGGTCTCTTTCGGCTCTCCCGGAATAATACTGGTCTCTTGTCCTGCCGTGTACGGTGATAGCCGCAGCACCGGCCTGCTCTGCTGCCTTGGCGAATTCGACACAGTTGATATGCTCCTTGTCCCAGCCTGCGCGGATCTTAACAGTTACCGGGCAGGAAGCGTTCGCTACTGCCGCTTTGATGATCCGGTAAGCGGTCTGGGGAGATCTCATAAGCGCCGACCCGCTGCCGTTCCCGACGATCTTTGGGACAGGGCAGCCCATGTTTATGTCGATAATATCCGGCTCATACTTCGCAAGCATCCCTGCCGCTCTCCCGACAAAAACATCCTCTTCCCCGAAAAGCTGCAAGGCCATGGGCCTCTCCTCGGGTGTTACTGTGCAGAGCTCGCCGGTCTTATTGTCGCCGTAGACCAGCCCCTTTGCCGAGATCATCTCGCTGACAAGATATGCCGCGCCGAAACGCTTGCACATTATCCTGTAAGCCCTGTCTGCTACTGATGCCATCGGTGCGAGAGCCGCTGTCCTGCTTATCCCGACTCCTCCGATCGTAACTTTTCCGTTTATTCCAGCCATACGAAATTCCTGTCCTCGTTGAGAAAATCCATGTTGTAGAGCATGATGACCCTGTCGCAGCCCAGCTCACTGCAAAGCTCCGAAACGCTCAGCTCCTGCATATGATAATATCTCAGGTCGATCATTGTGATCTCGCTGTATTTCTGTGCAAGGAACTGCATCGCGGAGTTGGCGTAGCTGTCCTTGAGGACAAGCACCCGTTCTCCCGGGTTCCCGGTGCGGATGCGTATCTGAGCGAAGTTCCCGCCGAAATACACAGCGTATTTGTCCTTCTTCTCAAGGAAGGAGCGGTCGAGCATACTGTCCGATTTTTTGCCCTCGTTTACCCATTCGGTCTCCACCGCTCCGCAGAGCTTCTCGTCGTAAGTGAACTTGTCCGGGGAAGCAAAGCCCGAAGGGGCCTTGGAATAAAGTGTCCCGTAGAAATCCTTGGGATCTGCGCCGCTGTAAGCAGCAAGAGTCTCGCCCTCGGCCATCTGGCCGCTCCGGCGGAGATAATCGTCGGCTGCCGCCCTGGCTCCTTCAGCGGTCCAGTGATGGTCAGTCAGAAAATAACAGTCCAATTTATCGGACAAAACATCATCCATCGGATAGTAGTTTATCTTATTCCCGATCAGCCCGCCTACATACTTGATGCTCTCCTTCTGGTCGTCGCAGACAGCTCCCGCAGGGAGCTTATCCAGAGCAAAAGCCGAAGCGTTGGGTATCAGCAGAAGATCGACGGGGATATCCAGCTTTTCAGCGAAACTCCTCAGCTTCCCGACATTGACCTCGATCTGAGCTTTGTCCTCGCTGTATTTCTGGATATACCGCAGCTTTCCGCTGCTGTCCTTTATCATATATACGCCGTTCTGATAGCTCTTTCCCAGCGCTCTGTCGATATCCGTCTTCAATGAGACCAGGCTGTCCTTGAAGGGCAACTGGTCGGAGATATATTCCTCGAGCGCTTCGGAATATTTACCTTCCTTGACGCTCTTGAAGCTGAGCTCCGGCCTTTGGGCAAGAGGTCTGTTCTCCATCTCGGAAAACGCTCTGTCTTTGCCGATCAGCAATGCAGCAGCCCCGCCTATAACAAACACTATAAATATCGCCGCGATGATAATATTACCCGCTCGGGGAGCCTTCCGCTCGTTATCTTCCAACCTTTTCCCCTCCTTTCAAATACCCCGGACTCAGTAAAAGCTGCTGATGTCTCCGCCGAGGCTTTTTTTATATCACCCTTCTGCATAGTTACGGCTCCTTAAAATCTGAAATACAGGAACGGATTGAAGGAATTGCTTGCAAGATAAGCTGTCGAAACGATCAGCAGCATCAGCACGCACACCGGCTCGATAAGGCAGCCGTACAGCGCAGGTATCTTCACCGTCAGCTTCTCGCCCAGCTTTTTGAAAAGCGGCATCGAAGCTATGATGAGTATAACTATCAGTATCCAGTTGTTGGCGATCCAGAAAAGGTCGTTCCTTCCCCCGAAGAGCGGCAGCCCGCCGAGGCCAAACATATTCCTGAAGTTCTGTATCAGCTTTGAGGTGTCGTCAAAGGCGAATATCCCCCATCCGACGACGATAAAGAACAGCGCATATATATGCCTTACCGCCCTGGGCAGCTTTTCCAGCCCTTTAAGCAGGAACAGCTTTTCGCAGAGCAGTATTATGCCGAAGTAAACGCCCCATATCATAAAATTCCAGTTGGCGCCGTGCCAGAAGCCCGTAAGGAACCATACGATCATGATATTGATGCACTGCCTTACCTTGCCCTTGCGGTTGCCTCCCAGTGGGATGTAGACATAATCTCTGAACCAGGTTGAAAGAGAGATATGCCAGCGTCTCCAGAAATCCGTTATCGAATCTGAGATATACGGATAATTGAAATTCTCAAGGAAATCAAAGCCGAACATCTTTCCGAGACCGATAGCCATATCCGAGTATCCCGAAAAATCGAAATATATCTGGAATGTGAAAGCGATAACTCCAAGCCAGCAAGCCGCTACACTTAGCTCAGACTGGGGAGTTTTCGAGATATCGTCAAACAGCGCTCCGATATTGTTTGCAAGTATCACCTTTTTCCCAAGCCCGACTGCAAACCGCTTGACGCCCCGGGAGAACTTTTCAAGGCTCTCCTTTCTGCCTCTGAGCTGATCCTCTATTGTCTGATAGCGGACGATAGGCCCGGCGATGAGCTGCGGGAAGAGGGTAACATAAGTCGCCAGATCGAGGAAATTCCTCTGCGATCTGACATTCCCCCTGTAAACGTCGATAACATAGGAAAGGGTCTGAAAGCTGTAAAACGAGATACCGATAGGCAGCTTGAGATCCTTGAAAGGAGATATATTCAGGCCCATGATCGAGTTCGCATTCTCGATAAAGAAATTCGTATACTTGAAGAACAGCAGCAGCCCGATATTCCAGACTATCGCCAGTATCAGCGAGACAGCCGGCAGCTTGCCCTTATGCTTCTCCCTGTCGCAGAGCAGACCCGTAAGGTACGCAACGACTATTGAGCCCAGCATAACGAATACATACACCGGCTCTCCCCAGGCATAAAATATCAGGCTGAAAACAAGCAGCACCGCATTTTTTAAAAAACGCGGCACTATATAATAGCAAACAAGTATCAGCGAAAGAAACAAAAACAGAAAAGTCGTACTACTAAACAGCATCTGTCAGCTCTCCGTCTACAAAGATCTCGCATTCATGATGGATATTGCTTCCCCTACGGGAGATCAGCCGATAATATCCTCGGCTGTAGCATTGTAATCGGAAATGCACATGAACACATACTTCCCGTATTTCTTTAATACAGGCGAGTTCAGCTTTGGGAGCTCAGCGGGCTGATAGTCTTCAAAAGACTTCTTCTGAGCAGCGATCCTGGCTTCCAGAGCGGTCTGTATCTTTCCGGCAGCCGCTTCGTCAACAGCCTCGAAAGCTGCGATCTCCTCGGCAGTCGATACACCGCCCTCATATATCCTGCACTTGGAATAAAGGTCCTTCGAGATCCCCAGGATGTTCTCTACCATATTCTCTTCCAGCGGCTGAAGGGTGTCCGTCCACTTGATGTCCTTGAACAGCTTGTCTGCGATCTCCGTAACATTGTAGGTCTTTTCGGCCTTTTCAGCAGCGGAGGAGGAGCTGTCTCCGCAAGATACCAGCGCCAAAGCAAGAGCCATTGCAGCCAGCAGTACAACTAAGATTTTCTTCATATAGATCTATCCTTTCATTTATCAGGTATTCTTTGCCAGATAATCCAGCCATACCAGATAGTATTTCTTGACTAAGTGTATCCCGTCTGTGGAGGCTTCCTCCGGGAGAGCCCCGGTAACGTCCCGCAGGGCAGAATTGACATCCAGATATACAGTCCCTGTATTCTTTGCAGCATTATAGATATGCTCTGAATTAAGGGCGTCTATGTTTTCCGTCGTGTAGACCGCATTGATGGAGAGCGCCTTTGAAGACACCGGAAGCACCGACTGAACGTAGATGACGGCATTCGGCTGCAGCTTTCTGACCTCTTTGATGACCTGCTCGTACATTTCCTGGAATACCGGGAGATAAGGCCAGCCTATCTCATTTATCCCGAACATCAGAAAGACCCTCTTGTATTGTTTTTCTTTCAGCGCATCAAAAACTGTCCCGCTATCGCCGTTGGAGAGGGTCATATCCTTTGCCTCCCAGATCTTCTGGACATTCAGGCCGGTAGATGCCAGAAATGTCGCCAGAGGCTTGCCGCAGTTCATTTTCAGACCGAGCGTCCGTGAGTTCCCGATAAACACCGCATCGGAGAAATCGTCGTCGATCTCGTCGGATGTGGGGAATTTCATCTCCGGAGTCTGAGGAGTAATGGGTGCCGGCTGGGTCGCCTCCGGAGCTGTTGTCACGGCAGGTGCCTCTGTCGAAGATACGGCCGTCTCTGCGGGAGGAACTGTCGTTGTGACCGCCGCCGCAGCGGAGCTGTCCTCCGAGCCGCTGCTTTTGAACCCCTGGAAAGTCCGGATCCCTGCCCAGACTGTAACGAAGCCCAGCATCAGCAGGCAGGTCAGACCTGTTACTGCCTTGACTCCGTTTGAGCGCTTTTTAACCTTTTCGTGCTCCATAGATCTATCCTTCCGGCGCGGGAGACAAGCCATCGCCCCGCGCTAATCTGTTTTTTTGCATATACAATTATTATACCACACCATTTCTCAAAAGTAAAGACACAGTACAGAAAAAAACGGAGGCGAGAAAAAACGACAGGCACCTTCCGGGGCCTGTCGGCAAAAGCTCATATAATAAACTTTTTTGCTTTGTTTACGATGCTTCGGTCATTTTCGTAAGCGAGGACTTTCGCGGCTCTGTCGATCTCGACCCACTTGATCTCGGAGATCTCCTCTTCCTGAGGGACAAAATCCGTATTCTTAGCCTTGGCTATAAAATACACGACAATCTTTACAGTATCCTTTCTCGGGGAATATGTAACGATCTCGCGGAAAGTCGGGTCCAGATTGACCTCGATACCGGTCTCCTCCTTGATCTCTCTCTTGGCGGTCTCGATCTCGGTCTCATCGCCCTCTACGTGCCCTTTCGGGAATGACCAATGCCCGCTGTTGATATGCTTTATCAGCAATATCTCTGTGTTGCCATGATACTTTCTGTAAACTATGGCGCCGCAGGATTTTTCGTGCAGCATTGTCAGGTTCCTTTCTGTAATGATCTCTTATCGTTACTATTATAACACATTAAACTCTGTTTGTCTATACTCTAACAGAAATATGTCATAATTTTGTGCAAACCTAACAAAAGCGTCGAAAATGCACTATCAGCCCTTAACAGCCGCGAAGCCCAGCCTGAGGTCGTCAAGGATATCCTCAACATTTTCAAGACCGACCGAGAGGCGGATAAGTCCACCGTCTATGCCGGCAGCAGCAAGCTGCTCGTCAGTGAGCTGGCGGTGTGTGGCCGATGCCGGGTGCAGAACACAGGTGCGTATATCCGCAACGTGAACTTCGTTGGAGGCCAGCTTCAGGCTGTCCATGAACTTGACAGCAGTGCTCCTGCCGCCCTTTATGGTAAAGCTGATGACTCCGCTGGTCCCCAGAGGCAGATACTTCCTGGCCAGCTCATGATACTTGGAGCTCTCCAGGCCGGGATAGTTGACAGATTCAACAAACTCATTCTCTTCCAGGAATTTGGCAACGATCATCGCATTCTCGCAGTACTGCTTCATACGGACGTGCAGTGTCTCCAGGCCGAGATTGAGATAGAAGGCAGACTGAGCCGAAGGATAGCAGCCGAAATCTCTCATAAGCTGCATCCTTGCCTTAACTATATATGCAGCCTTGCCGTAAGCCTTGGTATATACTGTCCCGTGATAGCTCTCGTCCGGCTCGGTAAACTCGGGGAACTTGCCGTTGGTCCAGTCGAAGTTTCCGGAGTCTACGATAACACCGCCGCCCTGAACAGCGTGTCCGTCCATATACTTTGTGGTGGAATGAACGATAATGTCAGCGCCCCACTCAAAGGGTCTGCAAAGGATAGGAGTCGGGAAGGTGTTGTCTATAATGAGGGGAACTCCGTTCTCGTGAGCGATCTTAGCGAACTTCTCGATATCGAAAACAGTCAGCGCAGGGTTTGCAAGAGTCTCGCCGAACACAGCCTTGGTGTTGGGTTTGAAAGCAGCTCTGATCTCATCCTCCGGTGCGTCCGCATCCACGAAGATGCACTCGATCCCCAGCTTTTTCAGTGTGAAGGCAAAAAGATTTATTGTCCCTCCGTAGATCGTTGCTGCAGAGATGAAGCTGTCGCCAGCCTTCAGGATATTCAGCAGCGCGAGCAGCGAAGCAGCCTGCCCGGAAGAAGTACACATCGCACCGATGCCGCCCTCCAGCGCCGCGATCTTATCCTCGACAGCCATTACTGTCGGGTTCTCGAAGCGGGAATAGATCAGGCTCTTGGTGGGGTCGTCGAATACCGCTGCGACATCGTCTGTGGAGTCATAAACATAAGTCGTGCTCTGCACTATGGGAACGACTCTCGGCTCGGTGTTTTTGGGTGTGTAGCCTGCGTGCAGACATTTGGTCTCAATCTTCATTTTTATTACTTCCTTTCATTGATCCCCCGCTCCGCCGGCATTCCCTCCGGGAGCAGGAGTTTGTGAGCTTTCGTATCAGTTGGGATTATTGAAGTTATTCGGGTCGAATGTGTCATTTACATAGACTGTCCTGCCCTTTCTGCCCTTGAGGAACATTATCAGGGAGATAGCGAGCAGAAGTGCGCCGACACCGAAGCCGATAAAGGGCATCCACTTCATCGAGTCATACTGAACATAGTTGATAACGCAACTGTCATCTACAAGCTTTGCATAATCCGTGTCGTCCATTCCCCATTCCTTGCAGTAATCCTTGAGATACTCCTTGACCTTGTCCGGCATGGAGATGACCTTGGTAGTCACCTCAACGGGTGTTGGTTCATTATTGGTTTCGCCCTTATCGTAGGCAAGGGTCTCGTCAGCCAGCTTCTCGATCTTTTTCTGCATATCTTTGTTGCCGACGCTGAAGATGCCGAAATGGTCATTGACTTCAACGAGATAGTAAGGTGTCTCGCTTGAGCCCATAGGTATAAATCCGTAGGATCTCGTTGTCTTCTCGACAGCTATCTTGTCATAGGCCCAGCAGATCTTGCCCTTTGCCAGATCGCCTGTATCCAGCTTGCCGGACCCGACAGTATCAAGGACGACATAATCCTCCTTCATGATCTTTATGGTATCGCCCAAGCCGATGGCTCCGAAAACTATACCGAAAATACCTAGTATCAGCAGAACCAGTTTTGCTCTTGACATATCTTTTACTCCTTTTTCTTTTCTTTATACGTTTATCTCAGCTACATCGTCCGAAACGCCGTTGGCCTCAATGACAGGCTTGACACAGTTCTCAATGAACTCCTCTACCTGCTGCGGGCAGCGCCCGATGTAGTTCTCCGGCTTCATGATCTCATCCAGCTCCTCGCGGGTGACCATAAACATAGGCTCCGCAGCGATAAGGTCAGCAAGATCGTTGTCGAGGCCGTCGCGCTTTACGTGTGCTCCTGCTTCCATAGAGAGCTCTCTGATGCGCTCATGGAGCACCTGCCTGTCACCGCCCTTCTTGCAGGCATCCATAATGATATTCTCGGTCGCCATGAAAGGCAGCTCGGCCATCACTCTCTTGCGGATGATCTTATCGTATACTACCAGACCGTTTTCCGGATCAGTGACATTGAGCATGATATTGAGTATCGCATCAACTCCCAGGAAAGCCTCGGCTACTGCAATACGCTTGTTGGCTGAATCGTCCAGAGTCCTCTCGAACCACTGTGTCCCGGCGGTGAAAGCGGGATTGAGGACATCCACCATAACATATCTCGCCAGCGAGCAGATCCTCTCGTCTCTCATAGGATTGCGCTTGTAAGCCATAGCGGAAGAGCCGATCTGGTTCTTCTCGAAGGGCTCCTCGATCTCCTTGAAGGATTGCAGCAATCTGACATCGTTTCCAAATTTCATAGCCGACTGAGCTATCGCAGCCAGGACCTGACAAACCGCAAAATCTATTTTTCTTGAATAGGTCTGGCCCGAAACGGGGACTACTCCGTCGAAGCCCATTTCCTCAGCGATAAGGCTTTCCAGCTTCTTGACCTTGTCGGTATCTCCCTCAAAGAGCTCCATAAAGGAAGCCTGAGTGCCTGTGGTGCCCTTGGAGCCCAGCAGCTTCAGCCTTCCGAGCTGGAAATCCAGATCTTCAAGATCCATCAGCAGCTCGTTGCACCAGAGAGTCGCCCTTTTGCCGACAGTAGTCAACTGTGCGGGCTGGAGATGAGTGTAGGCAAGACAGGGCAGAGCCTTATACTTGTCTGCAAACTTAGCGAGCTGATCTATGACCTTGACCAGCTTTCTCTTGACGACCTTCAGAGCGTCACGCATTATGATGATATCGGTGTTGTCCCCGACATAGCAGCTTGTGGCGCCGAGATGTATTATCTTCCTGGATTTGGGGCAGGCCTCACCGTAAGTGTGCACATGAGCCATAACATCGTGGCGGAATTTCTTTTCATACTCTGCCGCCTTGTTATAGTCGATATCCTCGATGTGAGCTTCCATCTCAGCTACCTGCTCGGCTGTTACACCGAGGCCGAGCTTCATCTCGGCTCTTGCGAGAGCGACCCAGAGTCTTCTCCAGGTAGTGAATTTCTTGTCTGCCGAGAAAAGGAACTGCATCTCCTTGCTGGCATATCTTGTGCAGAATGGGCTTTCATAGCTGTTTGTCATTAAGACCGACCTCTTTCCTTCTGGATTTGAATTCAAACATAATAGTATTATAACACAAACCGCCGACAATTGCAATAATATTCTTCACTCTTTTGGACAAACTCCCATCTCTGCTCCTCCCTTGTTGTTCTGCACAAATCCCGCACTCCGTCAGCTTAGATAATTGTTCATGCCTACAAAAAGCTCCCGACCCTCTTGACCCTTACGCAGCGTAATAGTTTATACTGTTATCAGCACCGGAAAAACGGTGCAGAAAAAAGCATCGGGGGAAAAGCTATGAAGACCATCCACGAAGTAAGCAGGATGTCGGGAGTGAGTATACGCACTCTCCGGTATTACGACAGCATCGGGCTGCTCCCGCCCGCCGCGCGTACGGAAACGGGATACAGGCTGTATGACGATACGGCTCTGCGCCGGCTGTGTATGATCCTGTTCTACCGCGAGCTGGAATTCCCGTTAAAAGAGATCGCTTCTGTCATCGACCGCGGCTGCGGCAGCGACGCACTTGATAAACAGATCGAGCTGCTGACAATGAAGAGGGATCACCTTGACGGGCTTATCCGATATGCAAAAGAGATCAAGGAAAAAGGAGGATTCAAAATGGATCTTACAGTTTTTAACAAAGCAAAGATAAACGAATACGAAAAACTCGCCAGACAGCAGTGGGGAGATACGGAACAGTTCAAGGAATACAGCAAAAAGGCCTCCGGCATGAGCCCGGAGGAAAAGCTGGGAGGTGCAGAAAAAATGATGAGCATCTTCGCTGAGTTCGGGAAGCTCCGCCAGGGCTCCCCCGAGTCTCCGGAAGCGCAGGCTCTCGCTGCAAAGCTCCGTGACTTCATTACGGATAATTATTATAACTGCGATAAGACGACCTTCGCCTCCCTCGGAAAAATGTATCCCGAGAGCGAAGAGTTCCGCCGGAACATCGATTCTGCCGGCGGCGAAGGCACAGCCGAATTCGTCTCAGAAGCCATAGCTGCTTTCTGCCGGAGCTGAACAGCCCCCGATCATTGACAAATGCCTCCCGGATGTGTTATCATATTCAAAGACACCGGGTCAGCGCTGCTGATCTGTCAACGGAGGAATACAATGGCATTGAAATTCTTTCTCGCAGGAGCAGAGATCATCCTGCTCATACTGTTCCTGCTTTCTGTCCCTTTCATCAACTACGGAAATGTAGTCGGTGTGCTGTTTACCGCTGCCGCCCTTTTTGCGACTCTGCGCTTTGATATCGTCAAAAAGTTCTGGGGTATGGCCGCCGGGAAAGCCGTCATCATCTGCTTCTGCGCCTGCGCGGCGGCGGGGCTGATCTTCGGAGCGGTCTGCTCCGTTAAGATGATATCCGCTATGAACAGAGAGCCCGACTCGCCCTCGGCGGTCATAGTTCTGGGATGTCAGGTCAAAGGCCGGAGGCCTTCAAAAATGCTGGCACGCAGGCTGGATGCCGCCGTTACCTATCTCAATGAACACCCGGAGTTCCCTTGCATCGTTTCAGGCGGCAAGGGCGACGACGAAGAGATATCAGAAGCTCTCTGCATGAAAAACTACCTGACGGAAAAGGGCATCTCCGAGAGCAGGATAATAATGGAGGACCGCTCGACCACTACCGTCGAAAACCTGATCTTCTCCGGAGAGCTGCTGGACAGTATGGGTCTCCCCCGCAGTATAGTTCTGGTCACAGACGGCTATCACCAGTACCGCGCACAGCTCATAGCCGAAAAGCAGGGCTTTGATAAGGTCGGTGCCGTAAGCGCCGATACCGAGCTGCGCTTTATCACCACCTACTGGGTGCGCGAATGGATAGCCATATTACACGAGGCTCTGCTGAAATAACGGTATGAAACCAAAAAGCCGTATATCCCCCGCCGCAAACGGGCAGGATATACGGCTTTAACAATTTCGCCGCGCTGTTTTGCAGCGCGGCGATGATCTTTCATTATTTCCCGTAATAGACCTTTCTGTAGATCTCCTTGAGCTCGCTTATCAGCGGATAGCGCGGGTTTGCACCTGTGCACTGGTCGTCGAAGGCGTCCTCGCTCATCTTGTCGAGAGTCGCAAGGAAATCTTCTTCCTTGATGCCGTATTCCGCGATCGTCTTCTTGCAGCCTACGGTCTCCTTCAGAGCCTCGACCTTCTCGCAGAGCTTTTCAAAGCATTCCTGATCGTCCTTGCCGGTTATACCGAGATAACGTGCCGTATCAGCGTACTTGGCGAGTGTATTGGGATATTCATACTGCGGGAATGTCCCCATCTTGGCAGGAACAGGATCCGCATTGAACTTCATAACTTCTGTTATCACAAGAGCGCAGCAGATGCCGTGAGGCAGATGATGATAAGCTCCCAGCTTATGCGCCAGCGAGTGAGCTATGCCCAGGAAAGCGTTTGCAAAAGCCATGCCCGCCATAGTTGCGGCGTGAGCCATATTCTCTCTTGCTCTTACAGCGGTCTGGCCGTGTTCTACACACTCGGGCAGGTTTTCAAAGGTAGTCTTCAGCGATTTGAGGGCGATGCCGTCGGTGAAATCTGTAGCCATGACCGAAGCGAGAGCTTCAAGATCGTGTACCATACAGTCAAGACCCGAAGCAGCGGTAAGCCCCTTGGGAGCGCTCATCATCATATCGGTGTCTACGATAGCCATGTTCGGCATCAGTTCATAATCAGCCAGCGGGTACTTATGGCCTGTGGTCTCATCGGTGATAACGGCAAAAGGAGTTACCTCCGAGCCGGTGCCGGAAGAAGTCGGAACACAGACGAGGTATGCCTTCTCGCCCATTTTCGGGAAAGTATAGACTCTCTTCCTTATGTCGATAAAGCGCATAGCCATATCCAGGAAGTCGGCCTCGGGATGCTCATAGAGCACCCACATTATCTTTGCAGCATCCATAGCGGAGCCGCCGCCTATGGCAATTATTACATCCGGCTCGAAAGTGCGGAGCACCTTAACGCCTTCCACAGCGCAGCCGAGGGTCGGGTCGGGCTTGACATCCGAGAAGGTCTGGTAAACTATACCCAGCTCATCCAGCTTATCGGTTATCGGCTTGGTAAAGCCGTTCTTGAACAGGAAGCTGTCCGTAACGATGAATGCACGCTTCTTGCCCATAGTTCCCAGCTCGCTGAGAGCGAAGGGCAGGCAGCCTTTCTTGAAGTATACCTTTTCCGGGGCTCTGAACCAAAGCATATTCTCTCTCCTCTCGGCAACGGTCTTGATATTCAGCAGATGCTTGACTCCGACATTCTCCGAAACTGAGTTGCCGCCCCATGAGCCGCAGCCCAGTGTAAGGGAAGGAGTCAGGCTGAAATTGTAAAGGCCTCCGATGCCTCCGTGAGAGGAAGGTGTGTTGACGAGGATACGGCAGGTCTTCATCCTTTCGGCAAAGCGGTCTATCTTTTCCTGCTGTGTAACAGCATCGACATAGAGGGAAGAGGTGTGCCCGAAGCCGCCGTCCTGCACCAGCCTGTCGGCCTTCTCCATAGCGTCGTCAAAGCTGTCCGCCTTATACATCGCAAGCACAGGCGAGAGCTTCTCGTGAGCAAATTCCTCGTCGAGATCGACTCTCTCGACCTCTCCGATAAGGATCTTGGTGTGCTCGGGGACTTCAAAGCCTGCAAGCTGTGCGATCTTATAAGCCGTCTGCCCGACGATCTTGGCGTTGAGCGCACCGTTGATGATTATAGTATGCCTTACCTTATCACACTCCTCCGGGGTGCAGATATGGCAGCCTCTGGCGATGAACTCAGCCTTGGCTTCTTCGTAAATGCTCTTCTCGATGATGACCGACTGCTCGGAAGCGCAGATCATACCGTTATCAAAGGTCTTGGAATGGATAATGGAATTGACAGCCAGCTTGATATCAGCAGTCTCGTCGATGACAGCCGGAGTATTGCCGGCTCCGACGCCTACTGCGGGCTTGCCGCTGGAATATGCGCTCTTGACCATTCCTGGGCCGCCTGTCGCAAGGATTATATCAGCTTCCTTCATAACAAGCGTAGTCATCTCCAGCGAGGGGACATCTATCCAGCCGATGATCCCTTCGGGAGCGCCGGCCTTTACTGCTGCCTCGTAAACTATCCTCGCCGCCTCGATAGTGCTCTTCTTGGCTCTCGGATGCGGAGAGATGATGATACCGTTCCTTGTCTTCAGGCAGAGGAGCGTCTTGAAGATAGCTGTGGAGGTAGGGTTGGTCGTCGGGATGACAGCCGCTACGACTCCGATAGGCTCCAGTACCTTCTTGATCCCCGCCTGTTTGTCCTCCTCGACGATACCGCAGGTAGGGGTGTTCTTGTATGCGTTATAGATATACTCTGCGGCAAAATTGTTTTTGATGACCTTATCCTCAACAACGCCCATGCCTGTCTCCTCGACAGCCAGCTTTGCAAGGCTTATCCTTGCCATATTTGCTGCGATGGCAGCCGCCTTGAAGATCTTGTCCACCTGCTCCTGAGAGAAGGACGAATATTTCTTCTGAGCTTCTCTTACCTCGTTGATCTTGGCTTCCAGGGTCTCGACCGAATCGACCAGTCTTGCTGCATTTGCATCGGCCATAACAACAACCTCCAATACATATATCAATGTTTATTTATGACGTATAACTCTGCTGTTACCTGCCCGGAGCAGCGGAAGCATTTTCTCCTTGCAGGCTCCGGCAATATACGTCTGTCGTCATACTTCTATTATATACGATTGTTATTTTTTTGTCAATCCTTTTTTGATACATCTTTGCCCAAATATTTCCGCTGTTTCTTATAGATTATCCACAATGAAAAGACATCTTCCTTGACACCTGCTCACCGCACTAAGGACAGATCCACCTTTCCGCTGCTGACTTCTGCGGAATCTATCTTTATCCTTACCCTGTCTCCGACCTTATATACCTCTCCGGTGTTCTCGTTTCTGAGAGCCATCATCCCGTCATAGGAATACTCCCCGTCCTCAAGGCTCCGCAGAGGAACGAGCCCCTCGCAGGTGTCCGGCATAGCTACAAAGAAGCCGAAATCCGTTACTGAGCTTATTATTCCCTCTCGCTCCTCGCCTATGTGCGCCTTGAGGTATTCCGCCTTATAGCAGTCCTCGCAGCTCCGCTCGACCTGCATAGCCAGCAGCTCGGTCTGAGTCGAGCGGTCAGCCGAAGCGTAGGAGAATTTATCGTATTTCTTCCTGCATTCCTCGGCAGTTGCCCCCGAAAGCAGATCGCTCATTATCCTGTGTATCGTCAGATCGGGGTAGCGGCGGATCGGTGATGTGAAATGAGCATAGTCTTCAAGCACCAGCCCGAAGTGCCCCAGCGGCTCCGTCGAATATATAGCCTTTGACATACTTCTGAGGATCATATTATTGACGATGAGGGAGAGCTCTGTCCCCCTGACCTTCTCCAGTATATCCGAGAGCTCTGCCGGTGTGGGAGAAGCGCTGAGCTCATAAGGGATATTGAGCCTCGTGAGCACCTCTCTCAGAGCCTCGGTCTTTTCTTCCGAGGGAGGTTCATGTACCCTGTAAACAAACGGGATACCGTTCTCTCTGCCGAATCTCGCAGCGCACTCGTTGGCTGTCAGCATAAGATCCTCTATCATCTCCTGAGACTCTCCCCGCTTATACGGTGCAGCCCCGACGCAGATATCCTCCTCGTTTATGAAAAGCACGCCCTCGCTGGTCTCCAGCTCCGGGGCTCCTCTGCCGAGGCGCCTTTTGCGGAGCTTCCCGGTCAGCTCCTGCATTATCCCGAACTCTCCGCTGACCTCTGCATATTTCTCATGGAGCTCCCTGGAGCCGTAGCCCTCCAGCAGCTCGTTGATCTCGCTGTATACCCCCTTGACTCTCGACCTTATGACACTCTTGACGAATTTGTAGCTCTTTATCGCAGCGCTGCTGTCAAGTGTTATCAGGCAGGAAAATGCCAGCCTGTCCTCATCCGGGTTCAGGGAGCATATCCCGTTGGAGAGCTCCGCCGGAAGCATGGGGATGACACGGTTCGCATAATAGATACTTGTCCCGCGCCGGAAGGCTTCATTGTCCAGCTCGGACTTTGGGCGTACATAATGGGAGACATCCGCGATATGGACTCCCAGCTCATAGCCGCCGTCGTCTGTCCTCGCAAAGGAAACAGCATCGTCTATATCCTTGGTGTCGGCACCGTCGATGGTAAAGATCGGCCTGTCCCGGAGATCGAGTCTGTGGGGAAGTTCGTCGTATATGCTCCGCCTGTCCGAGACCTTCCTTGCCTCATCAATGGCCTCCGGCGGGAATACCGGAGTTATGCCGTTGAGCTCCAGCACAGAAAGAGCGCAGACAGCCGCTTTCAGCGAGCTGCCGAAGGCCGCTACCAGCTCGCAGCGGTGCTCCGAATGGCGCTTCCCGCGCTCTGTGATGACAGCCATGACTTTATCATGCTCCTTCGGGCAGAGGCCGAGAGGGTCGGAATATTCCATAGAGAGCCTGGACAGTGTGTCCGGCACCAGCCGCAGCCTTCCGAATTCGCAGACGATCTCTCCGGTGAATCTGGAGAAATTCTCCTCCACGATCTGCATGACCTCGCCCTCGGTCTTCTCGCCATCTCCCTCGAAGGTCCTGACAAGTACGGTATCTCCCGGCATAGCGCCTCGCAGCAGCTTCCCGGAGACAAAATACTCCTCATCGGTATTTGTATTCCGCACAAAGCCGTAGGTCTTGTTGAGCCTTGATACGACACAGCGCTCATAGTCCGAGGATGAGAGCAGCCTCAGCCCCCGCTTGTCCTCGATGACAGTTCCCTTCTGCTTCAGCTTCTCGACTGCCCCGGCAAATTCATTGAAATCAAATCCTCTGACATTCCTCATCCCGGAAAGCAGCTCCTTGAAGCTGAGAGGCTTGCGCCCCGCTCTTTTGAGCCTTGCCAGTATGAATTCCTTATATTCTTCTCTTCTCTGTTTTTTCTTCTTATCCTTTTTCATTTTATTCCTTTCCATTCAATAGCCGGATATTCTCCGGCAAATTCAAATCCCAGCCTGCGGGCTATCCCGACAGACGTAAGGTTCGCGGCATCCCAATGGGGTGTCTTGCCGCGCTTCAAACACTCCAGCAGAAAAGCCGCTCCGACAGCAGCCGCATAGCCTCTTCTTCGGAATTTCGGTGCAGTTGCTATCTGGAGCTCATATCCCCCGCTGTAATAGCCGTAGGTCGAAGCTGCCGAAGCCAGCTCCTCCCCGACAAAGAGGCAGCAGGCAAAGCCGTTTTTGAGGAAATCCTCCTCGTCCCTGAAATTGAAAACAAAAGCGTTCTCCCATTCGCAGTCCCGCAGGAGGGGGTATTCCTTCTCCCCGGCACGCTTTATGCTGACACAGTCCGCCGTTCTCAGATACCTTTCCAGCAGCTCTCTTCTGAGCCCGCTCTCCGGCAGACGTGTCTTGTAGCGTATAACAGGGTCTGCTTCGGCGCCGCAGGCTCTCAGCGCCTCCAGCCATTTCATATCCTCCGGGATGACAACAGAATCCGGCTTTATGAAACCGGCGGCGGCTTCCTCTATATCCGCAGGCTCCCCCGCAGCAAAATAAAAATCTCCCGACCGGATTATCACCCAATCCGGGTCTGTCTCCCGGTCAGCGACGGCGGTGCCGATATGCCCCTCGAAATAGCTCTGTATCATCGAATCTCCGCACCAACCGAAGCGGGAGCGGTATTTTTCCCTGTTTTTATCTGCAATTACCATTTTTCACCTCTGTAATAATACAAAAAAACGCTTTTGCAGCGGCCGCCAGCAAAAGCGTTTTATAAAATACATCTTCAGCCGCGCTCAGATCATGGGCTTGGCAGCAGGCTATCCTTACTGAGCCGCAGACTCAGCAGGAGCTTCGGAAGTATCCGCAGCAGTAACTACTGAAGAGCTCTCGGATGTGGATTCCTTCTTGTCCTTGTTCTTGTTAACTGTCGAAACGATGTTTACAACAAGAGTAACAATGAACATGATGATAGCAGCATTCCTTGTGAACTTGGAAAGCCTTGCATCACGGGTCTTGCCCATGTTGTGCTCATAGAAGGATTCATTGGCGCCGCCGCCGATAGCGGAGGTAAGGCCCTGCTCCTTGCTTTCCTGCGCAAGAACTACAAGGATTATTACAAGCCCGGAGAGTATAAGCAGCACTCCGGCTACTATTTCAAGTGTTCCCATATATATACATTCCTTTCAGATATATCGTGACGTATAAATCATTATACCACAATCTTTCCGGTTTGTCAACCCCCGGCGAGCTATATCATCTCTTTGCTCTGTCCTTGGCTCTCTGGACATTGGAGAGGATGCGCTTTCTGATCCTGAGGCTCTTGGGAGTAACTTCCAGGAGCTCGTCGTCAGCAAGGAATTCAAGGCAATCCTCCAGCGAAAGGTTGCGGGGCGGGATGAGCCTCAGAGCATCGTCGCTTCCGGAGGCACGGGTATTTGTCAGATGTTTCTTCTTGCAGACATTAACTACAAGGTCCTCGGTCTTGGGAGAAGCTCCGACGACCATTCCCTCATAAACGGGAGTTCCTGCCGTGATGAACAGCTCTCCGCGCTCCTGAGCGTTGAAAAGGCCGTAGGTAACGGCTTCGCCTGTCTCAAAGGCTACCAGCGAACCGGTATTGCGTTTCTGGATCTCGCCCTTGTAAGGCTGATAGCTGTGGAACACCGAGCTGAGTATGCCCTCGCCCTTGGTGTCGGTAAGGAACTCGCTCCTGTATCCGAAAAGGCCTCTTGAAGGGATAAGGAACTCAAGCCTCATCCTGCTGCCGACAGGAGTCATCTGCTGGAGTTCGGCCTTTCTTGTGCCCAGCTTCTCCATAACGGCTCCGACGCTCTCCTCGGGGACATCTATCACCAGCCTCTCCACAGGCTCGTGGAGCTTGCCGTCTATTTCCTTATAAAGCACGCGGGGTGTTGAAACGCCCAGCTCATAGCCCTCGCGGCGCATATTCTCGATAAGTATCGAGAGGTGCATCTCTCCTCTTCCGGCGACCTTGAAGGCATCAGTGGAATCAGTCTCGGAGACTCTGAGAGAAACATCCTTCAGCAGCTCCTTGAAGAGCCTGTCTCTGATCTGGCGGGAGGTGACGAACTTGCCCTCCTTACCGGCAAAGGGCGAATCGTTTACCGAGAAGGTCATCTCGACAGTCGGCTCCGAGATCTTTACGAAGGGCAGAGCCTCAAAAGCTCCGAACTCGCAGATCGTGTCGCCGATAGTGATATTCTCTATACCGCTTATGCAGACGATATCCCCTGCCTTGGCAGTTTCAACGGGGACACGGTTGAGCCCCTCGATCTGGTACATAGTAACTACCTTGCCGCGGTACTCCTTCTTGGTCTGATGATAGTCTCCGACAGTAACATCCTGCCCGACCTTCATGACACCGCGCTCGATACGCCCGATAGCGATACGTCCGACGTAGTCGTTATAATCTATGGCGGAAACAAGGTACTGCATCGTGCCGTCGATATCTGCCTCCGGAGCCGGGATATAGCTGAGTATCTCATCCAGCAGCGGCATAAGATCCTTGCCCTGCTCGTTGGGGCTGTGTGTAGCTGTGCCGTCTCTGCCGGAGCAATAGATTATAGGGCTGTCAAGCTGTTCGTCGGAAGCATCGAGATCCATGAGCAGCTCAAGGACTTCGTCTCCGACCTCATTGAGCCTTGCATCGGGGCGGTCGATCTTGTTGATGACAACGATTATCTTATGCCCCAGCTCCAGCGCCTTCTGGAGCACGAACCTGGTCTGCGGCATAGGCCCCTCGGCAGCATCTACCAGCAGGATGACACCGTTTACCATTTTGAGCACACGCTCGACCTCTCCGCCGAAATCAGCGTGTCCCGGAGTGTCGATGACATTGATCTTTACATTCTTATAATGGATAGAGGTGTTCTTCGCAAGGATAGTGATACCTCTCTCCCTCTCTATGTCGTTGGAATCCATAACGCGCTCGTCAACAGCCTGATTCTCGCGGAAGGTGCCGCTCTGCTTGAGCATACCGTCAACAAGGGTGGTCTTGCCGTGGTCAACGTGCGCGATTATCGCAACATTTCTCAGATCTTCTCTTATCATTGTCTTTCCTCCAAAAGCAGTCTTTTCCAATTCTCCAAAGTAATATTATAGCACAGCTTATATGATTTTGCAAACAGAAATTGACCCGGCCGCAGCCCGGTGCTTTTGGGCATAATAACGATATTTTCCGGCAAAATGCCGAAGTTTTCCGATGTTTGTTTAACGAATAATGAACAAAAGCTCCGCGAGCGCTTTTGCCCGCGGAGCCGTTAAACATATCTTCTTTGCAAGCTCTGTGTCTCAGTAACTGTTATACTTTCCGAAGCGGAAGACCGTCTGGGGATCTCTGTTAGGGTCAGGGTACTGCCCGACCTGGCTGCTGTCCTTACCGTCCGGAGACCACTGAGCGAATATCGGCTTGTAAGTACCGGGTTCGATCTCCCAGTAAACATAGCCGTTTCCGGAGGCGTTGCTGTTCATAGCCTCCTTGACACTTTTCTGGATAAAGTCGCTCTCGTCGAGGTCGCTGATCTTTAAGGGGCCGGTCTTCCCGACCTGTATACGGCTGCTATTCCCATCCGCGATTGCATCTGCGCAGGCATTGGCGACAGTGACGTATACCAGCTTGGCGTTGGAATTTGCGGATTTCAGCTTTGACTTGCTTACATAGCTGCTCATAGAGGGCAGCAGCAGAGCCGCTCCGAAACCGAGAGCCTTTGCTCCGGCCTCCCTGATATTTGAGCGGTCCCCGGAAGCAGCGCTTTCCTTATCATCCTTGCTTCCGCAGGCAGCCAGCATAGTGAGAGACATTACTGCCGCTGTCAGCAGAGCTATCAGCTTTTTCATATTGTATACTCCCTTTCAGTATGCGGTAAAATCCGCCTTTAATCAAGTATATTATATCACACTGCCCTATGGTTGTCAATAGCGCCCGAATTAGCATTTTTCCCTTATGACATCTTTACTTTTGCAAAACTTTGTGATATAATTAAGGCAGAAACAGGTCAGCAGCTGCCGACTATACCGACTAAGGCTTTGATGCGGAAAGGAGCAGGCTCATGAAACTAACCGATCTTGCCGGGATCATCTTCGATCTGGACGGCACTCTTATCGACTCAGCTCATGTCTGGACAGATATCGACAAGCTCTTCCTCAGGAAGCGCGGCATAACTATGCCGGATGATTATTCCAAAATGGTCTCGACCATGAATTTCACCGACGCTGCCGTCTATACCAAAAAACGTTTCGGGATAGAAGAATCTATCAGTGCGATAATGAACGAATGGTTCGAGTATGCTCTTTACGAATACAGCTATAACATCAAGGCCAGACCGAATGTCAGGATGTTCCTTGAAGCGCTGCGGGAAGCCGGAGTAAGGCTGGCCGTCGCTACTGCCTCCAATATCCGCCTGTATACCGCAGTCCTCAAAAACAACGGCATCTACGATCTCTTTGAAGCCTTCGCCTCAACAGAAGAAGTCACAAGAGGCAAGGGCTTCCCGGATGTTTATGAGCTTGCAGCCCGCCGTCTGAGGCTGGCTCCCGACCGCTGCGCTGTCATTGAAGACCTGGTCGAGGGCGTTCACGGCGCCGCCCAGGGAGGGTTCATGACCATCGCCTGCATAAACGGAGTCTTCCCGGAGGATGAACAGAAGCTCCGCGCCGAGGCAGACCTCGCTTTCTCGGATTACAAGGAACTTATGGCGCTGCTCTGACAGATATTTCAGACATATAGGCAACACCGCACGACCCCTGTGCATCAGATGCGCCGTCCAGATTTTCGTCAGATTGCCTAAATTCGACGCAGGCTTGCTGACGCAAGTCAAGGAGAATTTGGGTAATATGACGGAAAGCTGGCAAGCAGATGATGTGCAGAGGCGTTAGCCGCGGGTCGTGCGGTGTTGCCTATATAAAAACGGATGTGCCGGCCCGGCATCATCCGCTTTTTTTATCACTTCTTCCCGCGATCATCTGCGCCGCTATAACAGCCGCCAGCACAAGTGCGCAGCCTCCCAGCTCCCGCCCGGAGAGCCTTTCGTCAAGGATCAGCCAGCCAGACAGCGCCGCGAATACGGATTCAAGGCTGAGTATAAGTGTCGCCGCTGTTGGATCGGCGTGCTTCTGACCGATGATCTGCAAGGTGTAGGCCACCCCGCAGGAAAGGACTCCGGCGTACAGGATGGATATCCTGGCATCCAGAACAGCTCCCAGGCTCGGCTCCTCAAATATGAACATCAGCGGAAGCGAGATCGCCCCGGCTGTCAGAAGCTGGATGCAGGAAAGCATCATCCCGTCGGCACCCATAGCGTTGAAGCGGTCGATGAGGATGATGTGTACCGAGAAGATGAACGCGCACCCAAGGACAAGCATATCTCCCGTGCCGACAGAAAAGCCCTCTTTGACACAGAGCAGATAAAACCCCGCGATCGCAGCAGCGACACAGAGCCAGATCAGCACCGGGACCCTCCTGCCGATAAACAGCCCCAGTATCGGGACGATGACTATATAAAGCGCAGTTATGAATCCGGCCTTCCCGGCTGTCGTCATGCTTATCCCGAACTGCTGCAGGCTGCTGGCAGCAAACAGCGCCAGGCCGCAGCAGAGCCCGCCGATGACTGTTGCTCTTTTCCGGGATGAGGCCTGCTCCCCCTCGCCGGATCTGCGCCGCAGCGCCCTGAATACCAGCAGCACCGGGATCAGCACTGCTCCGCCGATAAGAGAACGTATACCGTTATATGTGAAGGGGCCGACGTGCTCCATGCCCTTGCTCTGAGCAACGAAAGCCGAGCCCCAGATTAGCGCCGTCAGCAGAAGAAGGAAAACCGATGTCGTCTTTTTGCTCATTTTATGCCCCCGTTTTTGAATATCGCAGCTTTGATGATAACATTTTTGGGAGAAAAAGTCAAGATTATGCACCTGATGCCCTGCGGATATATTTTTCCTGCCGTCCGGTCAATTAAGGGAAAATTGCCCAATTTTTTCAAACATCTTGACAAACCGTCCGTTCTTTTGTATAATAAATAATACCCTATTATAAGGATAAGGAACGGACAAAATGCTTGTGTAAAACTCAGAGGAGCAATATAAAAACAGAATGCTCCCACGCCCCGAAAGGATGGAATGATCTTATGAAAAAAATCAGTGCTGTTCTGAGCGCCCTGCTCGCAGCGCTTATGCTCGCGTCGCCCCTCAGCCAGCTCGGCGGGCGTCAGGAAACTGCCATCGTCGCAGAAGAGCCTGCCGCTGTCGCTCCCGCATCCTACTCCCCGGAGCCGGCTGAGGCCGTAACAACTGCTCCGAAAGCAGAAGCCCTGCCGGAAACTGTGATATCTGCTCCCGAAGCCGCAGAAGAAGACGAGCCGGAAGCTCCCGCAAAGGCCGAGGAGCCCGCAGAAACTCAGGCTCAGGAGGAACCCTCCCCTGCTGCGGCAGTACCTTCCGAGGAGGATGCTGCCTATGCCAGAAGAGCCGAAGAGATCAAAGCCGCCAAGGAAGCCGAGCAGGAATTTCTTGCAAGGAATCCTGAGATAGCCGCTTTGGGAGAGGTCATCCCCGAAGGGAGCAGCCTCCCGGCCGCTGAGAACGACCCTGGCTTCCATAAATATGTAGCGCAGCTCATGAATGTCAAGGGAACACCCGCCTCAGTTACCGGCCTCGCTCTGCCCCTTATGACATCAGCCGTCGCTTTCGGCTCCCAACTGACACATCAGGACCGCTTCAAGAACTATCTGCTGACTCACGGTACAGATGTCTCCGTCTTTCAGGGGACTATCGACTGGAAAAAGGTCAAGGCCGCAGGAATGGATTTCTGTATCCTCAGAGCAGGCTACCGCGGCTACGGAAAAGAAGGAACACTGGTCGTTGACCCGACTTTTGTCTACAACCTAAAGAACGCAAAAGCCGCCGGCCTCAAAGTCGGAGTTTATTTCTTTACCCAGGCGCTCAATGTTACCGAAGCCCGCGCCGAAGCTGATTTCGTTTATAAGTATATCAAGAATTATTCCCTCGATCTCCCTGTATACTGCGATATGGAAGAGATCTGGGCAGATACGGGCAGACTTGACTCGGCTAACCTTACCGCCGCACAGAAGACCTCTATCATCGAGGCTTTCTGCGACAGGATCACCAGCCTCGGCTATCAGGGCGGAGTTTATTCCAACTGGAGCTGGCTGGTCTACAAGCTGAACCGCCTGAGACTTGAAGCCAAATACCCCATCTGGTTCGCAAACTATACAAATAACACCCAGTATCCCTACAAATTCGATATCTGGCAGTATGACACCGGAACTGTTGACGGCATCAACGGCCTCACCGATATGGATGTCAGATACATAATGAACACAAATCCCGAGCAGATAACCGGGCTCAAAGTCACAGCCCGCACCGAGGATTCCATAACTATCGAGTGGAACAAGACCAAGCAGTACTGCTCCGGATACAGGATCGAAAGATATGACGAGGAGAAGGGGCAATTCGTGTATATGATGCTGACCCTCGCCAACAAGAGAACGATCACAGGCCTCGAACAGGGCAAGACCTATACCTACCGTGTCCGGGCATATAACTATTATAATAATGTTCCCTACCTCGGAGTGCCCAGCAGCAGCGTCACCAGCGCCTGCATGAACAACACCCCGGCTGTTACAAAGACAGTTACCTCCGGCGGCATCACCCTTACCTGGGATGCCGACCCGCTGAGGACAGGCTGTACAGTATATATCGGGCGCTACGGCACAGAGCCCGCAAAGATCGTTTCAACTTCCAAAAACACCTATACCTATAAATGCAGTCCCGGAGTCTACGATATCAGGGTCGAGCCCTATACGACTGTCAACAAGGTCACCTACCGCGGGCGCTCAACAGATATTTTCACCGTCTACTGCAACTGCGATGAATGTATACCGAAGCTGGTATCCACAGCCAACGCATCTGCGGCCTTTGCCTGGGATGCCCCTGCAAAGGGCGTCAGCAAGGTGATCATCCATTCGCTGAATGAACAGACCGGAAAAGTCAAAGACCTTGCTGAGGCAGCCGGCGCAGACCTTTCTGCCGTGGTATCAGGGCTGGAGCTCTCAAAGCAGTATATCCTCTACCCCGAGATCGTTTATGAATCCGGCGACGCGATCATCCGTGAGCCGATCGTCGCTGTCGCCAGGAACGGCTTTGCCGGAGATGTCAACAACGACGGGATATTTGATCTCAAGGATTACGCCTTGCTGAAAAAATATCTCCTCGGAAGGATCGAGATAGATCTTTCCAACGCCGATGTGGATCTCGACGAGGATGTCGATGCCGATGATGCCGCTCTTATGAAAGAAATCATCAGCGGGCTCAGCATCGAGCTGATCTGAAGGTATTCAGCAGCAACTGCCTGACAAAAATGAAAACCGTATATCCCCTGCCTGCTGCGGTGGGGATATACGGTTTTTTTGTGCCTTCTGTGGTGACATCAGCGGTTATTTTATCTGCGTCAGGATGAAGGGGTCCTTTATCTTGCTGTCCTCGGCAAAGAGCAGGATCTCGGAGATTATCTGAGCTGTCTTGGGGTCTTCATCCAGGAAAGGCAGGAAGAGCTTGCCTCTATGCTGGGAATGGACAGGCAGGATGTTTATCATCGGCCCGCCCTGGAGATGCACTGCTCCGCTGCCGAGATGGATGCTGTAATCGGCGCGGGAACCCTTGATAAAGGCGTGGCTCTTCTCGAAGGTGACATTATCCAGCCTGAACAGCGGGAGGGTGAATTCGCAGACAGCCCGGCGCATCTCGATGGTCGAATGGCTGGTCTCCGGATCGACTCCGCCTGCGTGGGCGACACTGACGGCGAGATCGACATCCCTCATGACCTCTGAGAAGATGATATCCGGTATCTCGGAGATCCGCATCTGCTTTCCTGTCTTTCTGTCGAAGAAATCCACCCATTCCAGAGTCGGCGCCTCAATGTCCGCAGGAGAGAACCAGTCGGCAAGAGCGTAGATGCGGGCGATGATGTTTTCCTTATAATAGACCTTCTGGAGGCCATCCTCGATATCGGCTACCCAGCGGCGGCTCCTGAGGCAGGCGACGGTCTTTTTCGGCTGTATCTGATTCCCGGCATAGCGCAGAGATGTCATAGCCTCACGCTCGTCCTCAGTCTTGACATAAAGCTCCCGGAACACCTGCTTGAAGGGCTGCACCAGTTCCTTGTCGAAGAGCAGCTTCTGCAGCTCATGCCAGCAGCCCTGAGAATAAAGATCAAAGGGATGCGCCACACGGAGCAAGCTGTCTCCCCTGAGCTTCTTTTCAGAGCCGTCCGCAAGAGAAAGCGCCCTGCCCCGCAGCAGACCGGAGGAACTCCCGTCTGTGAATACAAGAGAATTGACCAGCGGCGCGACTACCGGATTTTCGGTCAGAGCCTCCAGCTCGGAGCAGCGGAACTCTGTCCTGTCCTCCATAGACTGCTCGAACATAGTGCGGGTGCGGCTGTATTGGTCATTCAACTGCTTCTTTACCTCTCCCAGCCTGAGCACCAGCTCATCCTTCTTATTCTTTGCAGGGATAGCTTTCAGCTCCTTGCCGCCCTTTACGCAGCAGATCTCCGCCCTGCCCTGCCCGCTTATCCGCAGAGAGAGGGTCAGATCTCCTGATACTGCCGGCTCCAGCAGCGGCCGGATATCGTCAAAGAGCCTGGTCTCCATACGGAGAGTCAGCCTTGTAACATCTGTAAATTCGGCGTTCTCCGCAAGGTTGCGCATCGCCATATCGCTGGCTGCGGTCTCGCTGGCACGCCTCTGCTGACCGAAGGCTTTGGCCTCTTTTGCGAACTGTTTGAACAGCAGATATCTTGATACCATATCCTCCTCATCCTTAATTGGGATAAGAGCTATGGCCATAAGCGTGTCCTTGTTGCGCTTTTCCCTGACCTGCTTTTCCGCCTCGGCGCGGTCCAGCTTTCCGAGGACAGCGTCGGCATATTTTCTGGCGCGGGAATGCTTTGCACCGTCCGAGATATACTTTGCAGCATCGTAGATCGCGCCGAAGCGCTTTTCACCGACTGTACCGCTGGCCTCTCTGAACCAGTTTATATCGAAGGCGCCCGCCGCAAGGTCTTCTGTCGGGATAGGTGTGAATTTAGCGATTATCGCCTTCCTGACATCGTCAAACTGCTCGTTCATGTGTGCCATGAAATAGAAGCAGGCGGAACGGAAGCCCTCCCAGCCCAACAGCTCCCCGATCAGGTCTATCCATTCCGGAGAGAAGAGTGCGGCCTCTACCAATCTCTTCTCGGTGATATCTGTCTCCTTCAGAAGCTCCGCAAGTTTCTGCGCCGTATCATCCTCTCTCGGGACACAGACCCCCAGCAGATGGCTCAGGCTCTTGCGCTTGCTGATATCGCTGCCGTAGAGAAAAGTGGAGCGCTCCAGGGTATCCCGCCCCAGAGCAGAGAGTATCTGTACGAGCCTGTCAGCTCCGTAGATGCGCTCGAGCCCAAGTATCGAGCTTGTGAACTCCGCAGGAGAATCGCCTCTGCGCAGCTCGCTGTCCAGGACCGTATCGGTTATCTTTTCATAGACCCCGACGGCATACTCCACCAGAGGTCTTGTCTCTTCGTTTATCTTTCCGCCGAGGCCGTCCAGCAGCAGCTTCATGGCGCTGGAGGAGCGATAGTTGGACCAGCGCCGGCGGGTCATCTTCCTGCGTTCGCTGTCGCGGTAGGTCTTTGCTATCCCGCAGAGGACTATAAAGACATTTTTCTGCGCACCCGAGATCTCCAGCAGATATCTGTACATATACCCCTCGGAGATGACCCCATCGTATGCCGCACGGATATATAGCTGCGGAACAGGAGGTGCGAATGTCGAGCAGTAAGAGGATTCGACATCCTGGCCGTGTGCGCTGAGGATGAATGCTCCCAGCTTTTCAGAAAGATAATGGTTAAGGGCAAAAGCAGCGGCAAAATGCCCCTCCATCGAGGGGGAGAAATACTCAGCGACTCTCGCTGCGACAGGGTCTTGCAGAAGAGTTGATACCTTGTTATCAGTCTGGGTAAATTCCCCCTTCTCGTTGACATAATACCTTCTCGGAGACCAGCCGGTGCCCTCCTTCTCCTTTACAACGATAAGAGAGCGCTCCCCCTTCTCAGCTATATCCGCAGCCACAGAGATGACAGCATAGCCCAGCTTGCTCAGCAGCTCGGAGGGGCAGTGCTTTTCTATGAGGAAAGCGATTATCGTCTCGATCCGCCCGGCATAGACCAATGTCGGAGGAGTCTTGAATTCCCTGCCGAACAGTTCAAAGGAAAAATCTGTAAGAAGCTCCGGGGCAGGCAGCGCGACATTCATCCTGACCAGCAGCTCGGGAGTCAGCTTATTATCATCGAAGAAGCCCTCCCAGAGCTCCGGGAAGGGGATGCCTTTGGTGCCGTCCTTGTATTCTGTCCTGAAAAACGTGTTTGAGCCAACCAGCTCGATATCTCCGAAGGTGTCTCGGAACTCATCGTTTTTGTGCTCCCCGATGAGCTTGTCTAAGGCTTTAAGGGCAGCGACATGGTCGGCTGGCTCTGATCTGCTTTCGGAAGAGATCAGCTCCGAACAAGGGAACACCTTTGCAAAGACCTCGCAGCATTCCTTTGCAAACTCTCTGTCAAGGACGGGAACATAGCTGTCATCTTCGGTAAAGAGGCCGAAGCCTGCGGGCTGTTCCGAACCTGTACCGGCAAAGCGCTTTATCTCGTCGATCAGTATCTGTTCTTTGGTCGTCGGAGCCTTGATGAGCTCTGTAAGGGAGCGGCATCGCTCGGCAAGAGCGGCTCTTTCCTTGTCCTTGGAGAGCTGCATGATTATATCCAGCCCGGCGGTGCGCTTTTCCTCTTTCTTGTCGGAGAGCAGCCTTTCTGCGCAGGCTGTCAGCTCATCGTCGCTCTGCTGCATTATGAGTTCCAGAACATAGGCACGCATATCCGCAGCCTTGTATCTGAGCATATCCTCAAGCATGAGATAATGCTTCTTTTCAAGCTGTATCTTCTTTACTATCATGAACGCCGCCCCTCTGGCGTACTCGATCTTATCTGCCAGCAGCGAGACAGCGGTATCACGCTGGGTCTCAGTACGGGGGTTTTCCAGCAGAAGATGGATCTCGTTTCCTCGGGAGCAGGTAGAGCCGTCAAGATCGGAAAAGCGGCCGCAAAGCATATCTGTCTTCTCATCGTCTCTGAGCATCGCCGCGATGAGCATCTGATCTGCGACGATGCTGCTCCGGGTAAGCGCTTCTTTGTTCCAGGGGAAAACGCAGGGATCGAATCCCAGAGCTTTCCCGGGTATCCCGGCATAGAGCTTTTCCAGAGCCGAAAAGGCCGCCTCGGCCTCGTCTCTGTCCTTGAAGAAATACGGCAGCGACGCCTCCGGCTCCTCCGGAGAGACCTTCTGATCGTAGGTTATGAGCAGGTTCGGGATGTTTATCGCCATAAGCTCCGGATCGTCGGTGTGGCTCAGGAGCAGCAGCTTGCCGATCTCCCGGCGAGTCTGATAATTAAGCAGCTCCTTTGAAAAATATGCAGCGCTCCTGAGCTGTAAAGCCGTGCCCTCCCTGCTGAGACGGCGTATCGTCTCAACACAGGCAGCGGCATCTCTTGTGGAGACCGTCCAGAGGGCGATATATATCTGCATTGCATCCTCGGAGGCGAGACAGCTCTCTGCAAACTTTTCGTCGGAGAGGCAGGTGTTCATAAGCTCCAGGGTCTTTCTGGCGATGCGGGCATTGTCCTTGGCCTCCAGAGCGATGATGCCTGTCCATGTTCCGAGGGCGCGCACAACTGAGGAATACCTGATAAGGTCATTCTCGCTGACAGTTTTAAGTATCTCGGCAAAGCCCTCTCTTGTACCGTAATCGCAGCTCTCGCAGACAGCCTGACGCAGCCCCTCCTGGAGCTTAGCAGCCAGAAGCAGCTTTGAGCAGAGCTGATGGAGACGGCTGTTCCCGCTCATGAATACTGCGCGGAGGACACCGTAAGTTATCACATCCGGCGAGCCCTCCGAAAGCAGGCCTTCGATATAGGCGATGGTATTCATCCCGCCCTGATCTATGGAATATGCTATGTCAAATTCGTTGCGGTCGTTGGGATATTCGTCAAAAGCAGCCCGCTCCTCCTCCGACATCTCACCGGAAGCCAGCTTCTCGAAGGGGATAGCAAGACAGTGGGTGACATAGGAATAAATAACAGTATGTATCTTATCGAGATAGGCTGTCTTATCCGAGCTGCGGAAAGGGCGGCGGTAATAGCCGTCGGTATATGGATAGCAAAGGCAGCGGTCCACCTCATAGAGCAGCGATGGTCTCAGCTCCTCCGGGATGACCTCTCCGAACATCTTTGACATCTCTTGTTTCACGAACCCGGAGGGCATACGGCTGCTGTCTCCGGCCAGCCATTCTCCGAATCTTTTTCCAAGCCTGCTGTGGATCCCCCCATTTTTTACGTAAGATGTCGAAAGATACAACTGCAGCTCCTCCGGCAGCTTGGCCAGCGCCTTATCACGCGCATCGTGCCGCTTCTTGATATAGCTGTTGGCTGTATCCTTTCTATTGGCTCTCTCTTCGTTTGTCAGCTTTTCCAAGCGTATCCCCCCTGTTTATTATTTGTATTTACCCGGTCTTTTTTCCTACCACATCCTGCCTGCAAGCATGGTAAGGCGGATAAAGGTCAGTGTGTCGCCCTCCGAGAGCGTTATCGCTTCGTCAGCGCTCACAGCCTCAGTATCGTTTATGAAGAGCCGGAACAGCCCGTCCTCAAAAGCCTGTGCCGCTGTCTCCAGCGCCCTGGCAAGATCGGCCTTCTTTCCGCCGTAGTTTATGCCGAAGGCGATCTTCCCGATCTCCGCGAGATCAGTGATCTGCTGCTTTGCCAGCGGCTGCGGCTTGCTCTCTCCGCTCTCCGCTCTCGCATTGTATTCCTTTACGCAAGCCGTTACCGCCGCCGCTATAAGCTCTCCGACAGTTCCGGGCTCCCCCTCTGCCGTAAACGGCACTGCCTCGATCCTTTGCTTTGCGGCTCCGATCTGCTTTATATTCACCCTAAGCTCCATGCTCTTCCCTCCCGATGTTCATGCTCCTTCAAGTATAACACATCCTTCATCGCTTTGCAATACAAAAAGGCGTACCCTGCGGCATAAGATCACCGCCGGCTGCGCCTTGATGTATTCAGTGGAATGTAACGACTCTGTCGTAATCGTAGCCTCTGTCGGGAGCAAAGCTGCGGGCCGTAAGCTCGAAGTAAACGACACCGTTTTTCCTGACTTTTACCGCTGCTTCCGCCGAGCCGTTCTCCGCCCTGACTACACTGCTGGACACAGCGGGATAAGCTGCCGAGCGGATAAGATCGGTCTGCGCCTCAGAAGGGTTCGCAGGCTCTCCGAGGTCATGCCAAAGCTTCAAGGGATTGCAGGTCTCCTCATCGACTGTCTTGGTAACAAGAACATACTCTCCGCTTTCCGCGGCGAAGGAGAACTCGCGGACAAAATCCCCGGAATCTATGTTCCAGAGGACTCCCGCATAGCCCCTGTTGTTCTTTACGATAACTGCGGTCTTATCTCTGAGGACACATCTGCTGCCAAAGAGCTTGAGCTGCTTGAAGAATGAGAAGGTATGGAAGGTGGGTTTCGGGATACATCCCGCCGCCACAAGGCCGAAGCCGCCGTGGAATGGGGTATACGGAACGCCCTGCTCCTCGAACACATCTCCGAAAGTCCAGTAGGAATAGCTTTCGTTGACATCTCCCAGGCGGGAAAGCTGCTCCGCCAGATAGGCAGCATTTAGATTAGTGTCGTGGATGACCCCTTTGGGAGTATAGGAAGTTGAAAACTCGGTTATATGTATCGGGGTGCCTTTGAACTCCTCAAAGGAGTCGATTATATCGCGGGTCTTCTGCAATGTCCCGAGGCGCTCCTCCGGGTCCTGAAGAGTCGAGTAGTCGTAATGCCCCACAGTCTCGGGAAAATCGACACAGTAGTGGTGTCTGGTGATATTGTCGGGCTTGATCCCGGCCTCACGGCAGAGCTGCAGGAACTCGGTTATCCACTTCTCGTCATAGACACCGCAGATAGCCGGCCCTCCGACTTTGAATCCGGGGTCAAAGTTCTTGATCGCCGTAAAGGTCTCCTTGAAGAGCCTGAAATATTCCTGCATATCGGCCTTATACCAGAAGCCCGGAAGGTTGGGCTCGTTCCAGACCTCGACAGGCCATCCTGCGGCCTCATCACCGTAGCGTTCTTTGAGGTGCCTGAGCAGGGATACTACCATATCCGTCCAGCGGGAATAGTCCTTGGGAGGGGTAGTGTTCCCCTTCCAGTAGAAGATCGTCTGGGTTCCTGAAGCCAGCTTCTCAGGCATAAAGCCCAGCTCAAGATACGGCCTTATCCCGAGGCGCAGATAGCTGTCGAATATGCGGTCGATATAGGTATAGTTGTATTCTGTCCTGAGCTGACCGTCCTCCTCGTATTCGTGGTAAATGGCGACATCGTCGCAGAAGAGGCCGTGCCCCCGGATGAAGCTGAACCCTATCTCCTTCTGGACCAGCTCCAGCTCTCTGAGATATTCCTCGGTCAGGGCCAGGCCGAGCCTTCCCGTACCGACGCAGTGGTCTACATTGTTATTGAAAACTACGGCTTCGCTGCCGGAAATTACTGTCTTTTCGCTCATGATATCCAGCTCCTTCTTGTCCCCGGGGACTGTATTTGCCTATATTATACATTCATCCCGGCTTTAAGTCAACCGAGCAGAGGAAACAGCGCAATAATGCGCATACATCTGCCGATAAGCGCAAAAAAAGAGAACTGCGGGCGCTCCGCAGTTCTCCGTAAACTATTCCGATCTGTGCGTTCAGCTTCCAAGCAGGGCATCTAACATGGAGGTATCAATACCGTTTTTCTCGCAGATCTGCTTGAGGGTAGGCAGCATATCATCGCCCTTTGCGATAAGGTCTTCCATAGTCAGGCCTTCGGCTTCAAGCATTTCGTTAGTGATTCCGAGAGTCTGGAGCGCCATCTGGAAGAAAGCGCCCATTTCATTCTGCATCGGCTCATAACCGGAGAGGTCAGGCATAGTTATTGGGTCGCATTCAAACTCCATCTCGATAGAATCGAGAGAGCCTTTAGCGTTGCTGATCTTCTTGAGGTCGCTGCCGGAGAAGTAGAGCTTTGTATCGCCGTCTTCGCTGTCGGTATAGCTCTCGACGGTCATACCGTCCTCTTCGGCAGTGCCGGCAAATGTGCCGATCTTTTCTTCGTTGAGAAGGTCAACATTGACGCCTAAGCCTTCGCCCTCAAGATATGTCTTGGTGGCGCTCATAACAGTTATGGCTTTTCCGTCAACGTTATAGAATTCCTGATCCATACCGTTCATATTCATCCTGGCATAGGAATTGCCGTTATTGTATCTGACCTCGATCTCTCCCTGGATCATGGAGCCGCCGCCCATCTTGCCCTTGATAACAAAGGCATTGCTGCTCTTGATCTTTTCGTTCAGAGCCTTGAACAGCGGGCCAGCTTCTCCGGCATCCGGTTCGGATTCTTCCGGTTCTGTTCCCTTGGTCTCCTTGGGAGCTTCGGTATCTGCGGGAGCCTCTGTGGTCTCAGGAGCCGCAGTAGTCTCGGGAGCTTCTGTTGTCCCTGCGGATGCGGTCGTCTCGGAAGCGGCTGCGGTGCCTGTTGAAGTGCTCTTCTTGGATGAAGAGGAGGAGTCTGAATCTCCGCAGGCTGTCATGGCAGCGGCTGCCATAACGATGCAAGCCAAAAGCGCAAGTGTTTTTTTCATGGATCTTTTCTCCTTCCAGTCATAAGACTATTTTACTATCCCGTTTACCCATTCGGAGATCGCTGCATCATCATTCTCGTCCTCAAAGACATTTGCTGCGATAAGGCGGTAATCTCCGGTGATGAAAGGCCTGAGCTTCCCGACTGTCTTGCCGATATCGCTCCCTCCGGAAGTTGCAAACAAAGCGATGCGCTTGCCGCTCCATTCAAGGCTCTTCATAAAGCTCTGGATGATATTCGGAGCGCCGTAATACCAGATCGGGAAACCGACGAATACCGTATCGGCCTGCCCGAAGGTCTCCGGAGACCCGACAAATGGGACATCCTTCTTGCCGATCTTCTCCTTGTTGCAGCGGGAGATAGGGTTCCTCCAGTTTATATCCGCTTTGGTATAGGGCGTTTCGGGCTTTATCTCGAAAAGCTCTCCGCCTGCTTTTTCAGCGATGTTTTTCGCCAACGATGCCGTCCGGCCTCCGGCCGAAAAGTAAACAGTAAGGACTTTGCTCATATTCAGACCTCCTTATGGATAAGATCTCGCAGCACCGGAGCTGCCCCGGACTGCTGCTGATATTATACCATATCCTGCCCCGTCTTTCAAGCGTTTTTTCCAATATTATGAAATTTTCATCATTCTGTCACTTGCCTGTCTCATGGCGTTATGGTATAATGAGCATATACACTGAGACCGGAGGAGGTATTATATGAAAAGAAAGAAGAGCGCTGCCGTTTTCCTGCTGGCAGCGCTGATGACAGGGTGCGGCTCAGAGGGCAGCAGCTCCCCCATGAGAGAGACTTCCGCCTCTGTTCCGGCATCCGTTACCTCAGCAGATATCACATCCGCTTCCCTGACCTCCGCCGGGGCTGTCTCCGAAGCGGAGCCCGGGGATACCGGCTCCTACCGGCAGATCTCTCAGGAGGAAGCCTTGGAGATAATGCGCAGCGAGAGCGGCTGTATCATACTTGATGTCAGAAGAGAGGACGAGTTCGCCGCAGGGCATATCAAGGGCGCGATCTGCATCCCCAACGAGACTATTGAGGACACCCCGCCCCCGCAGCTCCCGGACAAGTCGCAGCTCATACTGGTATACTGCCGCAGCGGCCGCCGCAGCAAGGAGGCCTCACAGAAGCTGGCGGATATGGGCTATACCGACATCAGGGAATTCGGAGGGATCCTCACCTGGCAGGGAGAGACCGAGACAGGCTCCTGACTTATCCCGGGAAAAGAAAACGGTTTATTCCGTCGCAGACAGTAAAGGCCAGCTCCCGCTGATACCCCGGCGTTTCCAGCTTTGCCGCCTCTTCCGGGTTGGAGAGGAACCCGCACTCTACCATGACCGCAGGGCATTCTGCATTATGGATAAGGAAGAGCTCGGCTCCCACAGGCTTTGTCTCGCGCTTGTTGTCAGGCTGCAAGTGGTTTACAAACCTCTCCCGCAGTATCTCCGCCAGCCGCGCCGAGGCTTCGTCTTCGGCTTTGTAGAACATCTGCGCACCGGAATATTTCGGGTCGGTGAACTGGTTTTGATGTATCGACACTGCCAGCTTCGCACCGCTGCCGTTTATTATCGCCAGGCGGTTTTTCATATCCGAGAGCTTCTGATCTGCCAGCCCCTCGACCCCCTTGTCGTGTATCGAGACATCCTCTTCTCTTGTGCATCTCACATCATACCCCAGCAGCCTGAGGATATCTCTCGATGTCAGCAGGACAGACAGATTCATCCCCTTTTCAGGAGCACCGCTGACAGATACACAGCCGCCGTCGGCTCCCCCGTGCCCCGCATCCAGAACTACAACTGGCCGGCTCACTATGGGCTCTGCCGACGCCGCAACAGACTCTGCCGCTTTCTTTACCGCCCTCTCGGAGAGGATACTTCCGGCTATCCCTGCGGCTATCATCGCAGATGCCGCAAGATACAGCAATAGCTTTGCTTTGATTCTCATAAGCACAGATCCTTTCGATGCAAAACAGTTCTTTATGGCAACACCGCACGACCCCTGTGCATCAGTATGCGCAGCCTCAACTGGCGTTGAGGCACAGATTTTCGTCAGATTGCCTAAATTCGACGCAGGCTTGCAAGCGAAGTTCACTTCGCTTTACGCAACGTCAAGGAGAATTGACGTCATCTTTGATGACGTTGGTAATATGACGGATAAGCCGGTCGTCAAGCAGGCTTGACACGGCAGATGATGTGCAGAGGCGTTAGCCGCGGGTCGTGCGGTGTTGCCTTATACAAAAATATGCGTGTCTGCCGGGAATATGACAGACACGCATTCTGATACTATATTCTGATCTTAAAGGTCATTTCGCCGCCTCGATGAGCTTTGAAACGCAGGGCTTAGGCTCGAGCTGCTCGTTGAAAAGCAGAGGATACTGCTTGATCTTCGGGCTGCCCGGCTTCATTCCGAAGAAATCCAGCCAGGTGTAATCGTCGGCAACTCCCCAGGTGGTAACGCAGTCGATAACATCGGCATAGCTGCGGTACACCTCAAAGAGCTTGACATAGATATCGTTTATCTTTGCCAGCTTTTCCGGGGTCGGGTGCATAGCCGCCTCGATGTATTCCTTAAATCCGGGATCTCCGGGCTTCAGCCTGTGCTCGACGTGCCCCAGAGTCGCCATAAGGGAAATATCCAGCTCGGTGATATGGAGCCTCAGCCCCAGGCCGGCATAGATCTCGATGGAGCGCTTCAGTTCGTCGTAGTCTGGCTCGTTGAAATAATGCTGCTGCATACCGAAGCCGTCGATACGGCAGCCCTTCTCCTGAAGAGTGCGTATCAGCCTGACTATGCGCTCTCTCTTGACAGGGTCGCACTCGTTGTAATCGTTATAAAAAAGCTGAGCATCCGGGGAGTATTTATCCATAGAGCTGAAGGCTGCCTCGATGAAGCCATCGCCGCAGATCCTGTAATAATCGCTGTCGCGGTAAACGTCCGATTCCCCGACCCTGCTGTCAAAATCGTCTCTGGCGGCCTCGTTGACGACATCCCAGGCATAGACATCGCCGTTGAATCTCTCGCAGACGGCCTTGGAATGTGCGTCGATACGCTCATAGATCAGCTCGGGAGAGGCCGGCTTGTCTCCGTCCTTATACATCCAGTCTCCGGTCTGATTATGCCATACCGGAGCGTGTGCGCGGACTTTGATCCCCAGCTTACGCCCCGCCTCGAATATGCGGTCGATCTGCCCGAAGGTGAATTTCCCTTCCTCCGGCTCCACAGACTGATATTTCATCTCGTTCTCGGGAGTTATGCTGTTGAAATGCTGCGAGAGCAGATCAAAGTAGCTGTCAACATTCCTGCATGACACAGCGGCGCCGATCTTGAAATATTTTTCGTATGCCCTGGCAAGTGAGAAGATCTCGCTCATGGTTTATACCTCCTTATTCACGGTAAGACTAATGCTTCTGACATATTGTACCACAGCCGGAAAAACAGAGTCAAGTCAGAAGTATTGCATTGATGACCATTATGTGCTATAATATGTAAAAATCGTCTTACAGAAGGTGATCCGGATGAACATACAGATATTCGGGACGAAAAAAAGCCCGGACACACGAAAGGCCGAGCGTTTCTTCAAGGAGCGCGGTATAAAGTTCCAATCGGTGGATCTGGCAGCCAAGGGGCTCAGCAAGCGCGAGCTGGAATCGGTCATCCGTGCGGCAGGGCCTCTGGAAGCCCTGCTGGATGAGAACTGCCGCGATCAGGACACCTATGTGCTGATTAAATATCTCAGCGAGGCCGACAGGTTCGATAAGGTCCTGGAAAACCAGAGCGTCCTCAGGCAGCCGATAGTCCGCAACGGGCAGCAGGCCACCGTCGGCTACAGGCCGGAGGTCTGGAAGACCTGGGAGTAAAGTCCGGTCAGCTATTTTTCCAGACTATCCTGCACGCCGTCTTTTCGGTGCCTCCGCAGCGGACAAAGAATCTGTCTCCGTCGGGGTCAGCCAGCTTTTCGATGTCAAGGGTCTCTCCCTCATAGGACTGGCCGTCGTAGTGCATCTCTATCCCTTCAAGCTCTCTTTCCGCCAGCTCGGCGGTGGAGTAGGTGTTCAGGATGAAGCGGACATACTCGACATTGTTGGTATGGGAGCAGTAGTCGATATTCATAGACCTGACCTTTACGCTCTCCGCAAGGGGCAGATGCTCCTTCGGGAAGCGCACGAATCCGATCTCATCAAGAGGCTCCGGATGTTCATACTTTGCATCAAAGCCCAGAGTCTCCGGCTTGCGGATCTTCCCTGTTTCAAGATCCAGCCCGCAGATCTCGACTCTTGAACGGATAAGCTGCTCCCCGCTCTCGGAGATGAGCTCGGTATCGACAAACATACGCAGCGCGGAATGTCCGGAGATATAGCAGCGGACAGTGAACTTGTCCAGCCATGCCGGGCGGCGGACAAAACGGATGCTGTTCTTCGTGAATACCCACATCCCGCCGTATTTGCTCATAGCGGTAAGGCCGTCAAATCCGAAGCCGTGAAGCAGCTCGGTAACGGAATCCTCGATGATCTCGTAGACAGAAAGATAAGAGAGCTTCAGCCCCGGGTCGCACATACTCCCCGCGACATAGCTCTGTTTTTCATATACCATTGATGGAACATCCCCTTTGAATAATTCTCTATGATATTATAACAGCTTTTTTCCCCGATTGCAACCCCCGCAGAAGACCGACACGCACTCTGAATCAAAAAGGAGCGTAAACAATGGATAAGAACAAGCTCTCAAAACACCTCGGAACAGCCGTCGATATACTTATGTTCGCTATACTTATCGTACAGATGACCTATGTCTTTGTCGGCAATACGGTCCATGAGCTGCTGGGGATCGGCTTCTTCCTGTGCCTTGTCTGCCATATCGTCCTGAAGCGCAGGCAGATACTGGCGATATTCAAAAAGCGGCAGACCGCCCGCTCAATGCCCAGGCTCATCTCCGATTGCGTTACCGTTGCACTGTTTGCCTGCTGCATAGCCCTGATGCTGAGCAGCATGGGCGTTTCAAGAATGATCTTCCCCTGGTTCAAATATATCGGCAGCGCTTCTCTTCACAGATATCTGGCTACCGCGACCCTGACCCTTTCCGTCATCCACGGCGGGATGAAGGGATATATGCGGACCAAGAAAAAGAAACGGGCTGTCATCCTCATCGCCCTCGGAGCTGCCGCAGCGCTGGCACTGGGGCTGGCCGGCGTTCCCTACCTTAACCGCCATTTTAAGAAGGTCGAGATAAGCTATTCCGAGAAGGTGTCGGGAGAAAAGCTGGAATGGAACGGCAAAAAGACCCTTGTCGTATACTTTACCCGCATCGGCAATACCGATTTTGAGCCGGATGTTGACGCTGTATCGGGAGCCTCCCTGCTCCTGGCTGACGGCAGGCTCATGGGCAACACCCAGCTTATGGCAGATATGCTGTCGGACATCGCCGGCTTTGAGCGCAGAGCCATTACCCTTACAGGAGAGAAATATCCCTCCGGCTATTCATCCACCATATCTGTCGCCTCAAAGGAGCTCAAGGAGGATGCAAGGCCGGGGATCGAGCCGATAGATGTCTCCGGTTATGAGCAGATCATCCTCGTCTACCCGATCTGGTGGTTCACTCTCCCCGCTCCTGTGGCAACATTCCTGGAACAGACCGATCTCTCGGGCAAGACGGTATACCTGCTGGCAACTCAGGGCAGCTCCGGCTTCGGCAGCAGCACTGAAGACGCCCGCGCTATGGCTCCCGGCGCTGAATTCATCGAAGGGCTCAGCATCTACTGCGACGATATCCCCGACTCCCGCGCCGCACTCAAAGACTGGCTCGCCGGGATAAACGGCTGACAGCCGCGCCCAAGGATTCAATTATACCACGTCGGGACCGCGATTTTTCGTATATTTTGCTATTGACTTTGAGTCATAATTATGTTAAAATAAAATTTGTTATTACTAGGGCAACACCGCACGACCCCTGTGCATCAGTATGCGCAGCCTCAATTAACATTGAGGCAAAGATTTTCGTCAGATTGCCTAAATTCGACGCAGGCTTGCAAGCGAAGTTCACTTCGCTTTACGCAACGTCAAGGAGAATTGACGTCATCTTTGATGACGTCGGTAATTATGACGGATAAGCCGGTCGTCAAGCAGGCTTGACACGGCAGATGATGTGCAGAGGCGTTAGCCGCGGGTCGTGCGGTGTTGCCCTAGACTTTTTTCAAGGCAGGAGAAGCGGTATGGATCTGGTTGCAAAACTCTCTTGGTTCTCGGATTTTCAGACATCTTTCGAGAAAACATTTATCCGCGAGGACAGATATAAGCTCTTTATTGACGGTGTCCTGATGACATTGAGGATTTCGCTGCTGGCTGTTGTGATAGGCATTATTATAGGCTTTATCATCGCGCTTTGCAACCTCTCCAAAAAATGGCCTCTGCGCCTCTTCGGAAAGGTATATACCGATATCATCCGAGGGACACCTTCGGTAACTCAGCTCATGCTTATATACTTCGTCATCTTTGCATCCGTCGATCTGGAAAAATGGATAATCGCCTCTATCGCCTTCGGCATAAACTCCGGCGCCTACGTCTCGGAGATAATCCGCGCCGGTATCCTCTCTATCGACAAGGGGCAGACAGAAGCCGGGCGGTCGCTGGGCCTCAGTTCCTTCCAGACGATGTCGAGGATCGTCGTCCCGCAGGCGCTCAAAAATATATTCCCCGCTCTCTGCAACGAATTCATAGTCCTGGTCAAGGAGACCGCCATAGTCGGATATGTCGGGCTGATGGATATACAGAAAGCCAGCGATTTCGTCAAGAGCGCGACCTTTGAAGCGGCGATGCCCCTGTTTGCGACCGCCGTCATCTACTTTGTCATCATCAAGATCCTTACACTCATCCTCGGTATATTCGAGCGGAAGCTGAGAAGATCGGAAGCAAGATAAGAAAGGCAGGCGAGGGAAAATGGAAGAGCTCACCAATAAGAGCGACAGACCGGTCATCATATCAGTCAGAGGGCTCAGAAAGTCCTTCGGCGGCCTGGATGTCCTGACCGGCATAGACGAAGAGATACTGCAGGGCGAGGTCGTTGTCATTATCGGCCCCTCCGGCTCAGGCAAGAGCACATTCCTGCGCTGCCTGAATCTCCTCGAAACACCGACAGCAGGAGAGATATATGTCGACGGGACTAAGATAAACGACCCGAAGGTCAATGTAAACCAGATCAGGCAGAGAATGGGCATGGTGTTCCAGCACTTCAACCTCTTCCCGCATCTGACTATCCTCAAAAATGTAACTCTCGCTCCGGTCATGCTCAAAAAGCTGACCAAGGAGCAGGCAAGGGACAAAGCCCTGGAGCTTCTGGCAAAGGTCGGGCTGGAGGATAAGGCCAACGCCTATCCCTCGCAGCTCTCAGGCGGTCAGAAGCAGCGTGTCGCCATCGCCAGAGCCCTGGCTATGGAGCCGGAGATAATGCTCTTTGACGAGCCCACATCCGCTCTCGACCCGGAAATGGTCGGAGAGGTGCTGGATGTTATGAAAAGCCTCGCCGTAAAGGGTATGTCGATGATAGTCGTGACCCACGAGATGGGCTTCGCAAAGGAAGTCGGGACAAGGGTACTGTTTATGGATCAGGGTAAGATCATGGAGAGAGGTGCCCCTGCGGAGGTCTTTGATAACCCGCAGAACGACAGAACAAAGCTCTTCCTTAGCAGCGTTCTCAAATAAGTCTTATCCGGCAAAAGCCGATAAGGATATAAAGCAAAAACTTCAAGTGAGGAGAATGGAAAATGAAAAGATTTACAAGGATACTCAGCCTCGCAGCGGCAGCAGTTATCGCAGCAGCAGCATTCACAGGATGCGGCAGCAGCGACAGCTCCTCGGCAGACGGCAAAACCCCTCTCAAGATCGGCACCAACGCGGAGTTCCCTCCGTTTGAGTATGTCGTATCCAAGGGCGTTATCGGCACCTTCGACGGTATCGATATGGCTATCGGCAAGCAGATCGCAGATGACAACAACATGGAGGCTCAGGTAGAGAACATGGAGTTCGATTCGCTGCTCGTAGCTCTTGAAAACGGCAAGATCGACTGCGCTATCGCCGGTATGACCATCAAGGAAGACAGAAAAGAGAAAGTAGACTTCTCTATTCCTTACTACAACGCCAAGCAGGTAATGATCGTTAAGGAAGACTCGACTATCGCCAAGGCTTCCGATATGTCCGGAAAGAAGATCGTAGTTATCCAGGGCTACACAGGAGAGCTTTGTGTAAAGGATCTGGGTTATGAATATCAGTCCTTCAAGAAGGGCACAGAGGCAGTTCTTGAGCTGGTAAACGGCAAATGCGATGTTGTAGTTCTGGACTCTGTTACTGCCGGAAAGTATGTTAAGGACAACCCCGGTCTGAAGATAGTTGAAGACAGCGCTGCTTTTGAAAACGAGGAATACGCTATCGCTGTAAAGAAGGGCAACACTGAGCTGCTCAACAAGATCAATTCTTCTCTTGAGAAGATGATGAAGGACGGCAAGATCGCAGACTTCAGCGCCAAATACGCAGAAGGTCTCGGCGAATAGTTTTTTAGCGCCGAAACGCGTTTTTTAGCGCCGAAACGCGGCGCTCCCGTTGGTCGCTTGCTGTCGGTGGTGGGTCGTCATTACGCCCTGCGACGCTGCCGGAAGGTTCAGCGCCGTCTTTCCTTTAGAGGGGCGGGACGTTGTTTGCGGCGGGGTCACAGGACAAGTACTGCACCGCACAAAGCGGGTAATATTGCGCCCATCCAAGGGCGCGCCAGCCCTTGGCAGGTTCTTAGGGCAGAGCCCTAAGCGGGGTTTGGGGCAGCGCCCCATACCGGAACGCAGTTCCGGCAAGGCGCGGCATAACGAAAAATAAGGGAGGCCAAAGCAAGGTCTCCCTACATTTTTATGTGGACAAAAAAATGCCGCGCCGAAAAACCTTTTAGCCTGCTGGCACAGGAAACAGTGAGCGCAGCGAACGATTTTCCGTTTTTTTAGCGCCGAACTGCGGCGCTCCCTTCGGTCGCTTGCTGTCGTTGCGGGGTCGTCTGTACGGCCTGCGACGCTGCCGGAAGGTTCAGCGGCGTCTTTCCTTTAGAGGGGCGGGACGTTGTTTGCGGCGGGGTCACAGAACAAGTACTAAACCGCACAAAGCGGGTAATATTGCGCCCATCCAAGGGCGCGCCAGCCCTTGGCAGGTTCTTAGGGCAGAGCCCTAAGCGGGGCATGGGGCAGCGCCCCTCCAGCACAAACAAAAATCAAATATCCAGACCCCTTGACTATCAAGGCAACCCGGCGAAAAACCGGGGCAAAGCCGAAAGGAACGGTAAAAGACAAATCGTCAAAGCCTTGA
>Ga0247608_10000519_pt1 | contig 61657 bp, 56 predicted proteins | sample 176DNAGHGlowgp2_FD_193490 | JGI IMG/M metagenome (GOLD analysis project Ga0247608, IMG submission 193490) | Sheep rumen microbial communities from Palmerston North, Manawatu-Wanganui, New Zealand - 1766 DNA GHGlow gp2 | ecosystem: Host-associated > Mammals > Digestive system > Stomach > Rumen ... | reverse complement strand
AATTCTGGTCGTGATGTGATGCTTGATGCTCCTGGCGAGTTAGACCCGAAACAACTTGAGGAATTGAATCTGTCAGTTGACATACGTCAAGAATAATTTACTTTCTGTCAAAAATTCTTAATTGTCATTAAGTTGTCTGTACAAATAATATTACTTTTGCAGTCGAATTTATAAAGGAAGTAAATCAACTTCATTTGAGTATTAATTTTTATAGAATTATGGCAGAAAAGAAAGCAACAGCTAAGAAGGCTACTGAGACAAAGGCAGCCGCAGCTAAGAAAACCACAACCGTTAAGAAGGCCGCTGCTCCTAAGGCAGCTGCTAAAGCAGTTCTTGCTATCAACGCAGAGAATGCAGGTTTCAAAGCCGGAGATGTTTATCAGGCACTGGCAGCAGCAGGTAAGGCTCTCGCCGTTAAGGAGATTGCCAAGGCTGCAAAGATTTCTGAGGAGGAGACTCTTCTTGGTCTCGGCTGGCTCTTCAAGGAGGGCAAGCTCGCCAACGATGGAGAGAAAGTTACATTGGCTTAATCCTAACGTACAATAAAAGAAGGTCGGTAATTCTTTTTTACCGACCTTTTTTAATCTGTATATGACATACGACCGACAGATATTGAGGATTCTTTCAGATGTAGATGAACGTGGCATCAGTGTCCAACTGTTGGCCAAACATGTCTATAACCTCAATGCTTCGTTGTTCTATACACCTGACATGGATGCCATCCGGTCGTATGTTCAGCAGTATCTGCTGAAAAACTCGAAATCCGCTTCTTCCTTGATAGAGAGCATGGAACGTCGCGGATATTATCGTCTGAATACCCGGTCTAATGCTGATGCACGTCAGTTGGTTTTGGAGTTTCGTGAAACAGCTGTGACTGAGGAAAAAGAAGAGAAGCCCGTCGAAGACCTCTCTTTGGATTTGTTTGCCTGACTATCTGTGTTTATATACTCTTTCGTAGAGGTTCAGCAGATGCTCAGCAGTCTGTTGCCAGGAAAACTCTTGTGCCCGTTGAAGTCCAATCTTCTCTTGTTTCCTGTAGAACTGGTCATCTTCTTCCAACCGTAGCATATTGCTCACAATATCGTCAGGATCCTCTGGATTGACAAAAATGGCATCAGCCCCGGCTACCTCCGGCATTGATGACGTGTTGGAGGTGATGACAGGAGTGCCACAGGCCATTGATTCCAGCAACGGTATGCCGAAACTCTCCCTCAGTGAGGTATAGAGGAAGGCAAAGGCATTATTATATATATAAGGTAGATCGCTGTTGACAATATAGCCTGGTATGACGATATTCTCCTTAATGTTTTCGATATGATTCCTTTCGACGATATCATCCAGATATTCCTTGTCGAGATCGGCCATGAGGAGTTTACGCTTAACTTCAGATCTCTCCAGATATCTGGAGTATGCGACAAGTGTCCTTTCTGTGTTCTTCTTCGGATCGGTATTGCCTAAGAAGAAGAAATAGCCAGGTTCTTCGATGTATTTCTTGTAAACCTCTTGGGTATCTTCCAAAGGTTTAAACCATTCGTTATAGCCGTTGTAAATCATCGCCATACGCTCTTGGGGAATATCCAACTTCGTCATGATGTTTTGCATTTCGTAATTGGATACTGTGATGATGCGTCGGCATTTTTTGAGGATCCTTGGTACGACGAGCCTCCGATAGTACCAGCCAAGATTTTGATAGAATGACTTGTTGGACTTGTCCCTTGGTTCCAAGAAGATGATGTCATGAAGTGTCAGTATGAGAGGAACTTTACAGCGTATGGGTGCTGTATTGCTGGTGCAGTGCAGCATGTCCAGATTCAGTTCCTTGACGGCTTTAGGTAAAGTGAACTGCTCCCAAATAGGGTAGGAGTTACCGCCAATCTCAATGATATGGAAGTTTCTTGTGTCCTCCACACAGGGATCCTCACCGGGTGCGACGAACACGAAGTACTCATTCTTCTTGTCCATCTTCTGTAGTTCTCTTACTTCCTGCAACACGACGTAGTCCATGCCGTGTTTGTTCTTGCGGAAAATGCGCTGTGCTTCAATACCTATTCTCATATTTTCTTGATTATTTTAGCTGGTATACCTGCCACGATGGAATGGGGTGGCACATCCTTTGTCACAACGGTACCTGCAGCAACGACTGAGTGCGTGCCTACTCTTACACCTGGCAATATGACAGCATTGGCACCAATCCAGACATCGTCCTCAATGACAACAGGTGTCGTACAGACTCCCTGTTCATCAATCTTCTTCTCGGAATCCTCAAAGTTGTGATTCAATGCTGTCACGGTGATACCTTGTGCCAGATTGACGTGATGGCCTATGTTCACAGGTCCGATGATGGTATTGTGAAGCCCTACTCTGGTGTAGTCGCCGATGATGACATCACCTACAGCGTTGTTGATGCAGGCGCCGGATTCAATGACCGAATATCTGCCCAACTGGAACTGTCGGTAGGGAGGTGTGTCCATTCTCACGGAATGGTGAATCACCGAGTGCCTGCCCCGGTGTTGGTAGAGTGGAGCAAGTAATCTGATATACCAACGTGGTCGTGTCTCCACTTGGTTCATGATGAGCCAATCCACGAACTTCTTCAGTTTCGGATTATCCTTGAATTGTTGTCGGACAGATTCGTTATTCATCTGATAATTTAGTTTACGACGACAAAAATACGAATAAATTTGTATAATTCCAAATTTTTCTCTATTTTTGCAGAAAAATAAACAATTTATGGACAAACAATACGACTATTTGATTGTTGGGGCAGGTATTTATGGCGCCACCTTTGCCTGTATGGCTCATCGTCATGGCAAACGTTGTTTGGTAATCGAAAAGCGTCATCATCTTGGCGGAAACATCTATTGTGAGAATATTGAGGGAATCAATGTTCATAAATACGGTGCCCATATTTTCCATACTTCAAATAAGGAAGTGTGGGAGTTCGTGAATTCTATCGTCGAGTTCAATCGATACACTAACTCGCCGATTGCAAACTACAAGGGTAAGCAGTATAATTTGCCTTTCAACATGAATACCTTCTATCAGATGTGGGGGGTGCTGACACCTGCTGAAGCTCAGGCCAAGATCGAGGAACAACGCCAAGAAGCACTTGAACGTATGAAGGCAGATGGAGTCACGGAACCCCGAAACTTAGAGGAACAGGCACTGTTGTTGATAGGTAAGGATATTTATGAGATATTAATTAAAGGTTATACAGAGAAACAGTGGGGCCGTAAGTGTACTGAGCTTCCTGCATTCATCATCAAGCGTTTGCCAGTACGTTTCGTTCATGATAATAATTATTTTAACGACCGTTTCCAAGGCATTCCCATGGGTGGCTTCAACAAACTCATCGATGGTATGCTCGAAGGTGTGGATGTTATAACAAATCTTGATTTCTTCGATTGCGATCGGAGCTTTGATGAAACACAGGACGTTTATAATGTTCAATGCTCAATGTTCAATGTTCAATGTTCCAAGATTCTGTATACGGGTAAGCTCGATGAATACTTCGACTATCGTTTCGGTAAGCTCGAATACCGTACAGTCCGATTTGAGGAGGAAATTCTTGACATACCCAACTATCAGGGTAATGCCGTAATGAACTTCACTGATGCTGAGGTACCTTATACACGTGTCATTGAGCATAAACATTTCGAGATGTTTGGCGACGATGTCTACAAGTGTCCTAAGACCGTTATCTCCCGTGAATATTCTTCCGAATGGAAAGAAGGCATGGAACCGTACTATAGCGTGAATGACGAACGGAACATGTCTCTTTATCAGCAATATAAGAATTTAGCCGATCAAGAACCGAATCTTATTCTTGGCGGTCATCTGGCCGAGTACAAATATTACGACATGGCTCCTATTGTGGAAAAGGTCATGGGATTATTTGAATAAATATTAGTTGTAAAAGATGAAAATCCTTTTTCTCGTCTATCATGGCTTCTCAGAGGTCAGTGGCATCAGTAAGAAGATTCACTATCAAGTGAAAGGCCTACGCGAGAATGGTTACGAGGTCCATCTTTGTTATTACGATTTTGATAATCGTGGTCATCGATGTCGTTTTGTGGATGGAGATGTCATAAAGGATTATGGAAAGAGTTTTTTTGCGGGCATATATCAACGTGTAGATTATAGTTGTATATATGATTATTGTAAACATAACAACATTCAGTTTGTTTATGCCCGTTGCTTCCAGAATGCGAATCCTTTTTTGATAAGGTTTTTTAAGAAGTTAAAGTCTTTAGGCATTAAAACTGTCACAGAAATACCAACCTATCCATATGATCAGGAATTTGTAGGCTTTCCATATTTTTCGGGGCGTTTTTGGCTTAAGTTTGATAAACGATACCGTAAAGATCTCTATAGACATATGGATGCAATCGTAACCTTTTCTGATGCTGAACAGATTTTTGGCCAGAGGACCATCCGTATTAGCAATGGAGTTGATTTTGACAGTATACCGTTACATCAGTATCAGACTTCTGTGGATGGATCAGTTCATCTGATAGGTGTAGCAGAGGTTCATTATTGGCATGGTTTTGATAGAATTATTGCAGGTTTAGGAGAGTATTATAATAATCACTTGAATCCGAGACGGATATTATTCCATATAGTTGGTGGTGTTGCTCCAAATGAGATGTATGGTTCCCTGCATGCTCCGGGCTTTTCCGAATTATTGGATAAATATGGCATTCGGGATAATGTGATCTTCCATAATCAGTTATTTGGTGAAGAATTAGATAGGGTGTTTAATCAATGTTGTTTTGCCATAGGAAGTCTGGCCCGTCATCGAAGTGGCATAACCAAAATCAAGACACTGAAAAACCGAGAATATGCTACGCGTGGCATACCTTTTATATATAGTGAACAAGATGGTGATTTTGACCAGCAGCCTTATGTCATTAAAGCATCTCCAGATGAGTCACCTATTGATATCCAGCAGATTCTTGATTTCATCGACCAACATCATTTCCAGCCCCAAGATATTCGAAAGACTGTTGAACATTTATCTTGGAAGATTCAGATGAAGCATGTTATTGATGAGGCATAAATTGGGACTCAATCAAATTCTTCCATTGCAGTACGATTGATGTGACATTAAACCTCTTGGAAATCTCTATTGCCTCTTGTGATTTTTGCAGCCAGTCTATATGAGTAGCAGCATCTAGTTTTTGTGCTAAATCAATGATATCCCCTTTCTTGAAATAAAGACCAAAATTTCCAAGAACTTCTTTACAGACAGGTAAATCAGAGGTTACGATGGGTAAGCCGTGAGACATAGCTTCCATTAAGACCAACGGCATCCCTTCCCATCTGGAACTGAGTACGTATATCTGTGCATTGGAATAGAAATCCTGTATCAGGTTGGTAAATGGATATATGCATATTCTATCCTCCAAATGATATTGTCGGATGAGTTCCCAATATTTGTCTTTTTCAACCCCTTCTCCAACGATGATGAGTTTCCATTCCATATTGTTTTTGGCAAAGATGTTAAATGCTTCAATGAGCAGATCTATGCCTTTATGTAAAGGTGTGAGGCGGCCGATAGCTAAGAAAGATTGGCTTGTTCCTGTTGAGGGCTTTCCTGGTTGCAATGTAATTGGATTGTATATCACTTGGGGGACAAACTCTCTGTCGAATTGTTCATATTTGTTGGCATCATTTTTACATAATACGATAACACGCTCTAATTTCTTAAATTGGTTGATATAATGATGTTGCCTTTGGACTCCAATATATTGAGATTTTTCTCCAAAAAGTGCCTCATACGAATTATGTAACCATCCAATTAATTTAGTGTTTGGCAGTTGGTGCCGTAGTGTGGCCAGTCTTGCTGCTAATGGAGCATGGACACCGATGATAATATCATAGTTGCCTTCCTGTAGTTCAAGTGATAGCGCGTTTCTTAACTCTGAAGGAAAGGAACTATGTGCATATAAATCAGATGCCCATTTTGCCGAAAGTCGCGATTTTACATAAATTCCACTATAGATTTTACAAAAGAAAAGTTTTATTCTGCCAACATGTGGATATGAAAAGAATCGATAATGGATGTTTGATTGCTGTAAATCGTACAACGAAGTGTCTTTTATATTTGGGTTATCAAACGTCACAATTGTTACATTATAGGTTTTTGCCAATTCTTTGGCAATGACTGCAGTAACACGTTGTACCCCCCCAACTGAGAAGATGCTATCTACAAGAAAACATAATTTTTTATTCATAAGTGCAAAAATACATATAAAACTTGATAATTCCAAATTTTTTATTTATATTTGCACAAAAATATAAGATTGGTTAATTGAAAACTGATAAACGATATAAAATTGTATATTGTACTCCAGCTTTATATATGGCAGGTGGGGTTGAGCATGTTTTAACTCTTAAGGCAAACTATTTTACTGAAATATTTGGATATGATGTAACAATTATCCTTACTGAAGGTAGGGGTAAACCTTGCTATTATCCTTTATCGCAGAAAGTTAAAGTTGTGCATTTTGATATAAACTTTGAAGAGTTGTGGAACTGCTCATTTGTAAAGAAAACAATTCTTTATTTGATAAAACAACATCGTTTTAAGAAAATGTTAACATCAGAATTGATGAGAATAAAGCCAGATATCACGATTAGCCTTTTACGACGTGAAATAAATTTTTTGACAAAAATCAATGATGGTAGCAAAAAAATTGGAGAAATACATGTTAATAGATTAAATTATAGGAACTTCGAGAGTAATGAATCAAATTGCTTTAAGTTTATTTTTTCTAAGTTTTGGATGAATAGTCTTATTACTCAGTTGAAAAGACTTGATAAGTTTGTTGTTTTAACTCAAGAAGATAAATTGGCATGGCCAGAAATCTCAAATGTTGATGTGATACCAGATCCATTATCATTTGTCCCAACAGAATTCAGTTCCTTACAACACAAGACGGTTATTGCTGTTGGACGATATGCGTATCAGAAAGGATTTGATCTTTTGCTAAGGGCTTGGAGCTTCGTAGAAAAAGAGTGTCCTAATTGGTCTTTGCAAGTGTTTGGACAAGGTGATACTCAATATTATGAGATGTTGAAAGAATCTCTTCAGATTGATGCAAGTCGTTGTCAATTAAATGGTCCCACATCGGACATAGAAAAAGCATATTTAAATAGTTCATTGTTTGTACTAAGCTCACGGTATGAAGGATTTGGCATGGTTCTTGTTGAGGCTATGGCTTGTGGATTGCCCGTTATTTCATTTGATTGCCCATGTGGTCCGAAAGATATCGTATGTGATAAGATCGATGGTGTTTTAGTAGAAAGTGGAAATGTGGAAAAACTTGCGGAAGCGATGATTGGTTTGATGAGGAATCATACAGCATGTGTCAAAATGGCTAATAATGGCAGGAAAAATGTTCAGCGGTTCAAGATAGATGTCATAGCCGAGAGATGGAAGAATCTGTTTGATAGTTTATATATATGAGATATGATGTAACCATAGGAATACCTGTCTATCGGGCAGTAGATTATATTGGGAAAACGTTAGAATCTGCGCTAAACCAAACATTTCCCAATATAGAGTATCTTATACTTGACGATTGTGGAGAGGATGGCTCTATGTTAGTTGTTGAAAGAATAACGAAGTCTCATCCCCGAAAGAAAGATGTCCGTATACTTTATAACGAGCGTAATTGTGGCGTGGGAATGTCTCGTAATCGGATATTGGATGAAGCCAAAGGCGATTATCTGTTCTTCTTGGATTCTGATGACATTATAGAACCAGACACTATTGAAATAATGGTGAGGACTGCTCGTCAATTTGATGCGCAGGTAGTATATGGATCATGGGAAAGGGTAGATAATGTGGATAATACCCCATCCCAACAGCATGTATATCCTATGACTCAGTTGCTGGAAATGGATTCATTGGCATTGTATGCTTTTAAAAACCATTCTACATTTTGGATATCAGTATGCAATTCTCTAATTAATTTAGATTTTTTACGTAAGACAAGAATAAGATTTCTTGATACTGTCTTTTGGGAAGATTTGGCTTTTACATATGAGATGGTGACTTATGTTAGTCGTGCCATTCTTTTGCCCCAAGTAACATATCATTATTTATGTCGTCCAGGGTCTTTATCACATTATGTTGATCGAGAAAAGTTGGAAAAGCGAGAAATTCTTAGAAATGTTGCAACTATAGATTATTTAAAAGAAAAGTGTGCATTATTGAGTGGAAAGGAATATTTACCTTTTTTATCTAAGAATTTGGAAGTTTGTAGTTTCTATATCGCATGCTATGTTATTAAGCATGCATCTCGTATAGTTCCGGCTATATCGAACGTCGAGATACAGTCGTATTTAAGACATCCTCTCTCGTTATGTATGATACTGAAGTCTTCTGATATGAAATGGGAAAATTTTTGTTTCTTTCTTTTGAGCATACTGCCTAATAAATTGTTTATATCCCTCATGAAGTTTATTGGAAAGAAGAAAGGTGTTATTTAGTTTGAGGCCTATGAAGTTGATGTTTGTAACAAGGATATTTGCAGAGTTGGGCGGTTTTGAACGTGTCTGGACTGACAAAATGAATGCTTTGTCAGAGTTAGGCTATGAGATATGCCTTGTTACAACAGATCAAGGAACTCATGCGTTCCCTTATATCTTAAGTGAGAAGGTTCGACATATAGACATCGCTGTTCGTTTAACACAGAAATATTCATATCGTGGTGTCCATAGAGCGTTAGTAGCCTGTCGTTTGATGAAACGATTCAAAAAAGCCTTTCTGCATTTACTTGAGTTGGAACGTCCTGATATTTTGATTGGTAACACATCAACGTTCACCGATGCTATTATTAAATGGCGCAGTCATATTCCAATAATAATTGAAAGTCATGGTATATTTGATAGGCCATACCATATGGAGAAAATGACATTCTTTAAATATCTGAAAGCATACATCCATCATCGAATAATTGCAAAAGCTGATATGGTAGTTGCTTTAACAAAAGAGGATGCTGTACGGTGGCGCACAGTTAATCCTAATGTCTGTGTTATCCCTAATATGGTTCATCTCAATCGGTCTGGTAGTTATAGCTCATGTACCAATAAGCGTGTTATTTTTGTGGGGCGGTTTGATGCTCAGAAAGGATACGAATATTTAGTGGATATATGGAAGAAAGTTTTTCCATGTCATTCAGATTGGAGGTTAGATATTTATGGAGAAGGAGCGGATTCGGAGATGTGTAAAAGTATGATTCCCCAAGAAATGAATATCTATGTTCACGGACAGACACCTAACATGATTGACCGATACAAAGAGAGTTCCATTCTTATTTTGACTTCTGTATATGAACCGTTTGGATTAGTTATGCCAGAGGCAATGAGTTGTGGTGTGCCGGTAGTCTCATTTGACTGTCCTGATGGTCCAAGAAACATTATTTCAAATGGAGAAGATGGTTTTTTAGTAGTATGTGGAGATAAAAAAAACTATGCGGAAAAGTTATGTCAATTAATGGAAAATGAAGAATTGCGGGTAAGTATGGGGCAGAGGGCAATTGATTCTGTTTCTAGATTTTCTGAGCACAACATTATTCCTCTTTGGCAAGATATTTTTTATAAAGTGAAAAAACAGAATAAAAAGGTGGGATGAAAATATTATATTTGATAAAATCATTTGCAATTAAAGCTGGAACAGAGCGAGTCATGAACGAAAAAATGAACTGGCTTGCAACCCATGGCTATGATGTTGTTCTTGTGACATACGAACAAGGTAATCATCCATTTGCATTTCAGTTAGATCATTCAATCAGACATTATGACCTAGGTACTCGGTTTTTTGATTTGGGACGTACCAATATTATTTCAAGATTTTTCAAATATTTTAAAAGATGTGGCCAATTCGAAAAGAGACTGCAAAAAATAGTCAATCAAGAATCTCCAGATATATTAGTAGCCACAACATATTCTGGTTTGCTTTTAAACAAAATATTGAGAATTAAAACTGATGCTTGTCGGTTGTTGGAATCTCATTCGGTTTATAGTACTTTTTTGAAAGCCGCAAACTATCGAAACCATATAGTCCTGTTTGCTTTATATAGCGTATATGATCGAGCATTCCAGAAAAGTGTTAAAGGATTTGATGGAATGGTTACTCTGACGTCTGCTGATGCAAATATGTGGAAATCATATATCAACCATGTGAATATTATTCCGAATCCGATTTCTTATATCCCCAAAATATTTCCCATATCTTCCGATAATCATCGGATTATATGTGCTGGAAGACTTGAAAACGAAAAAGGATATGATTTGTTGATTGAGGCTTTTTCGTTAATAGCTTCTCGGTGTGGAGATTGGCATATAGATATTTTTGGAGATGGTGGAGAGAAAGAGAAACTTAGACAAATGATTTCTGCAAAATGTTTAGAAGATAAAGTTAGGTTATGTTGTCCTACCAGTCAAATCTATCGTGAATACATGCAAAGTAATATGTTTGTGATGAGTTCAAGAAATGAAGGCTTTGGTCTGGTCCTGTTAGAGGCAATGTCTTGTGGCCTTCCATGTGTGTCTTTCGATTGTCCATTCGGCCCTGCGGAAATCATAGAAAATGGTGAGAATGGTCTGCTTGCCAGAAATGGCGATGTGAAACATCTATCAGAACAAATATTATGGATGATAGAGCATCCAATTGAAAGAGAACAGATGGGTAGAGCTGCTCGTCAAAGTGTTTCGCGTTATGATAAAGATGTTATTATGCAAAAATGGGTTTCACTTTTTAATACATATATGTAGCAATGTCCAAAAGAATATTATATATTTACGGTGGTTTTTATTCACCTAATGGGATGAGTGCGATAATTAGTCAAAAGATTAATTATTTGGCAGAACATACTGATAATGAAATGTATGTGGTCTTGACAGAGCATCCTGAACTGCCGTGGTTCTATCAGTTGTCAGATAAAGTGCATGTGAAGTATATAGAAGTCAACTTTGACGATTTAGATACGATGCCTTTATTCAAAAAAGTAATTAATTACTGGTATAAACAAAGGAGATATAAAAGGAAGTTGACTCAATATATAATGGAACTTCAACCGGATATTACAGTATCCATTACACGACGTGAAATTAATTTTCTAAATGATATTCCTGATGGCAGTAAAAAAATTGCAGAAATACATTTTACCCGTTCTTTCTACCGTCAATTTAAGAAAAATTATTTCCCCACTTTTATTAATCAATGGATAAGTCGAATTTGGATGAATAGTCTAATTGCTAATTTGAAGTTGCTTGATAAGTTTATTGTCTTAACAGAAGAGGATAGCCATAATTGGCCGGAATTGGATAATGTTATTGTTATCCCCAATTTTATCTCTTCTATGCCAGAAATAAAGTCAAAAGGAAATAATAAACGAGTCATATCTGCAGGACGCTATGATCCTGTTAAAGGTTTTGATTTACTAATTGATGCATGGACAATCGTTTCTCAGCGTCATCCAGATTGGCAATTAGACATTTATGGCCCCGGTAATAATAAAGCATATCAAGAACTTGCTGACCGTAAAGGTGTTTCTGATTCTCTACATTGTAATTCAAGTGTGAATAATCTGTTTGGTTTATATGCAGAGAGTAGTATATATGTGTTAAGTTCTCGATCAGAGGGTTTTGGATTAGTTCTTTTTGAGGCATTAGGTACAGGATTGCCTGTCGTTTCTTTTGCATGTCCATGTGGTCCTCGCGACATCATAGAAAATGGAGTTAATGGTTTATTGGCGGAGAATGGAAATGTTCAGGATTTAGCTGAGAAAATATGTTATATGATGGAACATGAGGAAGAAAGACGGCAGATGGGAAGGAATGCTATTCCTTCAGTCAATAAATTCCAGAAACATATAGTTATGCAGAAATGGATAGAATTGTTTGATTCACTATAAATATATTATTATGGCTTGGTATGATAAATATCTATCAATTTATGGGAAACCCTTTAGTGAAGTACCGCAGGAGGTAATCGATGGAACTCGAGAGCGTCTTGCCTCTTTACAGAACGACCAGCCATTGGCTTCAATTGTCGTTATTGGTTATAATGAGGAAACTCACCTTCAGGCATGTTTGTGGGCAATCAGTGAGATTCAATGTAAGTATCCTGTTGAGATAATAGGGGTAGATAATGACTCGAAGGATCGAACTGCAGAAATCTTTGAACAGTCTGGCATTCCTTATTATACAGAATATCAGCATTCATGCGGTTATGCACGTCGATGCGGATTGCAACATTCTAAAGGAAAGTACTATTTTGATGTGGACAGTGACACTCTTTATCCACCAATGTATTATGAACTGATGTTGGATCAGTTGTTAAAGCCTGGTGTTGTCGCTGTTTCTGCTACATGGAGTTACTTCCCTGATGCCACCCATAGCAAATTTGGATTACGTATGTTTGAATTGTGTAGAGACCTCTTTCTCTATATACAGCATTTTAAACGTCCTGAGTTGAGTGTTCGTGGCTTGGTCTTTGCTTATAATGCTGATTATGGAAGACGCGAGAAATATCGTGTAGATATTATTCGCGGAGAAGATGGGTCGATGGCTCTTTCATTAAAGAAATATGGTAAAATAAAGTTTCTGCGTGACCGACGTGCGAGGGCTATTACAGGTTATGGTACTATTGGATCTCAGTCTATGTGGCAGAGTTTTGTCCAACATGTGAAAATTCAGAGTCGTGGCATCTCCCGTATCTTTTTCAAGAAAGATCATTATGAAGATTCTGAAGATAATTTGGTAAAGAATAAATGAAGATTGTCTATATATATCCGCAGGTGGCAGAACGGGCCGGCACAGAGCGCATCTTGACAGACAAGATGAATTATTTGGCAGATCTGGAAGGGTATGATATCGTCCTGTTGACTTATGAGCAATGCAACCGGCCTCTGTCATTTCCTTTGTCATCAAAGGTTCGTCATGTTGATTTGGATATCCGATATTATCCCTATTATCGAAACAACATTCTATTCCGACAATACAAATGGTGGCAGCTTGACCACTTGCTACAGAATAAGTTCAATCGCTTTATGGAAGAGTTTCTGCCAGATATTGTCGTGACGACCACTTCATATGTGAGACCTTTGACGATGATTGTGAAATGTCCCGTAGCTCGTTCCAAAATATTGGAATCTCATATTGGCCTAAGGTATATTATGGGTAATAATCCTTTAAGCCAAAGAAGTCTTTGGCAACGAATACAAGGAATGTTGGATATGCATAAACTGACAAGTAATGCCCGTAAGTTTGACATTCTTGTAGCATTAAATCAAGTAGATGCAGATGACTGGTCAAAATATACAAATACAAATATTATTACAAACATAGTTCATTTAAATCCTACGGGTAGATTGTCTTCATTAGAAAGCAGACATGTTATTTTTGTTGGGCGATATACTATACAAAAGGGCATCCATGATTTATTTAGAATTTGGGAACTTGTTTATTCTAAGCACCCAGACTGGCATCTTGATTTGTATGGGGAAGGTGAAATGAAGGATGAAATCATTGATACAGCAAATCGGCTTAACTCAAATATTCATGTTCACGACCCAGAACCTTTCATTTTTGATTGTTATTTAGAGAGTTCCATTTTTGTTCTGACTTCTCTTTATGAGCCATTTGGACTTGTTCTTCCTGAGGCAATGAGTTGTGGTTTGCCAGTTGTTGCTTTTGATTGCCCATATGGGCCTGCACAAATAATAACTGATGGGGAGGATGGCTATTTGGTTAAAGGACGTGACACCAAAAAGTTTGCTGAAAGGATTTGTTGCTTGATAAAGTCTTTTGAACTTCGGAATAAAATGGGCTTGGCAGCTGCTTTATCATCAAACCGTTATTCTGCTTCAGCAATTATGCCCTTATGGGTTAGGTTGTTTCAAGAACAGGTAAAGAGCCATTCGTGAGAGAGTGATTTGGGGCGATTTACTTGGGAACCTCAGCCGTCACTTTTATGGCGAAGTCCCTCAATAGGCTTCGAATCATATATTTGACAAATGGGATGTTATCTGTTTCTGCTTCATCAGATATCTTGAGTACCGGCATCTGCATGACTCTCAATTTCTCGGCATGAACATATAGATTTAGCAGTCTTTCTGCTAGATAGCCGAATACCCGCTTCTGATAAGTGGAGTAATGAGTAATGTCTGTCTGTTCTTCAGCTTTTTCTAACAGATTGAAGAGCCATGTGCAATAATTGTCAAATGTCCTCCAGTTCATGACGAACATGTTGTAAGGTGAGAACCTGTTACTTCTTATCAAGATATCAATGAAAGCTTTGAAATACTTTCGGGGGAGTGTGTCTCTGATAATGTCACCAACTATCTTTATATCCTCACTGTAGTGGCCTTCGCAGTAATGGGTAAATAGTGATGCATGTTGATGATTTGCCTTGGCAAGAATGCATCCGCCTTTTTCTAACCATTTTTCGGCTTTTTGGCTAATGTCGAGATTCAACTCGTTAAAACACTCTGTTTTGATGGTACTGAGTGGGAAATGCTTCCTGCCAATATGATTGAAATCGAAATAACGTCGGTAGTGGCAAAGCCCGATATAATCGACGCCTTTAAGATTCTTCCATGCCCAATACATTCCAGTCAGTTCGCAATAACTATCATTTTTGATACTAATGTTATCCCCACTATTGTCTCCAGAAATGCCGAGGTCTGTGTTTGAGAGTGCCTTGCCAACGTGTAACGGCATGTATACGTTGGAGTCCTTGTATAAATCTTGTTTATGGCAACAAACTATGATCTTCAGATTTTCCATATCTTTAATTTATATTAATGATCGGATTTTAAGATAAGAACAAGGCGTCACATTGTAAAAGAATGAAACCATACGTTGTTTTATTCCGTGATGAAAACAGAGCTTAGGAACTCTATTTTTTAAATCATTCACAAGTTCTCTTCTGTTATTCAAAATCTCTTTGTGTTTGGAAATATACCACATGTTGAGAGAGAATATAACATAAATATGTTCATATAATTGTTCTCTTACCATGGAAGATATTTCTTTTGTGTGAGCTGTTATCCATAAATTCTCTATGACTTTATTTAAATCCTTTACAGATTTCATAGTGATGAGAGAAGATAGGGAACCGTGCCTCCTTCTGTAAACATAGAATGGATACGATATCCTTACACATTTTTCCGCTTTTAAATAACATTCAATTGTGAATGGACTATCTTCAAATGTAATACCTTCAATAAATGAGATATTTTGTTCAATTAAGAAATCTCGCTTGTAGATGGTCCTCCAAATGAAATAATCTCGTAATTTCAAGTCCTCAAGAAATAGTTCGGAACCGGACTTTATTTTTTGTGACGTGAATTCTGCCTTATAGATCTTTATAGTAGTTGTTGTTTCGTTGGCTTGTACAATGTAGTCTGCTACAATTAAATCTGCATTTGAATCTAAGGCAATGTTTAAGAGTCCCTTCACACTATTCTCAATTAGATAGTCGTCAGAGTCGACAAATATGACGAATTTTCCAGTTGCTTTTGTTAATCCAATATTTCGGGCTGCTGATAGTCCTTTATTATCTTGCTCAATGACCTTGATGTTTCTATGGCTCTCAATAAGGTCTTTAATCATATTAAGGCTGTTGTCTGGTGTTCCGTCGTTAATGAGAATCACTTCATACTCGTCAGTTCCAAGTCCTTGGTTTAGGACGCTTAGAAGACACGGTCGTATATATTTCTCGACGTTATATACAGGTATGATGATACTTAATGTTTTATCCATACAAATTTTATAAACAGTATCTATTAATCCATGGTATCTGTATGAGAACAAAGATTATCAGAGTAGAGATAGTATATAGAAGAAATACTATCAAAGGGATGGATAGTATTGGGTTTATAATCAAAGTGTCAATGCCGTATGATATGCATGTTTCCATCAGCATGAGATGAATGAGGTATGTTCCAAAACTCGTTTTGGATAATGTGTCAATAATCCTTTTTGTATGATGGCGTGAATGTGAAATGTACTTGATAAAGCAAAATACGGCTATTGCTTCAAAAAGTGGACAGATATTAAGATAATGATAAAAGTCTCCAGAAAAACTATTCTGTAATGATGTAGAGTAATATGTTCCCATGATAATACACAGAAAGCCAATAAGGCCTCCGATTGTAATCAATATAACATGTCTTGATTTGATGTCTTTGATGTCAATGTAATGCCCTAACATAAAATAAAAGACAAAGCCGATGGCGATTGTGGGATTAAGCAAATTGAAGTTACCTTCAAGAGCTTTAAGGAAGTAGGGATGCGAGTCAAATGAATCCCAAATCTGTTGCGGAAGGTTGCTCTTGCCTATTTCTATGATGAGAGGTAAAATAAAAGTGAAAACAAATGAGATAATCAAAAAATACTGCAAAACGGTCTTATTCTCAGATATTTTTTTCAAAACAGGCAATGCTATATAAATGCCTATAATAAGGTACAAGAACCATAGGTGATAATGTCCAATGATTGTTAATCCAATAATAGAACTTAAGTTATGATATCTTTCAATAGTTAGATATTGAAAAATGGCATATAGAAATGACCATACTATCAGTGCTGTCACTATTCGGAGTATGTTCTTCTTGTATAGTTTCTGAATATTAACAGGCTTCTCATGATTCAAGAAAAGAGCGCCCGATATCATGAGGAACATAGGTACACACCATCTTGAGAATGAAGCGTAAATATTATGAATTTGCCAATCTATAGTGTGACAGGATAAATCTTCTATGTGCATCGTTGATACATGGGTGAGTATCACGGCAATGGTTGCAATGATTCGTAGGGTGTCCAAATAGATAATCCGGGAACTTTTATTCATGTTATTCGATTTCTATGTCAAATTGATAACACCAGTTATATAATGGATATGCCCTGTCTGAGATTTTAACCTGATATTTGTCTCCCTGTGAATCTCTTAAGTTCCCACGTGGCCCATGCTGAGGACCACTTTTCATGGGCTCACCGTTCACTGCATATCTGACTTTGCACTTTTGAGGTGATTCTGTACAATGAAGGAGAATGTCATTGCCTGCAATTGAGACGTTTGTAAGGATATCTTTCCCTTTTTGGTTGATGACGTTAAAACCATAATTACCCATTTTTCTTACGTTAATAGTGTCAAATGTCAATGGGGCGTATGGAATATTGAAATGAATGATTGCAATGGTATCTTGAGATTTTGCAGAGAGTGGTATGACTCCATAGTTTTTTTCTTCGCCTCGAATGATTTTCAATGCGGATATAGCATGGAGATTTCCAATGCGTTTTTGGCTGATGCCATCAATATGGAGGGCTTCATTGACGAAAGTGTATGGATAGGTAGGACCACTTGCCCAAAAGAGCGAGTCGTTTTTTATTAAATCTACAATGGCATTTGAAACTCTTGTTTCAGGGCAGTCAAAATTCAAGTTGTCAAATGTTTCCGATTTGGTGACTATATTTGACTGATAACAGATCATGTGAACATCTTGCATCTGATGGGTTATTTCTTGGATGTCATGATTGATATTGGTACAAAATTCTTTTAATTGATTTTTGTAGTCAAGGCCATTGTGGTCAACGATATCTGTTTCTCCTTGCATCCAGCAGATGGCAGGAATGTAAAAGTCCCAACCTTTGTTTACAGCTAACTGATATGCTTTCTTTATCTCATGAAGAAGTTTCTCATATGGCTCTGTTGACTTCTTGATTTGAATGATGCTTGTCATGCCTGCACCTTCAGGGAAAATGCAAATGATGGTGTCATTTCCAAGTTGCCTGACCAAAGACTCGGCCATGCCGTATACGGATAATTCGAATGATTTTTTGTCGTAATGAACAAATCTTTTTAAGCTCTGCTTCCATTCTTGCCCGTCAAAATAACCGAAATCATAATTAAGACATTCTGTTACAATCCTTCCGCCATTTTTAATCCTTAAAGAGTCAAAATTCGTAACTCTAATGGCTTCTTCTCCCAATGCAAGACTTTGACCGTATACGGGAATGCAGATGACGGTTTTATGGCCTTTGAGTGTAGGCTTATCTTGATTGAATGTGTTGATGACGTACAAGCCAAGACAAACAGCCAGAATGCAAATGATGATCACTATTAGAATTTTTCGATTTCTATTCATATGATTTATTGATTTATGATGTCTTTCAGTTCGTGACATACCTTGTTTGAGAAGAGTATTGCTCCCTTTCTGTTCAAGTGTCCAAAGTCATGAAACAATTCAGCATGTCCTACGAATTGTGGGTCATGGAAGTAATCGAAGAATGGAATGCCGTATTTGTTGGCCAGATTACGAGGCACCTTGAATACGTCTTCTTCGGTGCATACATACATCGGTGAGACAATTAGGCTCAATTGTATGTTCTTTGCTTGACAGTCTTTGATAAACTGCTCTAACAGTTGTAGTTTCTGCTGATGAATAGGAAAATGGAATTCCTCGGCAGTGATACCTGTCGTGTCCATTTGACCGTCGAGAGGCTTCCAACCTTTGAGACTTCGGTCCATGCCACCCCAATGACCGAAGAGGAGGGATGGGAGACTGCCGGTATAGCGATATACGACCGACAATCGATAGGCCCAGTATTTACCATCGATTTTGAGCATTTCGTCACAAGCTTCGCTCATACCACAGAATGGTGCTAAAGAACCCGCCCGTTCTGTGCCAGAATAGGACGTGTCAAGCCAGTCACAAGGATGTACCTCAAAGACAATAGCTTTTGGTGTATAGCGGGAGAGTATGTTCCCCAATAAACCGTAATGATAGTAAATGTTCTTGATTCCCCAGTCGGCAGTGTTGTAACAACTCGTGCCGAGAGAGTCTTCGAATATAGAGGGCACAAAGTGATGCAGGCATCTGGAACTACCCATAAAGAGTAAGGAGTCGTGAGCCTCTAAGTTGGAATATCCGATTTTGTATTCATCGGTGGCATTTGACTGACAATAGAGTTGTTTCAAAACGAATCCTGTTGCCCTGTCAAATACGAAGAACAGTGCTGCGATGATGAGTATATGGATGAGTAATTTCTTCATGTCAGAACTGGAAATAAATGAACTGGTTATTATCGAATACACCGAAGAGCAGGATTGCAACGATCTCTATAGCCATCGTCAGTTCCCAGCGCCAGGGGTTAATCTGTTTGGGTAAGGGTAACTGGTACTTGGGGAACCACTCCTCTTGAATGTCGACATAGATAAGGGCTGCAAGACAGATGGCTCCATTGGCCATTGATGACAGATCTGTGAACAGGCCTCCTTCCCAGTGGGTGGCGATACGTTCACAGATATGCCAGAACTCACCGATAGTGGCAGAATGGAATAACATGAGACCAAAGGTGACCACAAAGTATATGCCAATCATCTTGATGACGTATTGCTGCTTGGGCCATCCGTATGCATTGACTTTAATCTTCCGTTTCTTAAAGAATCCACCGCCCGCCATCAGAGGGATATACCATAGTCCATGGTAAATACCGAAGAGGAAGAAAGTCCAGTTTGCCCCGTGCCACATGCCAATGAACATCATGTTTAGCATGATGGCGAAGATAGTGCCGTATACGCCCCAATCCCGGAATTTGATATTCAGCGGGAGGAACACGTAGTCTGTCAGCCAACTGGTTAGCGTCATGTGCCATCGGCTCCAGTAACCGGCTATGTCGAGCACAAAGAAGGGACGCTTGAAGTTCTCAGCCACCTTAAAGCCTAACATCTGTGCCACACCGATGGCCATCTCACTATAACCTCCGAAGTCAGCATACATCTGTAGCGGATATAACAGGGAGGCGAAAATTATGGAAATGGCAGAGTGGTGTTCATAATTATTCCATATGGCACTGACATAAATATCGAGACGGTCGGCGATACACATCTTCAGGAACATACCCCATAACACCCGTCGGAAGCCGGTCGTCAGTTGATCGACATTGAATAGCCGGGTATTATTTGTCTGTGTCAGGAAAGGCTTGGGCCTATCAATAGGTCCTGAAAGAATCGTGGGAAAAAATGCGATGTAATTGGCAAAGCTGATGATGTCTTTTTCTGGCAGAACTTTCCCATGGTGAATGTCGAGTACATAACTCATCAACTTGAAGGTGAAGAAACTCAGACCGATGGGTACCACTAAATGGAGTGCCGTCCAGCTCATATGGAAGCCCAACAATGATGCGAAAGATGCAATGGACTCCGCAAAGAAATTCAGGTATTTGAAATAGAACAGGGCGCCTATGCCGATTGTCACACCGATTGTTGTCAGCCATCCAGCTTTCTGTTCATCCTCTTGAACCATGAAATGTTGGATACCTTTTCCTAATAGCCAGAATACCAAGGTTAGGACAATAAGTAGTCCTGTCATTCGGATATCAACCTGTGAGTAGAACCAGTATGAGCATCCTAATAGGAATACATTCTGCAATAGCTTCCTTGTCTGGCATAGGTAATATACCACGAGAACGATCAGGAAAAACCATAGGAATGCAAACGAATTGACGACCATAATAATTTTTTTATGTTATCTCCTTCAAAGAGATACACTCCATTTTAGAAGGCAAAGGTACGAAAAAATGCTCAAATAGACAAATATTATTACTATTCTTCTTTATTTTTTTATTTTTCCTAACATAAATGGGGCTTTTTCCTTAAGGGATGACAAGTGTGTGCCCGTATTTCTTCAAAGTGGCCTTGCATATAAATGAGTTGTTCATATAAAAATCATTATTTAACTGCAAATAAAAACTTGGCAAGTAGTGGACTGACTCGGATTAGACTGCTGATAAGCAAACTTACTGCTACCACCCAAAGGGCGAGAACAAGAGCTATGGGAACAAACAAAGTGTTGTCGTGGTACTGTTGAAGCCATATCTCAGGTTGTACCAGATTGGTCGGAAGTACGAAATAATGTATCACGTAAATGTCGAGCGTCCGTCTGCCGATCAGTTGGAGGCCTCGGCCGTACCATGTTTCATGTGAGAAGTTCCTTTCATGTTGTTTAAAGAATGTGAAGCAAATGATAGTTCCGGAAATACCTGCGAGGAGATAGGCAATGTACTCGATGACATCTGTAGAAAGAAGAATTGGCCATACAATAACAGAGGTGAAGATGACAATCATAACTGCTGTGAATGAAGAGTGGTTCGTCAATTGGATGAATCGGTCAAAGTGCCGTCTGACAAATGTACCGAACCAGAAGAATACGATATGCCTGATCTTGACAAAACTGAAGAAGCCCAAGATGTTTTTCCATATGCCTAATTCTGTCGCATGGTAGGTGTAGTTTTTGGCATAATAAAAAGCAGTGACAGAGAGAAGCAGGATAAATATCATGACGCGGATTTCTCCCCTTTGATTGCCTTTTCTATTTAGGAATGCCTCCGCCAAGATGTAAATGACAAAAAACTCGAATAGAACGAACGTATACCAATAGCCCTTTTTGTCACTGCCAAACGAACTGATATCCAACAGATTGAACATCGTTAGATAAAGCGACATGAACACAATGGTAGGAATAATTTGGACCATAAATTTTTTGTGTATCATGGTTATGATGGTCTGTCGATCCCAGATACGTCCAGTCTTGTAGAACAGCCAACCACTAATGAAAAAGAATGTCGGCATGCGGAATAGTTCGATAATGTCATTATATCCGATTTCAAATGAGCCGAAGCCATAGGCCGCAATATGGAAATAGACCACAAGGATCATGGCCAGTCCGCGAAGGGCATCAATATATTCAATTCTATTTGGCTTGGTCTGTTCCATATCTGGATGAATGGTCTTTTCCAATGAGTACAGGCGCATAGTTCTTGCTCCATAAAATGATGGGATAGAGTAGGGCGACGATGATAGCAGTGATGAGCAAGGCCTCATTCCATTGATAGCCCGGACAGTTTGATAGTCCTCTTTGGTGTTCTATCACGAAGTTGATGACGCCGATGGGTATAGCGTGTAAGCCGATGATGACCAACGTTCCAATGGACAGATTGGTAATGAAAGACCAGTGCAATCTGTCTAATAATTTGCAAAAACATAGTAGCGCCACTAATAGTCCAATGTTCACAGGATAGAATAAGGTTGCGTGCAATAGGATTCGATTTTCTTGCAGATGCCATTGGAAAAGGAGAAGGCTTATGGTCACACAAAGAAATAATAACATTATTTCCCGTGACGGCTTAATGCTCATGAATAGCTTTTGTTGTCCCATCAAATATCCGATATAGTAATAGGGTAGTCGCCTAAATAGTCCCATTGGTGTTAGGTTAGGCAAGAACTCATATTCTTTGTTGGCTGCATAAAGGAAATAGCTCAGAATGCATAACCCGACCATAATCAAGTGCAGATAATGTGTTTTTCGGCAACAGTCAATGATAAGATGCATGATAAGAATAGCAGGCAAATACCACAAGGAACCGTTCAGAGGTTCTGCGAATGAATTTTCATGTTCTAACAGTATAGCCCCTATGATGGGTTTTATGGCAGTGAACAAATCTGGCATACCTCCATGCTGCATATAGAATCTGACAAACCAATATGGGTAGACAATGGTGTTATAGAGCAGATACGGCGCAATAAGACCAGACCAATATCTCTTCCAGTTAGCTTGTTGACATCCGTGGTCTTTCTTCAAATAGCCAGAAATAAAGAAAAACACGGTAATGGTCGTGGCCTGCATGTAACGGTAATAGAACCATTCCTGTGACTGTGGCAGGTGGCAGAATACCACACTACACACCGCGATGGCCTTCGCCCAGTCTATCCAGTTGATCCTTTGCATCATGTTAGATTTTTGATATGCCCCATTGATAGACATCTTCAATTGTTGGGATGGGGACGTGATGGGTATGGGCTGTTTCCACGATGAAGCGCATGCCGAAGGGGAAGTCTTCTGTAAAGTAGCGGCTAGAGAAATCGGGAATGAATCCGTTGGGAACCTCTTTCATGGGGGAAGAGATGCCTTGGAAGGCTTTGATGTCGTGGAGCTTGTTGGTCAAGGATTCCGCATCTGTACTCTCATAATAGTCGAGAACGGTGGGGATGCAACCAGGTCTTAATCCGAGAACCATTAGCAGATGCTGAAATTCCTCATCCATTTGTATCAGGAGGGCAGAGGCTTCGGGAGTCCATTCGGCATAGAACTGCGGATTTCTATGATAGACGATTCCTGGTTCCCAATCCTTCCACATGGTGTATAGACGAGATGGATGGAGTAGGGGGTTGCTGTTTGAGAGGCTCACTTCATAGAAATTGTCTGCTAAGGTAACGGGCCTTTCAAATAGCATTTCCAATTCTTGCCTGAGACTTTCCTTTGCAACGGTGTGTTCTATGGCTACGTGGAGTAACTCTTTATAGCCTTTCAGTTCTGCATTTTGGCCATACTCGATAGTCCTGGAGATAAACGGAACACGTTGGAATCCGAAGATGGGGATACTTGCGGGTAGCACTTCTAAGGCCTCAAAGAAGAAACCTGTACTTGAGACAACTGTTCCCACCTTGCACGTATTGGAGATATGAGGTTCGATTTTGATGAGTTCGTCGTGGATGGCAAAGCCTGGTAGGCAGACCAGAACAATTTCTGCTTGTGGAATGGCATCTGCTGCATTGGATGTCACTTGAGCCAAGTGACCATCAAAGTTCCCGTCGGGGGCGACAATCTCAATCGTCTGACTCCAGCGTTCAGGCTTGGTGGTCAGTATTGACACTTGGTGCCCCCTGTTTGCAAGGAATCCAGCACATACGTGTCCTAAGTTTCCGCCTCCACAAATACAGATTCTCATCTCTCTTGTCAAATTTTCTATAGTCTATTTGTCTAACAGTCTTAATCCTTCTATCAGTCTCGTATTGTCCTCATGGTTCCTGACGGCGATGCGCATATATTGCTTGCCGTCGAGACCGGGCTTGTTGCTGCAGTCGCGGGTCAGGATGTTGTGACGCTTCAGCATGTAGAGCACCACTTCATTAGCCGTCCTTGGGGGCAGGATCTCGCAGAGGAAATAGTTGGCTTGTGAGGGCATCACCCGCAGGAAACTGATGCTTCTCAGCTTCTGCTCAAAATCTGCTCGTTCCTTTAGGAACTTTCCGCAGGCCGTCTTATAATCCTTCTCATACTTATTGTAGATTTGCATGAAGAATTCTGCGAAAGCATTTAGGTTCCAGATAGATACCTGCTTCTTTAAACCAGCAATCAACTGCTTGTCTGCCGAAGCAAGAATGCCTAATCTGATGCCAGGAACGCCATACGACTTCGAGATACTCTTCATGACGATGAGTTGTGGATATTCTTCCAATAATTCATCATGAAGCAACGAGTTGTTCTCCCAGTCTTCGCTAAAGTCCACGAAACTCTCGTCAATCATCAGACGGATGCCCTTCTTCTTGCTCCATTCGCAGAGTCTGAGCAGGTCGCTCTTGGGGATGAAGTTGCCAGAGGGATTGTCTGGGTTAATTATTAATAAGGTGTCAACGGGATTCGCCTCAAAGAAGTCCATCAGTTCGTCAGCGCTATAACGATAGGTGTTGTCCTTGGGGACGAAAGTCACCAGTTGTTCTTTCGTCAGACGGTTGGGGTATTCCTCGAAAGTCGGTCGAATAATACCAACCTTATTAGAATAATTCGTGCAATTCGTGTAATTCGTAGTTTCCATCAGGGCCTTGATAAGTTCAGCTGCACCATTGCCTGGGATGATATAGTCCTCACTGACCCCAAAGCATTTGCTGGCAATAATCGTATTGACCTTCATGCCAGAGGGGTATTGCGTCAACAGTGTTTGGAAGTTGGCCCGCATCTCGTCGACCACACGGGGAGTCGGGAAATAGGGGTTCACCAGATAGCAGAAGTCGAGCATCTGCGGGAATCGCCAGAATCCACCGAAGCGCCCGTAGTATTTCCTCAGCAGGTCCTTCTCGTCGGCAAAGAGGGCCTCGGCGATGTCCAGATCCTGCTTGTCGTCGATTTCATACCATTTCTCGTTGGTGATAGGCAGAGCCTTTAGGTCGTGACTGTTCAGGAAGGAGATGATGCGCAGCACATTTTCGTAATACTCATTATTGCCGACGGCCTTTGAGTAGGCTTCCAGGAAGGGTACATATTTCGTCTGTGAGAACTCGCGGCTGAACTTGTAAATGTTGACGGTTTTATAATAACTGTCAGTCTCGTTATAGTCGAAGGCGGCCTTCGGTACGAAGTTCACGATGTTGTTGTCTGCATCGAGTCGCACCATCGTACCGTCCATCCAGGTCTCGTACTTGGCTACGAGGGCGAGGTTGGGGTAGGGATTCTCCGTCAGCAACGAGAACATCCCGTCGTCGAATATCAGGTCGCTCTCAATGAGCAGGGTATCGTCTTCCTGCAGCTTGTCTTTGGCCAGTGCCAGCGAATAGATGTTGTTGGTCTTGTCGTAGATGGGGTTCTCCACGAACTCAATCTTCAGCTGCCCGTTGTATCTGTCGCCGATGTAGTCGATGAGGTTCTGTCGCTGGTAGCCGACTACGATGACGACCCTGCTAAGGTCTTGTTTCGCCAGCTGTGCCAGCAGACGGTCGATCAGCCTGACACCGTTCACGGGCAACATGCACTTCGTGTTGTCCTTGGTGTATTCGCCCAGACGGCGCCCCATGCCTGCTGCTAAAATAATGGCTTGCATATCTTGTAATACTTATTTTTCTGCAAAAGTAACATTTTTTGTTGATAATGCCAAAGTTTTCGGCTTTTTTCTGTAATTTTGCACACATGAACGACGGAAAAGGCGTCTCCCAATACGAGGTCTTTCGGCAGCTTCGCTTTCCGATGATTGTGCTCGTCACCTTTGCCCATAGCTACGGCAGGGTGGAGGAGGGCTTCTCGCTGCTGATGTCGGACTGGAACACGTATGAGTTTCTGAAACTGTTAGTGAGCCAGACACTAGTGAAGGTAGCTGTGCCTGTGTTTTTCATCATGTCGGGCTATCTGTTTTTTGCCAATGTAAAGACGTGGAATCTTCAGGTCTATAAGGCGAAGGTGCTGCGGAGGTTGAAAACGTTGTTGATTCCATATCTGCTTTGGAACCTGCTGATGGCCATCAAACTGAAGACGTTCAGCCTTTGGACTTTTTGGTCTTTCTGGTGTCCGGCTGGCATCCAAATCGACTGGTTCGGACAGGAACAGTTGATGACCGCTCCTGCCAATATGCCGCTTTGGTTCCTGCGTGACTTGATGGTTGTCTCGCTGCTTACACCTATTTTATATATATGTGTGAGACGTTTGGGATGGTGGCTTCTCTGTATCCTCACCATCATTTATCTCTCCGGCATCTGTGCCTTCATCCCAGGTCTCTCGGCCTATGCTGTCTATTTCTTTACCGCCGGAGCTTTCCTCAGTATCCGAAAGATGGACTTGCTTGAAACCTTCCGGCGTTTTGAATGGCCTGCCTATGTGTTGTCTCTGATGCTGGCTGTAACTATGATGCTCACATATCACACGTCTGTCTTTTCCTCTCTGATGCTTTGCTTCCGTCTTACTGGAGCTGTCGCCGTGTTCTGTCTGGCATCAAGAATCCTCTCTGCCACCGCCAAGCGACCGCCATCAGTAGTCTGCGACTCGGCATATTTCATCTATCTGGCTCATTACGTGTTCTTCTTCTCATTCATCGACTCTTCCTTCTTTACTCTCCTCGGCAGCTCCACCGCAGCCCTTTCGCTCCATTATCTCCTCGCTCCCCTCCTGAAGGCCGCTCTCCTTACTGCTGCCTATATAGCCTACCGAAAGCTCACGGGAAAGAGACAATTCTAATTGTCCTCCTTTGATTTTATTGTAAGTATAATAATTGCAATCGCAATAATAAGAAAAACAATACATTTTTGCGAAAAATAATTGCAAAATGAGTTTTTGGTGCTAACCTCTGGGCACAGTTAGATGAAGCCTTAATTGTATCTGTGCCCATTCTTTTTGTATTTTGGGGACATGTTGTAACTATCTTCAGTTGTTTTGCTGAGGTTTGGTTGACCACCCGTGGGGTGGTGAATAAAACCAAAGCGAAACATGAAAAGAAAGAGACATATTTCTTCTATTGAACGAAAAACAAGACTTCAAAAGAACAAAGAGAACAAGAAATATCCATTTAAGGAGAGTACAGCCCTGGCTGATTTTATTAAGCCTAAGTTCAGAAACGAATTAAGGGCGTTGATAACTCGTCTTCGTCCATTCCTTATGAACGACCTGCCGGAAAACGTATTGCAAACGACACGGCTGGAGTTTGACTGGCACCATCCCCAATGCACTCCAACGAGAATATGCCTTGAGTTCGCATTGTTCTTTGTTTCTACAGGTGGAAATATTGCGGAAACATTAGGTGTGGATAAGAAAGGCAGAAGATGGAAAATCATAGAGTTGATCCGCTATATGATCAGTAAAGAACACGGAAACTTAATGCTGTCAGAAAAGAGCCTTAAGGCCTTGATTGATAATAAGATAAAGGATGTTATTAACATTCGTTAGACAACTTGGCGCGTTCGAAATGTTTGCAGATGACAGAAGGAGTCCGTATCTTTGCCCCTAACCTTGCAAGGGTAAACATTTGTGTAACAGTAAAAATGGTATTGAGATTATGGACAAACATTCAATTCGCTGCATTCAGCAAAAAGACAACGTCAGGAGCATGATCCGGCGGTGTTATGTGAAAGGTGAACCTGTTTCAGTTGTGGAGACCTTCTTTGCCAAGGGACCTGCTTACCGCAAACTCTATGAGGAGTCGGAACACGATGCCTCACTGTTCGTGATGATCTTGGCAAGGATGACAGAACAACTCTCTTATGAAGAGTTTAACGACTTCTGGTGGAAACTGAGCGATACGGTGTACGCCGAGGAAGCCGGCTATGGTGACGGACAACAGGAGACCGATGTATGAATGACCAAGCCTTCCTGTTGATACGGAAAGAATTGGATTGTGCCGGCATCACCCCAGAACAGGAGAAACTGTTGGAACGGCTGGAGGACAGACGTATCACGGCAGATAAGGAGCTTCCGCAGATGGACTTCCTTTTCCGGCTGTTCCATAAGCCCTGTTTCCCACGGGGTGAACTGGTAGCCTTGTCGGGTAAGGCTAAGTCAGGAAAGACTTTCGTCAGCAGTATCCTCATGTCTCTCTGCTTGCGTAGTCAAGTGCTCTCCATCGAGCGGATCGAGCCAAGACGGCTGCGCGTACTGTGGTACGACACGGAGCAGAGTGAGGAATCGACGCAGGACATCCTCAAAAACAGAATCGTGCCGATGGTCGGCACTCCTATACCTGATGAGCTGATAGACATCTTCAATGTCCGTGGTGAGTTGTATGGAGACCGGCTGCCGATGCTGGAGATGGCCGTCAGACACTATCGTCCGGACTTGGTGGTGGTCGACGGCATCCGTGACTTGGTGGCAGACATCAATGATGGTGTGACGGCTCAGGATACCATCGAACGCCTCATGGGGCTGGCCTCGGAGGTGCGCTGCTGTATGGTATGTGTTCTCCACCAGAACAAGTCGGTGGAGGATCGCAACCTGCGCGGTTGGATTGGTACGGAACTGAAGAACAAGGCCTTTGAGGTGTACGAGTGCAGCAAGTCTTCGGAGCGTATCTTCACCTGGAGTCAGACCGATACTCGCAAATACGATATTGAGCAGTCGCTTCAGTTTGCCGTCAACGACGAGGGCATTCCCTATCTCTGTACCCATGAGCAGTTGCTTGAGGCACAGTATAACGCCCAGCTCAAGGCTGCGGCAGCTATACAGAAGCCGGGACGAGGCACAGCCAAACTGCCCGACTTCAATCCGAAGTATGTCGAGGGTCGCCAGAACCACAAAACAGTCTTCAACCTGCGCCTGCTATTCGGCGACTGCATGGTGGCAGGCCGTCAGTACCGGGAGGACGAACTGAAACAGTCTGTGGGCATAGCCGCCAATATCCTGAAAGACAAGGTCTACGATGAACAGGTGGCTAAGGCCCTGTCGGCTGGCATTATCATGAAGTGTCATGACCCGTTTGGCAAGGTGTGCTATCTGAGACCTATCGTCCAGACGGAACTGGAGTTCAATGAATCCCCACAGTAACATCCGCCGAGGTGAAGCCTTTCAGACCCCATACGTACTTCTCTCTACGAGAGAGAAGGTAGTATGTGGGGTGCAAAAAGGGGGCTTCGCCGAGGTGCTGAATAATCAACAACAAGTAGAATCTAATAAGAAACAATTTGATGAATCAAACGAAACAGACGATGCCGGAACAGGTATTCAGTACCGATACTGTGTTCTGTCAGTCATTGGTGAAGGCTGGCTATCTGACGCTTGAGCAGATGCTACGGGCAGCACAGCGCTATAAGCTGGGCAAGTCGAAAGACGGAGGTGTCATCTTCTGGGAGATTGACGAGCAGCAGAACGTACGCGACGGAAAGATCATGTACTACCATGATGACTGTCACCGTGACCATGAGCGCCATCCCGATTGGGTGAGTGCCCGCCTCAAGGCCTATTACAACTACACCGAAGACCTGCCCGTTGACCGTTGCCTCTTCGGCCTCCATCTTATCTCTCCCTCTGAGTTCTTGGACGAGCCAACCGGCAAAGCCGAGCGAGGGGGAGCCGACAGGGGTCTGAACAAGCATACTATTGGTATTGTAGAATCCGAGAAAACCGCTGTGATTTGTTCAGAATTGTTCCCCGAGGCTGTTTGGCTTGCCTCAGGTGGCCTTTCGATGCTCAATGCTGCGAAACTCTATCCGCTACGGGATTACAAGATTGTTCTTTTTCCTGACACCGACCCCGATGGCAAAGCTTACCAACTTTGGAAGTCTATCGCCGCCACAGCCCAGGATCAGTTCAAGTATCCCATCCGTGTCAGCACTCTCCTGGAGCAGCATGCCACCCTTACCCAAAAGGCCGCCAAAATCGACCTCGTAGATTTCTTGTATTCTCCTGTCTATGATTAATATTTATGACCGTCACCGCTTCGTCAGCAAGCGTCAGCTGGCGCAGCTTGCGGGAGTGTCAGAGCGCACCTTCTCCCGCTACCTTGCCACCCGTCGCCACATCTTTGAAGAGATGGGCATCAGTCCCCACGCCAGGCTCCTGCCACCACAGGCCGTGAAGTATATCTGCGAGGACTACTGCATCGACCTACCCCCCGAGCTTCAGGATCCGAAGGCCGCCACCATGTCGCCCCTCTATCGCAACCTGATCCGTGAGCTGCAGCTGTCGACCTGTTTCAACGGCAAATGGACTCGTGTGACCGAAATTCCGCCTGATTTCTGACTTTCCGTCAGGCTAACCTGCCACAACCCGCCAATGTCCTTTCAGAAAGCAGTACCTTTGTACTCGCATTCAGGATGCAGCGTACTTTGTCAAAGTGACCACGCGGTTGGGCCCAAGAAAGGGTAGCCCTTACTCCGGGAAACCAGGCACCTTTCTGCCAGAAAGGTTAGACCTTTCTCCCAGTTTGCAGCCACCTTTCTCCCGCTTACCTCACCACGACACCGTGAACTCTCAACTTTCAACTCTCAACTTTCAACTAAAAAAATTATGGCACGTTCAAACATTCCCATGGTGATTAATCTTCGCCAGAACACCAACGATGACTCCACCGCCTACGGCAAGTACTTCGCCGAGGTGGAGCGTAAAGAACCTATTAACCTCAAGGGCTTCTGCCGGCACATGACCGAACACGGCAAGATTGCCAGCTACCAGATGTGTGAGCTCGTGGTCAAGCAGGTGGTCGAGTGTCTCAAGGAACTCCTCTCACAGGGGCAGCCTGTCAAGATCGACGGCCTCGGCACGTTCACCCCCGCCGTAGACGGCCAGAAACTCGGCAAGGCCAACATCACCGATGCCATCTCCGGTGGTCCTGCCGCCATGATCAACGGCATCAAGATCAACTTCCAGCCCGAGAACACCAAGGGTGAGAAGCTCACCTCGAAGTCCTTCAAGGACGACTGTATCTTCGAATGGGGCTACGTCGTGAAGTCGATCAAGAAGATGATCTCCGGCAAGGAGAAGCGTTATCAGGAGAAGGTTCCCATCTCGACCTATGGCATCGCCATCGCCCAGGCCGACGTCCCCGCCGGTGGCGGTGATTAAGCCTTAACCTTTGAGAGGTCGTGAGCTCTGAGTCCGGGACTGTGCTATGGCTCCTCTGGCAGCCGCTGCGCGCTGCAACAAGTCCACATCACCGCCATCAAGCCTGTCTGCTCAACTCACACCTCTCTTTCTTCTCTCGATCTCTGATTTTATGTCACACAGAAATTCACAGAAAATCACATCATTATGAAACTCTTTAAGAAAGACATCCCCGTCAAGAAGATCCTTCAGATCATCGTCACCGTCATCACCACGATCCTCGGTACCAACATCATCCAGTCCTGTATGTAATCATCTGTAAACCGTAAACTGTAAACTGTAAACAAAATGAGAAGAATCGATTTAATCGTGATTCACTGCACGGCCTCGCGGCCCAACCAGCACATCTCCATGGAGATGCTCGACCAGATGCACCAGGCCCGCGGCTGGAAGTGCTGCGGCTACCACTACTACATCACCCGCGACGGCCAGCTCTATCAGGGCCGTCCCGAAGAGATGGTCGGCGCACACGCCCGTCACTACAACGCCCACTCCATCGGCGTCTGCTACGAGGGCGGCCTCGACGAGAAGGGCCGTGCCGCCGACACCCGTACCCTGGCCCAGAAGGCCGCCCTCATCGCCCTGCTCCGTTCCCTGAAGATCGACTATCCCAATGCCGAGATCGTCGGGCATTGTGAGTTGGAGGGCGTCCACAAGGCATGCCCCTGCTTCCCCGTGAGCGTCTACCGCGACTACTTCAACAACCTGAGACCTTAGCCTATGTGTTCATCATAGCACCATCCCTGGCCCGTCGACTGATGCGCCAGGGATTTATGAGTTGTTAGGATTCCGTCCAGATGAAGAGTGGTACGTCATGTTGATACAAGTTGATGAGGAAGTGATTTGTGTAAAAATAATAATTGCTATTTGTCTTCTTATCTAGCTAACAGCAGTTCTTGCATTATTTATTCAGATTTTAGACATTTTTCTTTATTGATAAAATTTTCATAAACAAAATATACCTGTTCCCATAGTAGAATCCTAATTTTATCCACAAATATTGCCAAACAAAAAACAGAGATTATTAGTATTGACGTGTAGAAAAGGAAACCTAATATGGAATAATCTATATACCATGCTCTAATTAAGGTGAGGAAATATGGTTCTAAAAATAAAGGGTCGCAATGAAGTAAGTAAACGGCAAAAGCAGAACTTGCTATCCAATTTATAAATTTACTATGAAAAGAAAGTTTTGTAAAGAACAAGAAAAAATATACAGAACCTACTATGACTAAAGGTGAAAGATATGGATAGAGAATCCATCCATTCTTTCCTATACCGACTAATGACATGGAAACTAATGTTGTGAATAGTGCCGTAAACAAATAAATGCCCATATCATATAGCTTATTGAAAACACTGAACCTATTTGGGTATATCTTTATGTACCGTGCCAGTAGGTATAATCCGGCAAAAGACAATGGGGTATAACCTCCGACAAAGAAACTTTCATGATTATTAAAGCCCAGAATAGTCTGAATAGTAAAGAATGAAATGAGTACATTTTTGAATGTATTACGGCTAACAGTTTCCGTAAAGGCATTCAGAATTGGAGAAAGGATATAAAGTACCATATATGCTCCCACGAACCATAACTCTTTACGACATAATAATATACTTAGCCAATCTGATATGCTCCGTTTTTCTGTTATTCCAAGTATAATAAGAACAAGATATACCATAAGGCCAATAAATTGAACTTGGAATATGAAAGAACAGAAACGCACGGCCTTTGGATGAATACCAAACCATCCTGTAATGAGAATAAAAATATTCACACATATTATCGATATGGATTCACTAAAGAAACGCAAGAAAGAGGATAATGGTTTAGCGATAACTTCTTCTGTCGAGGGTGCATCTAGTGCCTTGAAACTTGCGTGAACTACTAGAACTAGCACCATTGCAATTATCCTCAAAAGCTCAAGATTTGAACATCTTTCTTTACCTTGTTGAGCCATAAGATGTAATTCTTTTTTTGCGCCCACTAAACACCCAAAGTAGGACGCGTTAACAAAAATATTCTATCTACAAAAGAAAAGTGGGGTGTAAGCTTTTGCCTGTTCGCCGTCTGAAGATTACCAAAGCCCTAGAATGTGAACGAGACAGAGTGATACACACGAGTTGACAATAATAGTATGCTCTTAAAGGCGCGTGTGAGTGCATGGTTAGCAATCAACTCACCAATGGGAACGGTTTATACCTACCCTCAGTACCAACATCTGCCATGTTCTTAACATTCTATTTTGAGCGTTATAGTTTCAAAATGGTCAAAAACAAAGCGTAAGCGACGCGTTTCAAAATGTAGCGCTCCCTCCCTATAGCCGCTCAACATTCAACGTATGCGGCTCAGTGTGAGTTCACAGTTGCAAAGGTACGGACTTTTCTCAAAATATCCAAATATATAGCCAAAAATTTCATGTAAAGGACATGATTTTGCATACTACCTGCAGAATATGATTGTCTTCGGCTTGAGCGGCAGTCCTACGAAGTCTCTCGTCAAGGATCATTTCATTCAGTTCTGCGTCCTCGGCTGGATCGCCTCATTCTTTGTAATCATCTATCTGTAGGATGTGGCGCTTTACGCTTAACTCCAAATAGATAATGTCCGAGTGTAGGGTTGAGTCGGATGATGTAACTGATGAACAGGCAACCTCCTACTACCACCATCGCGATGCTTAATGCGACAAGGAATTCCAGAAACCTGTTGTCTAATTCATGTAGTTTAGGAGCATAAGCCAATAGGAATCTTGGTAATATGAAATAGTGAAGGAGGTAGATGTCGAGTGTCCTTGTTCCAATGTATTGGTGACAACGACCAAGCCAATGCTGTTTTGTGAAAGCTGTGGCGAAGTGACGGAAGATTATAAACACCATTGTCATACCGAGTATTCCGCCAACGGCAAATACCGTATATGCCAGTATCCCGTTCTCAGGACAGGGATTCAAGGCTGTTATGCCAAATCCGAGAATGATGAGACATATCAATGCCGGATGACTAATCCATCTCTGGAAAACATCAAAATGCCGCTTTACCCATGTGCCGATATAGAAAAAGATGTAGTAGCGCCACGTGATAAAGCCAATGAAACCTAATGCGTCAGTCAGTAGCCCCAGGTCCTTGAAATACTGGTTGTAGCTGATGTCGTATGCAAATGCCAGGATGGAGATGGTGATAGCGAACAATCCTCCCCATTTCTTAAGGTAGCGTTCTGAAAAAATACATATCAGGAAGAACTCAAAGAGGGTAAACGTGAACCAGTAGCCCCCTTTTGTGGCGCCGAGTCTGGAGAAGAACTGCGGCGGTGGTGCTATAAGCAGTAGGAAAATTACGGTCGGTACAATCTGAACCATGAATTTGTGTTGTATGACAGACATGACGGTATCTTTGTCCCATTGCCGTCCAATTTCCTCAAATAGCCATCCGCTGATAAAAAAGAAACACGGCAGGCGAAACAAGAAGAAGATGTCGTTGAATCCCATCGACTTATCTCCCAGGCAATAGTGACACACATGTGAATAGACCACAAGTATCATGGTCATTCCCCGCATGGCATCGATATACTCGATTCTTCCTGTCATATACAATTCGTTTGTGCAAAAGTATATGAATTATTCTAATTTCTTTCATTATTTCTTGTTTTTTTAGTGTGGAATCATTAAATTTGCAAAAAATTATGGTTAGGTTGGTTTAAGGAATGAAAAGAATGCTTTTATTGATCGGAATTCTCGTGTTGGTGCTCGTGACATTTTTCTATGTCAGATGTGTAAAAATTACAAGACTTCGTCAATCCCCGTTTATGTTTATTAATGTGATTCTTTCCCCTATTATTAAGAACAAAATATTTTTCACAAATCTCATATTGTTAGTTATCATTCCTTCGATTATAAATGCATATTGGATAAATCACGAACAATATATAACAATCTCAAAAATATATAAGTACGGGATTAAGATTAGAGATGGAGCTTCTTTCCCATATATATTATTTATTCCATTTGTTGCAGCCTATGTACTAAGTATTATCAGTATGGCTATAAGATATTTTAACCGCAGCTTCTATAAATATTTCAAAGTTATTGTTTATGGTTTTCTGATATTTATATTTGTAGTCAACGTTTTCCTCCTTCTAAACTTTAGTACTATGATATCTCCTTCGATTGTTCAATTGATGATAGAGACTAATTCTGATGAGACCACAGAATTCTTTCATACATATCTATTAAGTTGGAGGAGTTTTATATCATATATCATTATTATTGTAATGATATTGTATATAGCTTATTCTGAAAAGAAATTTAAAAAATCATTAATTAATAGACATGTTATTATCTTATGTCTATTCGTAGGAGGTTATTTGTTTCAGAGAAGTGTAGATCCTATTAGAAATTTTACACATCTTTATGATTGTAAAAACCTCTCAGAAGCAGAGTTGTGGTATCTTTCTTATCCTGTTAATACGAATACATTGTCAAATTTCCTATATTCTTCGTATATAGTGCAACTCTCTAAGCAAGAAATTAGAAATGCTTTGCATAGTACGATAGATTATAATGATAAAGCAGAATTGGAAGATAGTATAAATCTTGTGTTGATTATAGGCGAGTCGTTTAGTAAATATCATTCGAGTCTGTATGGCTATTCACATTTCACAAATCCGAACTTGCAAAAACAAGTCGATTCTGGTAATTTGTTTGTTTTTACTGATGTTATATCATGTTTTAATTTAACAAGTTTTGTCCTTCGGAACTTATTTAGCGTGAACAGTATTATGGATAATGAAGATTGGACAAAATTCCCCGCTTTCCCGATTCTATTCCGTAGGGCGGGATATAATGTTTATTTATGGGATAATCAGAGAACTTTCGGAAAGGCTGATGTCTCCGACTTTTCAATTGCATCATATTTGTTTAATGACACTATCGTAAAAGAATCCTATTCTGCAGTTAATAGGCAGGTGTTTCCTTATGACGGGCAATTAATTGATGATTTCGCACATAATAATTCTTTGTCTGAGAACAGGAATCTTGTTATTTTTCATTTAATGGGTCAACATACAATGCCAGATAAAAGATATCCTATTGATAGTAGATTTAATGTATTTACTATGGATAGTGTAAAGAGGGATGATATTGACGAAAGACGTAAAAGTCAAATAGCTCATTATGATAATGCAACTCTATATAATGATTGGGTAGTTTATGATGTTATACAACGATTTGAAGACAAAAATGCAGTAATTTTATATCTGTCTGATCATGGGGAAGAATTGTATGATTTCCGTGACCATTATGGTAGAACGCAAGAATCAGTGAAAACACCAGAAATGTTGAAATATCAATATGAAATACCTTTTATGATTTGGTGTTCTGATTATTACATAGAGAACCATGCTGAAAAAGTCTTAAATATAGCTTCTGCTGTGGAAAAACCATTTATGAATGATAATGTATGCCAGATTTTAATGGGATTGGTTGGTATGAAATCGAAATATTATAATTCTAAAAGAGATTTATTGTCACCACAATATGAACCTTATCCTCACCGGAATGTTCAAAATTCTCTCAATTATGAATCAATCGTATATGGTGAATAAGACTAAGAACCAGATATGATTTGTTTGATTGAATGTTGGAACTTTATCTCCCAGACAATGGTGACACACATGTGAATAGACAGGCCACAAGTATCATGGTCATTCCCTGCATGGCAGCAATATTTGATTTATTAGGCTTTATTAGGCTATTATTTCACATTTTTATCTTTACTAGCTTGTAATTTCGTTTTTTTTATCTAAATTTGCACCATGATATCGTTATTGTTACAAAAGAAAGAACTGTAATAGAATAAAAATGGTTGTCAATTCGTTGAGTTTTTTGCTGTTCTTTGTAGTTGTGTTTGTAGTTTACTACACACCTGTCATCAAGAATACTCCAAAGTTGCAGAATGCATGGTTATTCCTAACCAGCTATTTTTTCTATGGCGTTGCGGATTGGAAGATGATACCTCTTCTTTTTGGTGCAACAGCTGTGTTTTATGGAATTGGGATTTTGCTAAAAGCAGAGATGAAAAAGGGAAATGCAGAAACGGCTTCTTGTATTACGACATTTGGGGTTATACTTGGTGTTTGTATACTTCTTTACTTTAAATATTTGAATTTCTTTGCAGAGTCGTTCTTCCATTTACTTAGCGGAATCGGGCTCCAGGTGTCATGGACGACTCTCAATATTGTGCTTCCAATAGGTATCAGCTTTTTTACATTTAAGCTTATCAGCTATATTATAGAAATACATCGTGAACATATTCAACCAAGTACTGATTTTATTGAGTTTGGAGTCTACATTGCATTCTTTCCAACCATATTAAGTGGTCCAATCGATAGACCAAACAAGTTTATTCCACAACTCAAGACGACGAGATCTTTCAATTGTGATCAGGCTATTAACGGATCACGGCAAATTCTTTGGGGACTATTTACAAAGATGTGTATAGCAGATAACCTTGCAATAGCAACGGACTCAACATGGGCGGACTACTCCTCCCAGAGTGGTTCCACTTTGTTATTGGTGGCCTTGCTTTACCCCATTCAGATGTATGCAGACTTCGATGGATATTCGAATATGGCCATTGGAGTGGGGAAAATATTAGGTATTAATATTGCTAAGAACTTCAATCATCCGTTCTTGGCCAGAAATATTGCAGAGTATTGGCGTAATTGGCACATCTCATTAACAGGTTGGCTTACTGACTATGTCTTTTCACCCCTCAATATAGCTTATAGGAATTATGGAAATTGGGGTGTTATCCATGCTGTTATATTGAATTTTGTTATAGTTGGTTTGTGGCATGGGGCCAATTGGACTTTTGCATTATTCGGCCTTTATCATGGATTGCTGTTTGTACCCATCATTCTTTCCGGATCATTTGGGAAGAAAAAGAAATTGCAACCGAATAATTATGGTCTGCCAAAGTGGGATGATCTCATGAAAATGATGGGTACCTATTGTCTTGTTGCCATAGGCCATATAATCTTTCGGGCAGATAGCGTCACAGATGCATTTTTATTTTCAAAGGGTATCCTCTCTGCGTCAATTGTAAACATTCCTTTTTTGGGAGGGAGTTCTGTGTATATAGGATTGCTTTTAGCTATATGTATGGTATTTGCTGAATGGAGATATAGAAACAAAGATTACCCTATACAACAGGATACTGATTATCCAGGCTTCTTATACCTTAAAATTTCCGATTTTATTATTGTGACGCTGATTATTCTCTTCGGGAATATTGACAGTAAACAGTTTATTTATTTCCAGTTTTAAAGATACAGGATGAAAAAGTATATAATTAATATTCTAATAATCTCCATATATTCAATAGTGTTTATTGGATTGTACAATATTGTGAGCACAAGAATCCTGTCAATGTTTTATGGCCCTACGACAAAACAGCAAATAGACAAGCAGTTTGCTGATTTGACTTCTCAGCGAGATTCTATAGAATGCATCTATCTTGGAAGTTCGAAGTTTTATCATGGTATTAATCCTAATCTGGTAACTCCATGTGGATTTAACTTAGCTCATGATAATGACTCATACAATCAGGTATATTATAAACTTCTATATGTAAATGAACTTTGCCCGAAACTCCGAAGGGTGATTGTCTGTTTGGATTATGTTTCTTTCTGTGTCTTTTCAGAAACACGTAACTATATTTATCATCATTATCTCCCGGAAGAATACAGTCAAGATTATTCAAAAAATTTCTATAACAACTATGTATATCCATATTTAATTGGGACCAAAAATCTTCCGAAGATAATTGTTTCATGTTTAAATAAGGATATGCCCCAACCGCCAGTCCTCACAAATAAGGGACAATATATTACTTATGAGGAAGCACATGAAGATGATCATATAAAATATTGCACGTCCATTTATGATATACAGATTTCCTATTTTAATAAAATTGTGAAGTATTGCCATGATCACCATTTAGAATGTGTAGTAATAGGAATGCCAAATCGAGATGGGGAATATTGGAACTATGACAAAGCTTTTTTAAAAAAGGTGAATGGCATAATATCAAAAGCTCAAAAAGACTATTCATGCACTTATCTCAATTATATACGTGATAAAGATTTATTGGATGTAAATCTTTTTTCCGATGTAAGTCATTTTAATAAATATGGTGCTGATGTTTTTTCTCGTAAATTGAATGTTGCTGTCAATTGATATTCCTGTCTTTGTAAATAATGAAAAGAAGGATGGCCATTCTGTTCTTGTGTCTGCTGGCATTACTACTCGTGTTCGTATATGTCAGACGGCCAATCGTGACTGGTAGTCTGACGAAACAGACTGTTTATCTATGGTTTCTAAACAGCTTTCATGTTAAAGACAGTCATAGGGGACCTATGTTCATGCTGATTGACGATGACACAGGTATAGGTATCTTCAAGATTCATGAGATCTGTGAGCGGGTAGGGGTGAAGGCTACTTTTGCTGTAGTACCGTCGGTTCTCGACAGTATGAGGATTAAAGCTCTGCGGGCATGGCATCATGAAGGTTATGGGATAGCCCTGCATGGTTATAATCACGGTCGATGGAAAGAGTGGACAGAAGAGGAGATCGTCGCTGATATTCATAAGAGCATCACCTACTTGGAGGAACATGACATCGCATCCAACGATGATATAAGAATCGTGGTTACTCCAGGCTCCAATAATACTCGTGCTATCAGGAAAGCCATCTGTAGCCAGAACATGAAGATGGTGATGGGGGCGAACATAGTGAATCCGGACACCACAACTTTCCAGTGGGGCAGATTGTTCATAACTCAGGAGACTAATCTTAAAGAAGTCAGGAATATCCTAGAGCGTACTTATGCGGATCGAGGATTTGTTGTTTTTGGAACCCACTCATCTAGTCCCGATGAGTTCTCTTCTGAGAAAACTGAGGCTATTCTCCGAATGGCAGTAGAGTTGGGTTTTAAAACTAGGAATTGAAAGATGGGGTATCGCCATGATTTAGACTTGCTAAAGGGATTGGCTATTATTGCTGTCGTACTCTATCATGCAGGTTGGTGCAAGAGCGGATACCTTGGCGTGGATGTTTTTTTCGTGCTGAGTGGTTATCTGATAGTGCCAAAGGTTATGGATAAGATCAATGATGGTCGTTTCCACTATTGGAAATTTCTGGAAAAGAGAGTCTTTCGACTATTACCCTTGGTGTTGTTGGTATGCGGTTTGTCATTGGCCGTAGGTTATTGGGGAATGTTACCCATGGATCTGCGTTTCCTTAGTGAAGAGGCATTGGCAACAACGGTCTTTGCAAACAACATCCTTCAGAGTATAACCACCCAAAACTATTGGGCCGCCATCTATCATAAAGTGCTGATGCACACATGGTTTCTCGGCGTGCTTTTCCAGTTCTATGTGGTATTTCCATTGCTGATGTCGCTCTTTCGCCAGCGGATGAAAACAGTATTCGTTATTTTGATACTGCTTTCTGTTGTACTCTATTTGCTACCCATCGACACCATCGGAAACAAGTACTATCTGCTTCCATACCGCTTCTTTGAAATTTCTGTGGGCGGAATCATTGCTGTGAGAGTGCAGAGATCATCTGCCACCATGTCATATCTGTCGTTTATTCTGGTACTGCTGATGATTTTCTTTGGAGCTTTCACGATTGGAGAACGGGCCATGCCTTACAATTTAGTAGGTGGAACCAATACTATCCGAGAGAGTTTCCTGCCTCGCGAGATGATGGTGATATTAACGGTTGTATTCACCTTATTATATATATATACCAGTGGGTGGGAGAACCGTATATCGGTTTTTGCCAGACAGTCTAAGTTGTTTGCACCGTTAGGCAGGATGAGTCTAAGCCTGTTTCTTTGGCATCAGCCTTTGTTGGCTTTTTATCGATATTTCTATGCTGATGAAATTTCGCCTGTGGTGCTTTGTGAGGTGGTTGTTCTTACACTTTTGCTCTCATTGCTGTCCTATCATCTGCTAGAAAAGAGAATTCGTATCAATATAATATCTCGTTTGTGCCTGTTGTCATCTTTTCTGTTTATTTGCACCGTTGCTTTCTGGATTTATCGTCAGGGTGGAGTGGTGAGAGATGTTCCAGAACTTGATCTTTATAAAGGGTCGGCTGATCCCACAGTGTTTGAGCGATATACTGATCGTATATATCAATATGACCGTGAGTTTGCTTCTGAGAACTCAAAACAGAAAGTTCTAATTATTGGTAATAGCTTTGCTCGTGATTTCGCCAATATCCTGTTGGAATCATCAGACTCCAACAAGATACAGATATCTTATCATTATGCTTTTGATGATTGTCCTATGAGCCGCATCCGTCAAAGCGACAGAATATACTATTTCGGATGGAAGCATGATGTTCCCAATATGATTTGGAGTAATATCAAACCTGGTGTAGAGATTTGGGGCATCGGCACCAAGAATCATGGAACAAGTAATGGAATCTTTTACAAGAATCGTCATCATGTTGACTATTTCGCACAGCGTACTACCATCCTTCATGATTTTTATGCTGTTAATCAGTTACTCAGGGAAGAGTGGAAAGAGAAGTATGTAGATTTACAAAAGCTCACACTCCAGCCAGATAGTACAGTTCTTGTTTTTACTCCAGACCGCCACTTCATCACCTACGATGGCAGGCATCTCACTCCGGCTGGTGCACGTTACTACGCTCAATTGTCAGAATCTCTTTTGCAATGATACTGTCAAGAACTTGATAACCTTCATCATTCAGATGCATTCCATCTCCTTGATATAGTATTTGTTGGTCATAATTGTAGTCATTATTCCATGACTGATAGCGAATAATGCTAATTTTGTCTTGATAATCTTTTGCATTGACGAGTTCATCAAGGGCATGACGGAACTGTTGCTTACAGTCTAAAGGAGTATTGTTGACAAACATGGATAGTTGACGAAGCATCTTCCTGTTTGTTTTCTGATAGATATATGCCTTCCGAATATCGTAGTCCGGTATTTCAAGAACGATAGGGTGGATATTATTTGCCAGAAAGAATTGAATGATGCCGTCCATACTTTGCTGATAGTATGCAGTATTCATCTTTCTATAAGTGTCATTGATGCCTGCGGAAATGAAACAGTATTCATAACTACGCTTTTGCAAAAAACACATGAAATCGGAATTGTCGAATATATTTTCGTAGATTTCCTTACTTGTCAATCCGCAAATGCCGTATGAATGCACCTTTACTGGCCGATGCAATGAGTCTTCTAATAATGGCGCAATCAGACAATCATGATCTTTGTGCATAAACGCCCAACTGTCACCGATATAAGCTATGCGAAGAGTGTCATCTGGTTTTTGCATCTGATAAGGTTCCCTGAGATGGGGTGGGGCATAGTAATGGTATGCGACATAAACGATGATGGCACACACAATGAATATAAATAGTAGTATGATATATATGTTTTTTTTCATCTGTTTCCTGATAAAATACTCTTAATTTTTGGAAAATACTTGTCCATGAGAAGATAAATGCCGATGCTTATGATGGTAGCGATGATTACGCATATGAAATATAGTAGGATATGTATGGAATCAGGAGCATCCGCAAATTGAACAATACATATCTTTCGAAGCGAGACTACAATTGGGTAGTGTACACAGAAGACAATGAATGCTGCATTTGGAAGTAACTTGCTGTTATAGCCATGCAGTATGCACCAATCTGCCAGTATTAGCAGTGCCGGAATATTGAAGATGAGTGAGAGCCTGTGGATTTGTAGATTCATAGGTGTGCCGTATGCTGTATGGCTAACGATGTCAAAGATAGCGAAGAAAGCGAAGAGAATGAAGAATAACTTCTTTTGCTCATGAACTTTCTGAAGTGGATTGATGTCAAAGATGGAGAAATAGGCACCAAGGCTGAAGAATAGTATAGTCTGTGGGATAAAGGCATTATGATAGGATATCAGCCACCAAATGGTGATGACCAATATGAAAGCCTCTCTCGCGTACCTTATTATATAATATAGGATCGGGGAGAGTATGGACATAATCAATAAGTTGCGGATATACCATAGAGGACAAAGTAGGGGGACGAAGTTGCCGTTGTCATACGAGCCTCTGTCCCAGAAGAGTCTGAGGTAATCCATGGCAGTATAATCCGTTATACTTCTACCATTAATATCTTGTGGATATCCAACTGTCCAAGCAACGAGATATAGTATCAACATAATGATATTCCATAACAGATAGGGAATCAGTAATGTATGGACTCTGGTATGCAACTTTTGAGAATAGGTCTTTTTGCTTAGGAAAAACAAGAAACCAGAAATGAAGAAGAACCCAGGAACACCAGTTTCGCCCAGCCAAAGTGAGAAAGGATAAAGTGCCTTGAAGTAGGTCTCATGGCTACCTTCCAACCTCTGAACTGAGTAACAGTGAAGGAGGATGATGAGGAATATCAGCGGAAACCTTAGCCATGTGATGGACTTGGAAAGTCGTTGATGATGATTAGAGAATGTCATCCTGTTATTTTACATGTATATGATGATGAAGAATGATAGAAACCATCCTACAATGCATATATGAATAAAACGGTCCTTGAGAAGAGATTTAGTCGGGCTTCCACTTTGATTATATACAATCATGTTCTGCAGATATCGCAATAAACCTGCTAATACCCAACCAGATGTCAAATAAACATAATGGGTCCCCATTCTGGCGATAACCTCTTCTGACATGGTGTACATGATATAGCAGACCATTGTAATAGAGGCAACTATAGCCGTTGCTTCATGGATGAATGCCTTGTTGTAACCGGTGATTGATACTCTAGGCTTTGTGCCGGTCAGCTCAAAGATTATGAAATCATCGTAGCGTTTTGTGAATGCAAGAAACAGGGCAATTAGGAATGTCATGAGTACCAGCCAGTGTGATACCCATGTATTTGTTGCGAAGCCACCAGCCAGTACCCTTAGTACAAAACCAATGGCAATGATTGTTACGTCTATGATGGCATACTGTTTTAGTTTCATGCAGTAGGCGATATTCATTAACCAATATACACCTATAACAATAAATGTGTATGGTTGTTGTGGACTGTCTACAAATGTCAACAGAACATAGGACAACAACGCACATAGCCCCATCAGTGCATATCCTCCTTTTGTCGACACGGCTCCTGATGCTATCGGTCTTTTGCATTTCTTTGGATGCTGACGGTCTGCCTCTGCGTCATATAAGTCGTTCAGGCAGTAGATGGAACTGCTGATGAAACAAAAAGACAGGAATGTTAGAAACGATGCTGTTGCTTGTTCTTTGACGAATAGATTATTGCTGAAAAACTGGGGCGCGAAAACGAATACGTTCTTAACCCATTGGTTGACTCTGAGGAGTTTGAGTATTTCTTTCATGAGTAATCTGTTTTTATATGGAGCATGCCTGAATGCTGAGGATGTAACAATATGCGTTGTGTATGGCAAAGAAAGCTGCACATGTGAGTAACAGCATCTGTAAAACCCTGCGGGTAGGAAGATTGTGAATGGAATCCAGTCCGATTGCAATAAAAAGTGGTATAAAGAACAGCCAGTGTCCACAGAATAGTTGGAGCTCATTGTTTCCATATCCGCAGATAAAATGGATAATAATATTATATCCAAAGAAACAGAGACAAATGTTACGTAGTACTGCCTTTGATTTAATTAATCCCCAGACAAAAAATGCAAGTATGAAAATGATGGATAAATTGTAAATTAATGATGGATATGCTGGTAATACTTCAGCATTACTTGTATGTACCACCTGATTTGTATAGTGGAACAAAAACGGATCAGCAAAGTAATGGTTCCAAATAATAGAAAATGGGATGTTGTTGTTATGAACAAATTTATGCGTATCGTTGAGGATTGCTTCCATCAAAGGGATGTGCTTGACGAAATATCGGAAAGCCAGTCCTGTGAATGTGATTCCAAACAATGGGATAAAAAGACATGTCGATTTCAGGGTTGTAATGATTGCCTGTTTTAGATGGCCTGCTTTCTCCCATATCTTGATAAAGAAGAAGTATATACAATTAGTCAGTGTGGCACCGGTGAGAATGGCAAAGATTATGTTGTCGGATAAGGATGTTGACTTTCTGTTTAGGGCCAACAAGATAAGTAATAACACAAAATAGATGGTGATAACATAGGTTTCCGTCAGTCCGGAAAGTAGCATGATGTGGGCAAAAGTCGGAAATAAGATCACAGATGTAAGGGTGGCAGACTCTTCAATTAAAATGTGCTTGCATATTTTATATAACAGCAGATTACTTCCAGCCATCAAAGTAGAGGAGAATCCAGCAAAGACGGCCCAATGGAATGTTGAGGGTAACAATGCGTCAATCAGCAGGATAGGGCAATTGATCATCACATAAAGCGGATGTCTGAGATTCCACGAGGCTATCTTGTTTAACATTAGTTTATGGGTCTTTCCTCCAATATAGAAGTCACTATCATATCCCATCAGTTCATGGTGATATGAAAAGTCTACATTGAGGGTGAAGTATAGAGAAAAGCACAGGAACCATAGTAGTGTTGAGAAGAAAACAATCTTCTCTGTCTTTCCTTTTGGTATAATCAAATTCAGTAATTCTCTCATTATTTGATTGATTTGAATGATTGTTTATGAATAAAAGTAATGCAAAGGTAGTATTTTTTTTGATAATATCTTTCAGATATCAGATTATTTTTGTATTTTTGCCGAAAAAGAAGTATTAATGTTTAATTTGTATGCTTTTGCATAAGGTATCTATTGTTATTACAATCTATAATCGTGAGAAGTATCTCAAAGATTGTGTTTGTTCTTTGTTTGAACAGACACTTGATGATATTGAATATTTATTTATTGATGATGCTTCTACAGATCATAGTCTCGCCATTCTAAAAGATTTGGTTAATAGTTATCCTATAAAGAAGAAATATGTTAAGATTATCTGTCTAGAGAAGAATCAAGGTCGGGCTGTCGTTCGTCAGATGGGTATAGATAACGCAACAGGAGAGTACATCATACATGTAGATAGTGATGATTGGGTGGACAAGGATATGATGGAATTGCTCTATGTCAAGGCAAAGGAGACAGACGCAGATATTGTGGGATGTAATGTGACTCACGAATACGGGAAATCTCAGCGGATTTTTAAACAGAGTTACGCAGATGATATGGATGAGAATATCAGGAGACTTTTGAATGGCAAGATTTTCCCTTCGTTATGTACTTCGTTGACTCGTACAGATCTTATTAGGAATCATAATGTGTTATTTCCTCAAGGTATTGATACGGGTGAAGACCTTTTGTTCAATCTGCAACTTTATCTTCATGCTCATCGCGTTATTGGTATTGATGCTCCATCATATCATTATCGGCATACAGAGGATTCTGGTTCTTTCCAACATACGGAGAAGAGCATTAATAGCGTGATTGAGGTTGCACGTAGAATAGAAGCCCTGATGATAGAATCAGGGAATTATGAGAAGTTCAAAGATGAAATACAATTCAGGAAGTTCTCAATGAAGTGTGCGTTAATAGAGAAATTTGATAATATGGATTACAATAAAGCATGGCTAAACCTTTTTCCTGAAACTCATAAATACATTTGGAGTTACAAGCAGTTCTCGTGGAAACGCCGGATAGAACTATGGCTGGCCGCACATAATTGTTTTAAAATTGCCGAACTTTTTCAAAAGATGTTGGAGGCTCAGCATAAACTCAGAGGCCTTTGATCTTTAGTAGAAGATTGGCAAAATACATTATAATTTTTCTGATACTTTGCGATTTCGTTAATCTCGGCCCTATTTTAAGAATCTCGGGATGGATGGAAACAAGTAATTGGTAGTCTTGTAGTATTCTTTGGGGAAACAATTCTTGAAGTACAGCCTCCCGCTCTTGATAATTGAGTTGCATGTTTGTATTACTTATGCCCTTCATATCAACATCGACAACAATCGTATCTGTGAAATAGAAAGAGCAGTTATCTATAATTAATGCCTCAATAAAAAATTTCCAGTCGGATACAATACGATACTTTTCATCATAAGGGTGTTTAATCGCTATTTCACGTCGGATAAAAGATGCTTGATGGTCAATGGCACATCTATACAAATCAAGCATTGTGACTATACCGTCTTTGCCAATATTTTCAGCGCCATTCTCGGCATGGGTACCAGTGATAATGTCTGCATCGGTTTTGATAGAGAATATCTGCTCCAGAACCTTTGATGAATGGAAACAGTCACCGCCATTCATGAAATTCAGGTATTCACCCTTGGATTTTTTAAGTCCCTTATTCATGCCGGCATATATGCCTCCATCATGCTCTGAAACCCAATAATCAATGTTATTTTCGTATTGTTTGATTATATCTATGCTCCCATCTGTAGAACCGCCATCAATGATAATATACTCAAAGTCACGAAAAGTTTGTGAAATTACACTTTTAATTGTTCGTTCCAGTCCCGTCGCATCGTTATAATTAACTGTAATGATAGATAGTTTCATCGACTTTTTTTAATTTATTGCGCAAAGATAGTGATTAATTTCCAAAAAAGTTGTATTTTTGCAGAATTAATACGAGAATTATGATTATTTTAAGAAAGATAGCCCAGTATGTCGAAAGGTTCTACAAACGATGTATAGTTGCAGAACAATATCCGATGCTGACATCTATCAGTAGGAAAAAACTGATGAATGAAGGAGCTATAGGATTGGTCTATATGTTACATCATATCTCGGATAAGGACCCCAAAGGAATTCCAACAAATGAAGATTTGAAAGTATCTCCGACTTTTCTTGAAAAAGTTATTATGAAATATAAGAGGAATGGATTTGATTTCATATCATTAGACCAACTATATACGATTGTCTTATCTGCTGAAAGACCAGCTCAGCCATTTATATGTTTTACGATAGATGACGGATATTTGGACAATTACACAAATGCACTTCCTGTTTTTGAAAAGCATAATGTGCCCTTTGCCATTTTCGTGGCTACGGATTTTATTGATAAGAGAGCTATACTTTGGTGGGATAGTCTTGAGGAATTGATAATGACTCATGATGAAATCATTATTTCTAATGGAGAAAAGTATGTGTGTCGGAGTTTCCAGGATAGGTGGGATACTTTCCGCTTATTGCGAGAAAGAATCTTAAACCTTAACCAATGTTGTTTGGAAGAAGAGTTGATATCCATGTTTTCTGCCTATGAAATAGATTGGTTAGCACCTATTCGAAACAAAGGCATGAGTTGGAATCAGATCCGTGAATTATCACGCCATCCGCTTTGTACCATTGGTGGGCATACGGTAACTCATCCTGCGTTGAATAAGTTATCTTCAGTAGAAGTCGTCAAGGAAATTAAGGAGGGTATAATAAAGATTGTGGAACAAACACAGAAAGACATTTCTTTTTTTGCTTATCCATACGGCACTCCAATGGAAATAGGTGACCGGGAATTTCAAATAGTCAAAGACTTGAAAATTAGAATGGCGTTTATGGCGCACCAAGGATGCGTTACAATTGATAATTTAGAATTAACAAAAATTCCAAGAGTCTATTTAAATGAAATGAAGCGATAAATAAGATGAATGATATGGAACAACCAATGGTAACAGTTTGGTGTCTTACCTATAATCAGAAAGATTTCATTAGGGATGCATTGGATGGCTTTGTCATGCAAAAAACGAGTTTCCCTTATGAAGTAATTGTGCATGATGATGCTTCTACAGATGGAACTACTGATATTGTTAGGGATTATGCGGCGAAATATCCAGAAGTCATAAAACCGATGGTAGAAACAGAAAACCAATGGCAGAAGGGGGGATTAAAGCATATTATTTCTATTCTGAACGAGAAACATAGACGGGGGAAATATATAGCATTCTGTGAAGGAGATGACTATTGGACAGATTCTGAGAAGCTCCAACGGCAAGTAGATTTTCTTGAAAGCCATCCTGATTATTCAATGTGTTTTCATAGCGCAAAGAAAAAATTTGAAACAGAGACATATGCATGGATTGATTGTGAAAACATACAGGACAGAGACTATGCTCCGACAGATATTTTTGTTAATTGGACAGTCCCTACAGCCTCTGTTCTATGTCGTAAGGAGGCAATGGAATTTTACTCCCAATTGAAGCATCCTGAGCGAATTCAGAATTATGACATATTTGTCATTTTGTCTTGTGCTATGGTTGGAAAACTTCGTGGCATGCATGAGCAGATGTCTGTCTATCGTATTCAAGGTGCAGGATTGACATATAATAAAGAAGCCTTGACAAGATGTACAATGAACAATCCTAGCCATTTTATGACTCTGAAAGAGAATTTTCCGATTGTAGACAATAAGCCAGTGGATGATACAATATCTAAGGTCTTTTTTGAGCGTGCTTTAATACAGTCATCGTTATCCGATAAAATCTCAGATCTCTGGTCATCACTAAAATATCATCCGATTCGTTTTTGGGGGATGGCAATAGTAAATGTATTGGGAAAACTAAGGTGATGGCTATGGCCGTGTCCTAAATCTGCCAGAGATATAAGGGATACGATTTATCAGACTGCGCATTCCTGGACCGAATAGAATGAGAGTGGTCGTATATATGGCTATAGTAGGAATAACTGCTGTTATCGAGAAAAGCAGCATAGAAGGAAGTGTAGGTTGAGGAACGTTCTTTAAGATGAAGATGTTACATAATAGGTACGTAAATGCTATAATAAAGCATAGATAATAACGGAAAATACCTTCCCAATATGAGGCTATTGATTCTTTGAAGCCGTTTGAAAATAAGTAGTATGGTTTCCATATTGTGACGATTATAAACAGGCTTACTGCTTTTCCCATGAGGATGCCAATAATTCCCCATTTAATGGCAATTGCTATAGTCACTGTTATGTTGATAATACCTTCAGCCCAGGCAGCCCAGATATCACCATAGAGACCATAGGAGTGGTTAAACATGTCTACAATCGGTCTAGTCTGCATGATATATAGATTAATCATAAATAATGTTACAATAATCCAACTAAGTTGATATTGCTCGCCTAACCACCAGCAGATGAATGGATTAATAAGAAAAGAAAGTGTTATTACCAATATGCCTGCAGTAAGATACTTTGCGGATGATAGTTGCCAGAAGATATCCATTACATGATGTTTGTTACTTTCTGCTACAAGATTGCCGATACCTGCAGCCATACCACTAAAAAAGGTCAGGAAAAGAGTGGAGAGTTTGGTGATAATCATTACATAATTACCATAATAGGCAACCATTTTTAACGATACAAATGCGAAAATCATAATCTCGTCGCTTTTAGTCAAGAGAAAGTCTTTTAATTGATGGATGACAATCTGTTTAGTCTTCGTAATGACCTCGGGATATGTCGACAAAAGGGCATGTCCATTTGATTTGTTTGTTGTTAACCATGGATACTCTCTGTTGATTTTCAAATTAAGAATAATGCATTGTATGACACTGAAGATAAATTCAATTGATACCCATATATAGAGATTTTTGTAATAGTATGCTAAAAAGATCTGTAATAATGATTTTAATATATTGAAACTTTGGAAATATATTGCAACCAAATAATTTTTCTGATCTGCTTCAAGTAGTATTTGTCTATAGTTAATAAAATAACCTATAGCATTTGAACCCAAAAAAGAAAAGAATGCAAAATATATGATGCTCAATGACATCTCTGTTTTTTGGAAGATTAACGGGAAAAACAGACTGATAATAATTCCTATACCTACAATGAATTGCCCTATACGCTTATATAAATACCCTAATAAGGATAAAATTTCATTGATCTTATTCTTATCGTTATCCGCTAATGGTTTAAAGAGGAAATAACTGACACTTAACCCGATTCCTAATTCTGAAAGATTTAATAGGCTAAGAATGCTGAATAGGGTTCCTGTAAGTCCAATGAAATCTGCTCCTAAGTTGTCGAGAAATATTTTTCTGGAAAAGAACGTTATAAGTAATGTCAAAAAGTAGAATAATAATCCTACTTCCGCATTTAATATACTCTTTCTTGTTCTGTTCCCCATATATATATGCTTTATCTTAATGCATATTTGATGTCATTAATAAATTGCCGATATTGCCAATGTAGATTGCTGACATTTAATTCATTATTATTGTTGTCTAATGGCATAATTAAAGGGATGTGTTTCATGCGAAGATGATGATGTTCACAGAATACGTTGATGAGACGCTCACTCATATATCCATATATACGGCTTTGGATAGGATCGTCAATAGGAGGTACACGGCGTTCTACTTCAAAGAGAATTTCAAAAAGCCATTCGGAATAGGCATTGAAATGCTTCCAATGGGTAATAAACATATTATAACCGACGGATTTGTTGCTATGATCCATCGTCTTTTCGAAGGCAGGGATATATTGGGGAGAACGCTCTTTGATAATCTGACGGAGCATTTCCCAATCTTTAGCAATGTGGTATTCCCCATACTGTTGTGTGTTGCTTACGCGCCAGTGGCGGGCAACGGGCAGAATAATGTCATATTTCTGTAATATCTCTTCAATATTAGGGAATATATAGGGTTGATTAAGGAATATATCCGTCGATATAAAGTGCTTGTCAGCAGAGAACTGCGGCCATTTCCTTGTGAAGTCGAAATAACGGCGATAATGATTCAAGCCAACAATGTCAACATCCTTTAGATTCTTCCATGCCCAATAGTGACATGTGAGTTCACAGAAATGAGGATTCTTGGCGGAGATGTTCTCCCCCTCATTATCTGGCTGGTAGCCAGGGATGAGATCGTGCAATGCTGCCCCTGCCTGAACAGGTAGGAAATAGGGATGTTGAGGTAGGGGAACTTCCTTGTGGGCACAGATGAAAATCTTGATGTTACTCATATTTGACTGTCCATTCGGTTGGTACTCTTGTTTCTTTATCAAATTTGATTCCAACTTTTACTATATCTCTACCATCTGTTATAAATGGGGTAGCATAGCCGTTGGCTTCAATTTGATTCAGGGCCTTTCCTGATGATTCAGATACCTTTATCTCAAAAATATAGATCTTTTCAGGCATCCATACAACAATGTCAGCACGTCCTCCAGCACATTTTACTTGTGTTCGTACATAGACGTTAAGCATGGAGAATATCAGATACATCGTATATTCATAGAATCCTTCGACGGTAGCTGCTTCAGATAACTTTTTCTTAAATCCTTCTACATAAGGAATGCCGGCCATGTATGATTTCATCTCTCTCATGGCAAGTTCGATATCGTTCTTTTTCAGTGCAGTCCAGAATTTGGCAGCAAAGCCCGTCTGTACTTCGGCAGCTTTTAAGCCTATATAGGATGGTAGAAGTCCTCTCGTATAGCCGATGCGTACTTCTTGGTTGGGGATAGAAAGTGTGTACATGTCGATTTCCGGGTTGTAGCCCTTGATGGTAAGATATCCACTTTGATAAAGAAGTGGCAGTGCATCTTCCATATCTTCCGTAGGCTGGTCAAAGGCTGTAGACGGTACTTCCAGTTGGTCGAGAGACATGATGTCTGTTCGGAAAAACTTCATTTCCTTAATAAGAAAAGAAGGTGTGCCACTTTCAAACCAGTAATTTCCAATTTTTTTGCTATCGAAGGCCTTCAATAGACTGAAAGGGTTGTACACTTCTTCAGAGTCTTCAGAAAAATGATAGCCATCATAAAGAGTCTTTAGCTTTGTATGCATTTCCATCGCACTCAGACGATTTCTGTTGGCCATCAATTCTATGTCTTCCTGCATTTGCTCTGAAAGTTCGTTCTCTGTGATGCCGCAAATGGCAGAGAACTCTGGCCATAGGGAAATGTTTGTCAGGTTGTTGATAGTGGAAAAAATGCTCAGTTGCGAGAATTTTGTAATACCAGTAATGAAGCAGAATTTTATGTCTTTCTCGCAGGCCTTGAGAGGGGTATAAAACTCCTGCATGACCTTACGCAATTCATCAAGATTATCTTCGTGCAAGACATCTAAAAGTGGTGCATCATATTCATCGACAATGATGACTACCTGTTTACCTGTTTTCTGGCTGGCCCGAGTGATGAGTCCTGAAATCATCTTTCCTGGTGTATCTTCTTTTACGCCGAACCCATACTCTTCGCAGAAAGGATTCATAAGCCACATCAACGAATCTTTTAATTCCATAGCGGATGTTTTCCCTTTGGCTATACTCAAGTCTAAATGAATAACGGGATATGACATCCATTCGTTTTCCAGATTCATAACCTTCAGTCCAGTGAACAGGTCTTTCTGACCTGCAAAGAATGAATGCAATGTTGATGACAAAAGAGACTTGCCAAATCTGCGTGGTCGGCTTAAGAAAATATACTTTCTCTTATTCTGCATACGCCACATCAAGTCAGTTTTGTCAATATAGACATAACCTCCTTGAACGATTTCTGAAAAAGTCTGTATTCCAACAGGATAATGTCTCTCTTCCATTGAATCTATTTTTCTGCAAAGATATGAAATTATACGCAATTATCCAAATTATAACGACGTTTTTTGTATCAACCGTGTTGGGTGTGGATGAAATCTGTATTTTTGCGGTCGATATGGAGAAGGTTCTTGAGCATGCGGAGGACAAGACCGGGAATAGCAAGAACCTTGGCAAAGGAACGAAAACGGAGCTGACGGGGGATGGCTATGAAGAGTGAGAGCCCTAGCAATGCAAAAAGTACCCACCATTTCTCGCACCATGTCGGCATGAAGATGGTCATAAAGATGGAAATACTTGCCAATAGAACAATGAGAATAGAACGTGGTATGAGGGCCTGCTGGATGGTCTTGTCTACAAAGTTAATCTTGCCATGAACAATAGCATTAGGAATCTTTGGCAGGTTACTCAGCAAACTCTGAACTTGGGCAGTCATCCAACGCATGCGCTGACGCTGGAAGTTATCCTGATTACTCACTTTTTCATCGAAGACATGAATATCAGGAGCATATTTAATGAATACCTCTTGTTGGAGTAACAGGGCTTCCATTTCACGATCCTCACCAGCTGTAGATAGTTGGAATACATTCTTCTTAAAAAGATCATAACTGAAGCACATGCCAGAACCGATGAGAGCAGAGGACAAACCAAGACGGTTGTGGGCTTTACGGAAGATTGTGTTGTTTATTTCCTCACTGGCTCCGTCGAGAACCGCCACATCATTGTCGGCGTTCTTGGCACAGCGGTGACATTGGATAGCATCATATACTGTACAAAGAATATTCAGTTGAGACAGGAATTCAGGACGTACCACATTGTCGGCATCGAGTACTACGACCTGGTCGAAATCACCTTGTACCTCACTGATGGCATATTGCATAGCTTTGGCTTTGGAACTCTTTTCAAAGGTCGGCGTGAGTAGGGTTATGGGTAGTTTACGCAAATATTCGTTGGTTTCAGGCTGCATGTGGTCGGAGATTACTGCCACCGTATAATGGGTAGTCGGATAGTCTTGCAAAAGGAAATTCTCAACTGCATTGATGATGACGCGGTCTTCCTTGTAGGCGGGGTAGAGAATTAGAAACTTATTCTGCTTGTTGCTTAGGGCTGCTGCATGTGCGGCTAAATGGTCTTCTTTCTCATAGAATAGAGATATGACGGCAAAGAAAACCACATAGACCACGGAGCCTGCGATGACAACCCATAGGGCAATATCTATGCTATGCAGAATAGTCCAAATCATTTTTTCTTTGTTGATGATCGAGGTTTGGCATAATTCCACAGACGAGAGAACGGATCACGTAGAAAGGTTTTTTCCCACATCTCTGCAACCAAATAATCGGGAGTAGTCAAAGCGAAGATAAATAGAGCTATGGCACCAAGTATCCACCACTTAATCACGATGGTCATGTAAATAAACGGTAGTACAATGCTCATAAATATAATGATGGCCACCATGGTGGTGCGGGGAATGAGCATCCATTGGATGATTTTGTCTGCCAAATCATATTGTTTCCTAAAGATGGCTCCTGGCAAGAATTTGATATTGCGGATGAAATTATGGAACTGTTCTGCCGCCCAACGTCCACGTTGCTGGTTGAGTTTTGCTGTGGTGCGCTTCTTCTCACCATATACATAAATATCATCGAAATAGTCGATGAAGAATTCCTGACGGAGCAACAGAGCCTCTAATTCTTTGTCTTCACCAGCCGTGCGTGCTTTCATGACATTAGCCTTAAACCATGCAAAGTCGTATGCAACACCGGAGCCTGCCAATGCGGATGAAAGCCCGACATTAATGTGGCCCCGACGGAATATGGCATTGTTGATTTCCTCGAAAATAGATCCTAATACTGCAACGGTTGTATCTCTGTTCCTAGATATGCGGTGCATCTGGATGGCTTTTGTTGCAGCCGTTTCAAAGGCATCGTTCACTTTGGCAAGAAATTCTTGTTCGACTATATTGTCAGCATCGAGAATTAGGGCGATATCATATATTTTAAATTCTGGCAAATTGAGAATGGCATACTGCAGAGACTTAGCCTTGGTACTCTCTTCAAAGTTGGGGGTGAGTAGGGTGATGGGGTATTGCGCGAGCCGCATATTAGTCATTTCCTCCTGGTGGTCGGAGATGACTACTACATCGAACATGCGCTGTGGGTAGGCCTGAGACAGAACCGAAATCACTGCCTGCTCTATAACGGTATCCTGTTTATAAGATGGTATCAAGACAACAATGCGGTTTTGTTTCTTTGATCTTGGGGAATCATGGTGACGGTTAAATAAAGCAGCAATAGCAAAGACTCCCAAATAGAGAACAGTCAATGCTACAATGATGAACAAGAGCAGGTCTCCCCACATCATTATATCCCAGAAGTTGATGCTCATACCTTCTATATGTTTATAATTTAGTGTTTATTGTTTATAGATGAAATGCCATATGCCTCGGAGAGTGGCCTTTAGGAAATCGCGACGTCCCATGAATGTATATTTCAATATGTCACGTAGGACGACAATGCCAATGAGATAGATGTAGGCAAGCGTATGATTAAACTCTTGAGGATTACGGCGAACAAGCAGGAGTCTGTTACGTGTGAGGTAATAAGTTCGAAGAGAACTGTTCTGCCCTGTGGACTGGCTTTCTTTGTGATATATGGTGCATAGGGGCTCGTACCAGATTTGATAACCTGCACGGGTGAACATCATAGACCAATCGAGTTCTTCGTAGTAGAGAAAGTAGCATTCGGGCATTAATCCCACCTTGTTGATCGCTTCCCGACGAATCATCATGGCCGCCCCATGGGCGTATGGGGTTGGGTGGGGCGTTTCATATTGCCTATGATCTTCCTCATTGAAACCAATAGAGTGATTACGAACGGATATCTTGGATAATCTAGAATAACCAGCAAACTGAATGGGGTTATTGTCCCATGCAAATCGAATCTTCGGGCATACAATGCCAATAGCTGGCGAGGACTCCATACGGTCTATCAGCGCCAGGATATTAAATTCCTTAAAGATGGTATCGTTATTAATCAGGAACAAGTATTTACCTTGAGCAGCCTGGATGCCCAAATTATTACCACCTGCAAAGCCAAGGTTTCGTTCACTCTTTATGACTCTAACCTGTGGATATCGTTGCGCAATCGTGTCTGCTTCATGATTCTTTGAGGCATTATCAACTACTATCACCTCCATGTTCTCATTGAAGGGGATTGTTTCAATCAATGCACAGGTATCTTCCAGTCCATTGTAATTGATGGTGATAATAGAAACCTCAATCTTCAATCTTCAATCTTCAATTTTCAATGTACTACACTCTTGACGCTAATTTCTTTTCTATTTTCTTACGTTTGCGTTCTTCTTCCTTTGCAAGACGTCGCTTCTCCCATTCTATCCATGCAGGTTCAATATACGGTAGGGTGTATACAATTGCTAGTCCTCCAAAAAAAGTTAGTCCGTTTGGATATTGATATAATATCTGATTGGCGTATGCACCTAATTGGATTGCAACAAATGAACAGCATAATCCTCCACCAATACCAATTAGTGATGGACTTCGTAACTTAAACATTACAATCCAACAAGCGCCAATAAACATAATCAACATACAAATAAGAAAAACGATTATGCCGATTACACCCGTATGTACCCATATATTGACATATTCTGAATCTGGGGGAATATCTGATAATTTTCGATATTTATTATTTGCTGGTATATTTGATTGGTTTGATGCTATTCCTAATCCCCAAGGAGCATCTTGTAAATACTTTCTTATGGCTGTTTTATTTATGTCTCGCGTATTGGCTGATGCATCGTTTCTATCAAATGCAGAGCGCATTCTTCTTATTTGTTGATTGCTATTTCCAATATTGGTAAATACAAGCATACACATAAATAATACAAAGAAGATACTAAACGGAACAGCTATTTTGATTGATTTTGATAAAATAATATATACTATAAAGCCTGCAGCTATACAAAAGATAGCAGTTCTTGTACCAGATTGAAACATTCCCCAAACGACACATGCGCCAACAAGAGCGAAAAATATACGTTCCCATGTGATTTTACTGGTAATAGCAATAATAAAAAATGTAACAGACGATGCAGCTGCATTACAGCCATATGTAGCAGCATCACTAAATGTAGAAAAGTATCTAATTAATGTGCCTGCATTTAATATGTGCGTTCTTTCGCCACCACTATTTAAAAATAATTGCTCTGTAGGTGAGAATCCTGTATATTTTTGTTTCCAGGTCCAATATGCTGAAAAAAGTGATAAAATGGCCCAAAGTCTTAAATAGTTTAGTAATATTTGGGGAGTTGTTACATAAATACAAAATACGAGACATATCCATACAAGATGCAAGGCCATGAGTCTGAAACTTGTAAACCAAGCTGACACATTAATACCTAAACTACATGTATCATTAAATAACTGCAAAAAACAGAAGCCCATCCATATAAAAATGGCAAAAAGCATCATATTGGCGCATCGCTCAAAATGAGGTGTCTGTCGCGCATCAATAATAGCAATTGCTAATAGTATGAGTTCTAGCATCTCGTCATAGATAGACATCGGAATCCCTCCACCAGAGGGGATGGGACCTCCTTTCATTTGTAGAAAATAATTGACTACAATTAGAAGCCAGAAGGCAGATGTCTTCCATCTGAATAAGACATATACAGCTAGTACTAATGAGGGTATAAGGCAAATAATTGAAAATGCAGCAAATCCCGCGTCAATAAACTCATAAATAGCCAGTAAAAACAGGAGAAAGAGTAACAGAACTCTTCCTCCGTTTTCATGAGTGTACTCTGATAGTCTATTTGAATAAACTCTTGCCATTTATTTTGCGTGACTATTTTCAACAGCGGTCAGACCCATTTGAGACATACGGTATACGAAGTTGTTAAACTTGGTGTATGGTGGTAGCTGACCCACAAACTCTTCCACAGCATAACGCTGAGCCTCTGTGAGGTACATAAAGAGGGTGGCTTGGTTCGTTAACTGTGACTGAAGCTCTTTGAGTGCTTTCTGATCAACATCTTTCCAGGTACGGTTGGCACGAGTAACCAACAAGTTGATCGTGCCCATGTTCAAAAGTCCAGATGGGATGGAGTTGTCATCCAAGTTAGGATACTCGATGATAGCTATCTCATTCGGCAGTATGTCTGGACAAATGTCCTTAATGTCTTTTGCCATGATGAAACGGCTGTCCTCAGCGAGGAAGTCTTCATCGTAGGTGAGACGACGAACTTGCAAACCGATGGAGATCCAATAGTTCTCCAATTCTTGTGCCAAATAACTCTTGCCGTTGGCTGCATCTGTAGAGAGCAGATTGAGCACATTCTGCTGACTTTCCTTGAAGTGGGGGAGGAGTGCCTTGCTCAACTGGCGGAGAGCCATATCTGCTATGGTCTTGTTAAAACGACGATAGCGTAAGGTACTTTCTTTCGGGAAACAACCCATGACAGGAATCTTGGTAATGCGTTCGGAACGCATACGGTCACGTAGTGTACGATCCAGTAACTCGATGATGAAGAAGTACATGGCCGTCAGCATGAATGTCAGCATAAAGGCACCAAGTAAAATCATCATACGGTTGGTGGGTTGGGCATTCATGGGAAACAGTGGCGGGTTCAGCACACGAAGTGTGGCCGTTGTCATTTGGAGGTTCTTCTGACGCAGACGGGCTGCATTCAGGGCTTTCAGCATCTCCATATAGTTGCCTTCAATAAAACTGATATGTCGGTCTTTGCGTCCTAAAGTGGCACCAATCGGCGCATAATATAACATCTGCCTATCAATATTTGCTCGCATGATGTCCTGAGCACCTAATTCTGCTTTTGTTTTTTCTAACAAAAGTACTTGCTCTAACCATCTCGAAATCATGTCGTTAGCCTTCACGCCTGTTTCTGTGCTATACGTACCAGCCTCAATATCTTTAATCAAACTACGTACATTATCTGTAGCGTTTTGAAGCATTTTTTCTGCCTTAGCCAATTCTAATTGGGATTCAATGCCACTTCCTCCTCCTTCACTACTCATCAATCGAAGATTGGAGATTCGTGATTGAATACGGGAAATGTCTGTTACTTGATTGGTAAAATCTTTGTTTGCCTTAATAATTTTCGCTCTATCACCTAATTGACGTTCCAGATAGTCCATCAGTGCACGGGTTGTTGCCTGATCTTTTAATAATTGGTTATCCGAATTCTGTTGTGCGCCATCCATACCGGCTAACACTTTTGTTTGTTCTCCGTAGTTGATGATACGTTTTTCCACGTTATAACGTATGAGATCATCCTCGGCATGGGTCAAAATACGATATAGGCGAGCCACCTCACGCTCAAAGAACTTAATGACATTGTTGGTCTCGCCATAACGAAGCTGGGCGTATTGACGGGCAAAGACCTCGTTCAAAATATCCAACGTATTATAGGCAATACCTGCATCATTGGCAGAGTAACCAATATCAATAATATCACTTCTATCTAATTGTAATACTTTCAGTCTGCTTGTAATATTATTGATTCCAAAATAGGGGTGATAGTTCGTTAAACCAAAAAGATAGTTGTCCTGGGTAGGTTTTTCGTATGCCTTTAAGTTTGCATAGGTGGCATTCTCGCTGTTATGATTGATGAGCGCCTTGACATCTGTGGGAACACTGTTATTTAACTGGCGGAAATGCTCTGCAGAGATATAATTATTATCTTTATTGACATTTCCGTACATCATACAACGTGCAAACAGACGAAGGGATACCTCATGGATTGTAACATCTGTTGTGATTAGCAACATAAGATTTTTCATGTTAGTTTCAGAATGACCACCAGCAGTTCCAGATCCCCCCTCAATGTTGTAGGCTGTAATCATACCTGTGTAGATAGTCGTGTTAGTGTTGTAGATACGCTCCATATTGCGTGTCATAAACCACGCCACCACTAAAGCAATGAGTGGCAAAATAATCAAATACCAACGTATCTTGTATAAAAACCTGACGATATATCTGAATAAATCCATAATGGTAATTTTTTTTTCGTTTTACTTCTGTTTTTTTGCAGCCTTAGCAGCGGCTTTTTCTGCTTTCTTTTCTGCTTTTTCCAAAGCTTTAGTTTTCTTGTCCTCCTCCTCTACTGCTTTCTTGATGCGTTTTTCTACCGCCTTATTCTCTTTCGCAATTTCTTTGTCAGTTTTTGTGACATGAGTGTCTAATGTAATTTCTGTTGTCGAATTGGTGATGATTGGCGTATGGGTCAGGATTTCCAAGGTGATAATGTCTGTTGTAATAGAGGTTTGCATGGATTGATAACTACTGACTTGGCCACTTTCATATAATTTTGTATGCGCAAAATCTTCAATTGCCATATTGCCCCCTTCGAATTCCTCTCGGTTCAAGGCACCTGCTCCTTGATAAGCAGCGGCAGCCTCACCTAAGGTCTTTAATGAGACTAAATCGTTTGTAATCTTAATGAAAAGTGTAGCAATCTGTAATTTCAAATTATCATATGCGATATCTTTTGCAATAACAGCTTGATCAGCTTCTAGCCTGGCACGTTTGATAGAAGGGACATAGTCTATAATGTCTTCTACAGAGAAGTTAGCACTGACACCCACATTCCAATATGAAGTCTCAGACCCTTGATACTGTAGCATCATGTAGCTTGTCACTGTAGAAGAATTGTTTCCCCACATGTCTCCTTTACCGTAGCTATAGCTTGCATGGCCGCTAATATGGCTAAAGATGTTTCTTTTTTGTTTGGCAACAGCCGCCTCTGCTATCTGTCTCGCTTTTTCCAATGAAAGAATCTGTGGATTTGCCTTGGCATTTTCTAACAAGACTGCCAATGGGGGCAGATGGAATTCTGAGAAATTAATGTCCTTCTCCTTACTGGAGTCGAAGAAACCAGCCGCAATACCGCTCTCGTCGAACTGAGCGAAAGCAGAGGCGCCGATTCCGGAGGCCGCTACAATTAAAAACAATCGTTTAATCT
>Ga0247608_10000518_pt1 | contig 61682 bp, 79 predicted proteins | sample 176DNAGHGlowgp2_FD_193490 | JGI IMG/M metagenome (GOLD analysis project Ga0247608, IMG submission 193490) | Sheep rumen microbial communities from Palmerston North, Manawatu-Wanganui, New Zealand - 1766 DNA GHGlow gp2 | ecosystem: Host-associated > Mammals > Digestive system > Stomach > Rumen ... | reverse complement strand
TTCACATGAAATCCTGCCCCGGTCTTGCAGCTGGTCCCAGAAGGCTTGTGTTTGTGTTGTCCAAAGTCTCATATAACCATATGTACCGAGGTCGCCTGGAATTCTTTCACCATCCGTGATAGTTTTTCGTGAAAAACTTCGGGAAAAGAGAGTGAATCTTGGGGTTTCGTTGTGGATAATCAGAAAAAACGTTATCTTTAAACTCTAATATCAAAGTTATTGGTCGGGGAAACTATGAAAGATCAATCCGAGTTCGAGATAATCGCCAGAAAAAAGATTGCCGGGTGGTATTCCACAAAAGAAAAGGAAGACAAGGCTGTTGCGAGGATGGTCGCGCAGCGGGAAGAGATTTGCGCCCTGCTCATCTCCACGCAAAGACCGGGGATGGACAATGTCCTTCAATATCTTGATGACAGCGGGTTCTTCTACCGCGCATCCTCACCCCATGGGCATCACAATTTCCCGGGAGGACTGGCAGAGCACTCGCTCGGGACATATAAGTTGGCACAAGCTGCGGCAGCGGAGCTCCCTCGTGACAGTGTTATCATTTGCGCTCTTTTGCACGACATCTGCAAATCGGACCGTTTCTGGTTCAAGGGCCGTTCCATCCGCCAGCATACCCCGAAATGCGAAATGGACAGCCAGCACAGTGTCCGCTCCATCGTCATCCTGAAGTCATGCGGGCTTTCCCTTTCGGAGACGGAACGCAGGGCCATCCGCTGGCACATGAAAGGCCCCCATTCCCATCCCCGGAATGAAAAAGACAAGGCAGACCATGCAAAAGCCACGACAGAGGAGCTTTGGAGAGTCGTTTATGATTCCGACAACAAAGATGCAGCCGCCCATCCGGGAAGATAGTTCACAAAAGCATAATATCCGTTTTTAAACACCTAGCGACAATGGGCCTTCCTCTCTCAAGATTTCAAATGCTGTCCCGGCTATGCGCCAGGGACGAATACGTTCGGGAAAAATTCGCCCACTTCAAACTGACCTGCATCGTTCTGCACGATCCGGATGACGAGGCCTTTACAAGGCAAATGAAAAACCGTTTCCAGTCCTTGCATGAACAGACCGGGGAGAGCATGCTTTTCGTGACATTCGTTGAACCTCCCAAGAACTGGCGCTTAACCCGCGGGCAAGATTTCAATGAACTCGAATCCAGGAACCTGGAGGCGGAACGGGGCTTTGACAGCTGGCTGATCATCCAACACCTGATGCCCGTCATCGCTCCGGATGAGAATCTTCCCTGCCTGATTCTGACTGATGACCTTCTTTCCGGCGATTATGTTTTGATGAAAACTTCCACGGAGGGGTTCGAGAGGCAACTGCTTCAGTTGGGCCGGTATTGCTCCGCTTCGGAAAGCCGTTTCCGCGTTTCAGATTCGCGATTCCAATCTTTCCTGTCAGGATTGGGCCCATCCCGCTTGTGTCACCTGGTTGAGGGAACAGTCGCCAAGGCTTTTGCAGATGTACTTGCACTTCACGATTTGCAGAACGACAATAAGGAAGCGGCCAACTGGGTCTCCCGGAGGACCAACGAATTGAAGGAACTGAAAGATGCCGCTTCGAGCCCCGAAGAGGAGAGCCGGTCCGAATGGGCACTATTCAGATACCAATCGTCAGCCAAGAGAATGAGAGAACACGAGCCGATGCTCTTAGATTCGGATATTGCTATTGAACTCCGGAATGATGAAACATATTTTGGGGCATGGGATCCTTCCAACCAAGATGACGCCATCCTTCCCCATTTGTATGAGCGATACTATCTTAGACCTGAAGGAATAAAAGGATATAAGCTTTGTCATGTATCAAGCAGGGGGAACATCCGGGAATTTAACGAGTCCCTTCCGTCGTTCGTCCGGAAAGAAAGCTGGGATGAAGTGTACTACTTTCATTCCGAGGATGAGTTGCAGCCTTTACCCAGAAGTTTCAAGAATCTTGCCCGGCCGCTGACCGAGTTCTTTGAACGGGAAATCAATTTGACACTGGTTCAGTTGATGCGCTTCAACTGCGGAATCGAGATGCCCAAGTATTACTTCAAGTTCAAGCGCGGTTTTTTTGCCGAAATCCCTTTAGGGGAGAATGGCAAAGTGGCTTTGAACGCCTGCAAGTACCCTGACAAATGGGCGGATCTCAAGCTTGGGCAAGCTTATTACGCATATAAGTCCATGATCAAAGGGTATGGCAAATACCGTCTTACCGACAGGATGGGGGAAGCCTTCTTGAATGAGTGGTACAATGTAATAAAGGGTAGGAACCATGTGAGCCACGCGAATTACACTCACGAGGATTTCTTCGGATATGAAGAATTCTCCAGTTTTTTCAGGTCATTCTCCTCCATCCTTAAGGATTATCTTTGGAAAATGGAATCCATCGGCCAGTCCCTCCGCACCGGAAACGGGATAGAGATCTACCAACATAACGCCGACGACCTGTTCGGTTTCAATGAGTGAATCGGTCGGGGAAGCTTGCCGAAAGCATCTCGGCCAGGTCGGCATAGTCAATCCTGAGCGTTATGCTTTTCTTGGCAGCACGTTTAACGCACACATTATTAATGGTTTGGGACATTTAGCCATGGTTTACCGCAAACATTCATGTGCAAATCCTATCTTGGCATGATACAGGTCATCATGCTCCGGTCCCAGACTTAGGAAGAAGTGAGTTCTCTCCTCTCCATTCCTCATGACGGATACCTCTTCAAAGTGAAGGTCGATGGCAACCAACCAAAATGCCGTCACCTTCAGATGGTTGTCCGTTTCAGGGCGCTCTACGCCAACTATGACCGCATAATACTCCTTGAACCGCATCTTTCTGAACCAGGACTCCAACTCATCCCGTTTCTTTCGCAACTGGGCAAGCTTTCTCTTGCTCTTTCCTTCACCAAACTGCTCCAGACAATCGTCCAAATCCTTGATGTAGTTTTCATGGAAGAATCCTTCGTCCGGCTCCACACTCCTAATCTTTGCATCGGGGAACAGTTCATAGATAGCCTTTCTGGCAACTGCATCGCACTTCTGGTCAATGCTCAGGCTATCATCCAGCCAGGACGGGTCGTTGTCATAGACGTTGGGAGCATCCAGATGGCGGCGCTCATGATACTTGTCGCGCTGCTCCTGTGTGAGATCCGACTCCTCCAGTTGTCCGATAATCTCGTCCGGATTCAAGATGCAGATGTGCCCGCCCCCGTCCGATATGACGGCAACCACATACGCCTTGCCGTCCGCAATGACGCTCTTAACGCGGGCGATGTATTCACTGGGTTCAATCTCTTCGGGGTTGAATTCGCAGTGACCGAACATTTCCATTAAGTGGACGCCCGGCTGGTTGGTGATAATCCTCACGATGTCATTCTTCTTGTATGCCATATATTTGTCTGTTTTATGAAGTCTATATTGCGCAGGCGATGAGCCCGATGCCGACAAGTGCCGGGACACCCCAGATATAGAATCCCACACTGACCGTGGGCATGATGATTCCCTGAGAGAACTGACAGCCGAAGCCGAAGTCCCAATGGCTCAGGCTATGGGATGAGCGCCAACCGAAACGGGTTCCCACGTCAAAGCCGAACATACCGTCCATCAGTCCCGCTCCGCCATACACCTGCCAGTCCAGGCTGGCCGTCTTCGGGTTGGAAAGCCTGACAGCTGCTCCACCGAAGGCTGAGAAGCCACCGTCAAAATTCGTGGAGACGGACAGATACGGGCCGACACGGTTTCCAATCCAGGTATAGCTTACCCCTATCCTGTAGTCATCATTCATTACGTATCGCCCACCGTCTTCCTTCGAGAGGGCAAACCCCACATACATGTCCGCAAAGTGGTGGCTGAACGATTTCTCCGCCGGTTTTGAAGGGATTATCACGATAGGAGGCGCGTCACGCCTGGGTTGCCCGCTAATTATAACAGGACGTGGCGTGTGCTTTGGCGCAGATGACCGGGGTCTTGTACCCGTAGTTGTTTGCCGTGGGTGTTCATAACTCAGCCTCATTGTATAGGTGCGTCCAGGCTCAAGCGAAGCTGGGAAGCTCCACTCGCGAAGAACACCGTATTCTTTGTGTGAGACTGTAAGCTTTCGCGCGGACGCTGGTACATATAACCAGATGATGCCTTCCTCGTAACGGGTGTCCACGATGCTGGCCAAACCGGCGTCAAAGGTCCAGCCGCTTTGCCTGGTCTCCAGTTTGAGCACGGCACACAGCCTGCCGTCCGGATCAGAAAGGGCAGTCCCGGCCTCAGCCGCCGAGCCGTCGGAATAGAGTTGTTTAAAATCACTGATTCGTATCTGAGCGGCGGCAGAGAGGCTCTGCAGAAGCAAAAGTATGAGAATGGCTTTCTTCATCGATTATATATACCCGCGGGAGGTTGATTTCTTTCAGCGATTTCTGCGAAGATTTCCATGTAAGAATTGCGAAGCGCTCAGGTATATATAAATGAACAGAAACCAAAACAACAACGAATATGACAATGAAAAAAATTGCACTGATTGCATCCATGATGCTGATGGCGGCGATGCCCGCCATTGGCCAGACCAAAAGTGAACTCAAGGCGGCCAGGCAGGAAGCCAAGGCAGCCGCGAAACTGCTTAAGCGGGACGGCTTCAAGCCCATCGAACTGGGAAACACGAAGACCCGTCTGGAGAAGTATTTCCTAAAGGTGAATGCCGGTTGCGCTCAGGTAATCGGGGTCGCAGAGAATTGCATGAGTACGAACCTGGCACAGGTCACAGCCCTCTCCAATGCCGCCAACCAGTATGCCATGCTCGCAGGAGGCGACGTGCGCGGCCGAATCGTTTCCAGCACGACCAGCCTCACGGGGCAGCAGGTTGACAATATCGTGTCGTCCTTCGAACGCCTGGTGGAAAAGGATATCCGCGGGGAGCTGGTCCCCTATATCACGGCCGTGCGCAATAAGAGAGGAAGTATAGCGGCCAGGGCCTATTGCATCGTGGACGTGGACGCAGCCTATCAGCTTCGTCGGCGGGCGTTGGAGATTGCACTGGAAGAGCAGTCCCTTGCCGAGCAGTATGGCTCCAGAGTATCTGAATGGATTGACGCAGGATTCAACAAAGGGCAGGAATAGATGCGTAAAACACTGTTGACTATACTGGGGGCTCTTTTGAGCCTCCTTGTTTCCGCCCAGGAATGGGAGGCGGTCAAGGCGGACCCTGCATACATCTGGGGCGAGGGCTGGGGCGCTTCCATTGATGAGGCTGACCAGCAGGCGCTCTCCGCGCTTATCAGCAGGATTACCATTGCCGTGGTCAGCGATTTCCGCCAGGTCGAGGAGCAAATCCTCTCCTCAAAAGGGGATGAACACTACAGGATGCAGAGCCTCCGCAGCTCGTCCTATTCCAATGTCACCCTTTCCAACACACATCGCACCATTTTGAGGAGCGGAAGGAAGTATCATGTCGGACGCTGGATCCACCGGAGCGAACTGGACATGATTTTCGCCGACCGCAAATCCCGAATTCTGGAGTACGAGGAGTCGGCCCGGTCGGCCGAAGAGGCCGGACGCATAGATGACGCGCTGCGTTACCATTACTGGGCCTATGTCCTGCTCCGCTCGCTACAGCGCCCCTCAGAGCTTCGCTCCGAGGATGGCCGGATGCTCCTGAACTCCATTCCGGAGAGCATTTCGGCCATCTTGGAAGACGTGAACGTGCGCATGACCAGCCATGTCGGCGATGTGGTAAAGTTGAATTTCACTTTCCGGGGAAGGCCTGTCGGCGGATTGGATTTCTGCTACTTTGATGGGGCCCGGTGGTCATCAATAATTTCGGTCCGGTCTGGATGGGCTATACTGGACATGGCTCCGGGGGCCTTGGCTGAGTATATCCAGCTGAAAGTGGAGTATGCCTACTGTGGTGACTCCCTGATGGACGGGGAACTGTTCGACACCATGGCCGTTTTGAATCTTAAGCCGATACGCAAGTCCTATATCACCTTTAAAGCAAAAACTGTAAATGTTCTGTAAGAATTCGCCGCGATCACGGTATATCTATAAAAACACGGAACGACATGAATACGAAAAACGACACCCATGAACTTGAAATCCTGGTCAGGGATACCTTTGCAAACGGACGCACCACCGGCACGGCTCTTTTGTCTGACGAAGAGTTTTCGCATATTGAAAAGCTTACTTCGGAATGGGACAATCCTTGGGACCTCGATGACGATCCGTTTGTCAAAGCTATCCGTGAGTATGCCTGTGAAGTCGGGGATTCCACCGGAATCAATGAGGGCGAATGGGAACTGGAGGAGTGGAGACTCAAGAATACTACTATGTAATAACCAGAACGAACGAACTATGATACTGAATATCTTTATGATTCTGCTTGGACTTTCCATGCTCATCTACTCTTTCTTTGAGATCCGCGTTTATGGAAGCCTGTATTTCGACAGGGACGTTTACTGCATCGAGAAGTTCCGCAAGGCCACCAAGTCAACGGACCTTGTCGGTTGTATTCACAACATCGCCAAGTGTGCTTTCAGCTTTACTCTGATTGTCGTCGGCTTGAAAAGATGGATGCCGGAATCCAGCTATGCGGTGGTAGGCGCATCACTGCTTGTCAGCTTCGCCATCCTGGTGCTTGACGTACTGGTTCTGGAAGGTGTAACGCGGGCTCTGGGGCTGAAGGAAATCCGTGCTTCCATCGCGAACCAGTGGCACACACAAAAGCATATTACACCGGAAAACAACCATGAAGTGAACCTTTACAGGGGTACCGTACGCGTTACGCAGCAGTATCCGAAGCATATTGTCGCCATGGGGGCATGTATGCTCATCCTGCTGGTGTTTGGCATGTGATCAGAACTCCGGGCTCTTCCAGTACGGCCGGCTCAGCTTCTTCCAGAATGCCGGAAGCCATGATTTTGCGCTGGAAGTTGCGACGGTCGAACTTGACGCCCATGATGGCTTCATACAGGCGCTGCAGGTCCGGGATGGTGAATTCTTCATCCAGGAGGTCAAAGCCGATGGGCTCGAAGTGAATGTCCCGGCGGAGACGCTCCATCGCTGCTTCAAATATCCTCTTGTGGTCAAACGCCAGCTGCGGGAGCGCATCGATGGCGAACCACGCCGCTTCGTCGGCATCGTCCCCGCCGAGAACTTCTGCCGGTTTGATCAATGCGTAAAAGGCGATGGTGATGACACGTTCGCGAGGATCCCGGTCCGGGTCGGAGAAAACGCCCAGCTCGCCGATGGCCGCGGCCTCCAAGCCGGTTTCCTCCCGGAGCTCGCGCAGGGCGCCGTCCCGGGCAGTCTCGTCATTCTGCAGGAATCCGCCGGGGAAGGCCCAGCAGCCCTTGTACGGCTCTCCACCGCGCTTGACCAGCAGAACCTTGAGTTGCCTGTCTTCGTAAGTGAAGATAACGCAGTCCGTGGTGACGGCCATGTGTTCATAGCGATACTGATACGGGAATTCCGCCCCTGGTACATATGTGAAATTCTTTCCCCTTGCAAAGATAGGCGTTTTCACCCTATTTGCAAAAATTTGTGTCGATTTGACGCGAAATATTTGGAAATGCGAGATTCTTGTTTTACTTTTGCGTCACAATGACACAATTAATAATTAAAACGCGACGCATTATGGAAATGAAGATTGAAAAGACCAAGGTTTACAACGTAATCATCATGGACCGCAGCGGCTCCATGTGGGACATCCAGAAGCCCGCCATCATGGGCTACAATGAAGTGTTGGGCGGCGTGAAAGCGGCGGCCGCAAAGTTCAGCGATACGCAAGAGCATTTCTTTACGCTGGTTCTTTTTGACAGTGCGTCGATTGACGAGGTATACTGGAACGCGAACGCGGGCGATGCGGCCATCCTGACGGAGGAGACGTATGTCCCCGGCGCCTGCACGCCCCTGTATGACGCCATGGGGCGGACGCTCACCAAACTTGAAAAGGAACTGAAAGGCGATACCAACCATTCTGTTGTGGTGACCATCATCACAGACGGCTATGAAAACGACTCGCACGAGTATAACCTGGCCTCCGTCAAGAAGATGATTGAGCACCTGAAGAAGCAAGGCTGGTCGTTTGCCTACATGGGCACGGACCATGACGTGGAGGGCGTCACCGTGAGCCTGTCCATCACCAACGTCATCAAGTTCGAGAAGACGGCCGAAGAGACCGCCAAAACTTTCAAGCGCGAAAGACGTGCTCGGGAGCGATATTTGAAGGAAGTGGAGGTGTTCAACATGGCCGAGCCGTGCGTGAGCTACGAGGCACGCGTAGCATTCAACACCAAGCTGGCCGACAAGTATTACGAAGAAAAGGAGGACTAATCTATGCTGGGAGCAATTATCGGGGATATCGCAGGCTCGGCCTACGAGTTTGACAATACGAGGGACTATCACTGCAAGCTTTTCCCGAAAGGATGTGACTTCACCGATGACTCGGTGATGACGATGGCCGTCGCCTCATGGCTGCTGAAAGACCCGGAGCACACGCACAAGGTGCTGGAAGAAGAGATGGTCCGCTATGCGAATGCTTATCCAAGTCCCAAGGGTGGCTACGGCGGAGGATTCAGCACTTGGCTCTTCGGCCCGGAGGAGCGCAAGCCGTACAATTCCTGGGGAAACGGATCTGCCATGCGTGTGAGTGCTGTCGGCTGGTTCTTCGACACACTGGAGGAAACCGAACGGGTGGCCGAAATCTCGGCCTCCATTACGCACAACCATCCCGAGGGCATCAAGGGTGCCCAGGCTACCGCCGCGGCAATCTTCCTCGCGCGAACCGGGAAGTCAAAAGAGGAAATACGGGACTATATCGAGGGGCGTTTCGGGTATGACCTGCATAAGACATACGCCTACTGGTACAAGCGAAACGACTGGGATGAGAGCTGCCAGGGAACCGTTCCGCAGGCACTCATCTGCTTCCTGGAATCCGAAGACTACGAAGACGCCATCCGCAAGGCCATTGCGCTGGGCGGAGACTCCGATACGCTTGCCTGCATCACCGGTGGGATTGCGGAAGCGTTCTACAAGGAGATTCCCGCATCGATGGTGCGACCGACCCGGAAGGTATTCCCGGTCATATTCAACAAGATTCTCGACGCTGTCCGGGAGCAGACCGTATATGGTTCAACGTGTAAGATCATCGAAGATGGAAAACAAGCTTGACCGCTTCATCCGCGCTCAGGATGATTACGGGGTATATGAGCAGGCCCTGTCCGAGATGAAGGAGGGAAGAAAACAGAGCCATTGGATGTGGTATATCTTCCCCCAGATCAAAGGGCTCGGCCACAGTTACAATTCGACCTATTACGCCATCGAGTCTCTGTTTGAAGCAAGGCAATATGTCGCTGATCCTATTCTTGGGAAACGCCTCCGTGAGATTACCGGGGCGGTCCTCTCCCATGAAGGGGAAGAAATTGAGGATATCATGGGGAGCGATATAGATTCCAGGAAGTTCCATTCTTCGATGACCTTATTCGATATGGTTTCACCTGGGGAACTTTTCATGGAAGCCTTGGAAGCTTTCTTTGAAGGAAGAAAGGATGACTCGACTTTGGTCATGGTATTGGACGAGAGGAATCTGCTATATGCTGATTCAGCGTTGAAACGTCATGGAGGATTGAGGAACGGGTTTGACGAGAGGGGATTCTTCGAAGGAGGAACATACGAGTCCGAACAGATTCCTTCCGAAGCAAAGCTCCCTACGATGCTTGACCTGGTGCTGAGAGGGGAGAGGATGGAGGATATGGTCAGGCATTATCTCTACTGGAAGGACTTTTCATCCTACCGGCTTTCCGGGGTTTCTTCTCAATTGACCCATTACTGTGTTTCTCTTTTGAATGAACTGAAGAATCGTTGTGGGGAAAAATACCCTGAAAACCTACCTCCGAAACTAGAAGCAGGGAAGATCATCCTCGACCGCTGCCGGAGAGGAGTCCTGGAAGCAGCCGAGACTTTTGACTGGCTTGTTCAAACCTGTAAGTCCGACCCACATGTCAGTGATGTACTTCGAGGAATGGCGTGGGCATCTCTTCTTACGGAATAATAGAAGATAATGGCGTCATACCATGACAGGGGTCTTTAGCGAAAGGCATTCTTTGGAGATTGACAGTTGTCCTTCTCCGGTTTTATTTGCGCAAGCAAAGATAATTGTCTTAGCCAGCGCATGCCAAGTCAAGGAAAATAGTTAAATTTGTCAAAGCGGCGTGAACATATACCGGCATCTCTATAACCATATCAGAATCCAAGGCGGATTGGAACAAAAACAGGGTAAGCTATGACTTTAAGAGACCTCGAAGAACAGTACTCATGTTTGAACGCATCTGATGGTGCGTCATTCATAAAGAATATTCATTCGGCCAAGAACGATACGGGGATATCCACACTTTCCCTCATCGGGTTTCTTGACAGGACAATCACCGCATTCCTTCCGGAAGGCCGGCGAATTTGCAAGGCGGCCCCTGACCTGTCACCTCAGGAAAAGGAGATCCTTACGCTTCACGGAAAGATAATATGCTCGGCGATCCTTGTCTGCCATTCGACAAAGACAATGGCCGAGGTGCGAAAGAAGACTCTCCTTTTTCTTGAATATGCCTCTGCCCTGGTGAAAACCAGATATGACTTCGTGCAGACCGCAGTGAATGTGCTTTCCTATCCAATCACAGTGACCGGCCTTGACTGGAAGACGGTTCAGGATGCATCGTCTCTTGACATCATCTCGTATAAGCTTACTACGGGGATAAGGTTCGACAAGGGGAAGCCGGATTATTTCCAGTTTGCGGGGAAGGGAAAAGTGTCCTGTAACAAAGGCGTACTCTCCGTCGCTTCGGCAGAAGTGGGTGAAGCTGGCGCCAAAGCGTATACACTGTTCGGAGACACGGTTGAAGTGATTACACGAAATACCCGTGATGAAAAGCTCAAGTCCTCCGACCAGCGGAATGTCGAAGCCTTGGCATCCTTCGCTTCCACATTCACAAAGACCCAGGAAGGGTTCGTCAAAGGCCGCATGAGAGTGAAAGAGTATTCCCCGGGGGATACGGTCAACATCATTGTCCGGGACCTGGCCGGAGGAGAAGTCCTCTGCGAAGTCCTGGATCCTGACAACCCGCTAAAGGGGACCATTGTGAATGAGGAACTCATCCGCGGAACCCGAACGGAAGATTTGTTTCCGTATATCTTCGAAGATGATGTCATAACCGGAGCCAAACTCATAATGGGTGATGATGGAATCCACTTCTCCATAAGGGATGCCTATGCTGAATACTCCTATAATGCGGCAAAGCGCTGCGAAAGGAACGACACGGTTTTCGAAGCGAAGGTGACTCGTCTGCGTCCGGATATCAACCGAATCAACTGGATGACGCCATACGGATTTGGAGGGATTTCTTATCCCGTCGAGGACAAAGAGCTGAAGGAAGGGGATACCCTTGTGATGAGCATATACAATATCCAGACGGGAAACGGTTCGATGTTCATCAACCTCTGCCCTCCGAAGTATGGATACGATGAGATAGATGTCAAGTTCGATGATGAGGAAAGCGTACTTCTGGACTTTGTGACATCGGCTGAAAAGGTCGTTTCTGAGCCTGAGACGGCGTCCGAGGCGGAGACGGCTGAGAATGCGGAAACCGTTGGGACCATCGCATCCATCATAGCGAATCGTGCCATGGGCGAGTCTTCCCTTGATGCTTACAAGGCCCTGCTGCTTTCCGGATTCCTACGGACGGTGACAGGGGATGCCGAAGGACTTGCCCGAATCATGCCGGAGGCATTCTTCCTTCGGGCCAAAATAGCATTTGCGCAAGGATCGGCCATCCCATCAGATAATCCCTATAAGTTGACAAAGGAGCGGGAGAACCTGCTGTCCATGCTTGGCAGTTCAGGAGCCCAAGGTGCGGAACTTCTTGAGAAACTGTCGGCGATGCCGGCAGGAAGCATCACATTCAAAGTGGGGATGCTGCTTCTGGGCCTCAAGATATCTTCGGAATATGCTGACGAGGTCAAGGCCGACCGCGAGGATGTCCGAAGGAAAATATGTGAGATCCTCGGAGTGGCGGATGCATACCGCAGGATCGGTGAGGTGAAAGCTGGAAAGTACGGCCGCACGGAGACCCATGACATTGAGTTCAAGTCCTCCTACGTCTTCCGTAACGACGGTGAGGGTGCAGACCTTGACTATCAGGGCAGGGGACAGGTCTTCGAGGCAGTGTGCGGATTCCTCAATGCTGATGGCGGAACGCTTTACCTGGGGGTCAATGATGCAGGGGAACCGATAGTTTCCCAGGATTACGGTCTGAACGCCGATATCAAGTACCTTACCGAGAACTACCAGACAGTTAACGCCCTCAGGTCGCGCCAGCTGGGACATCCGGTCATCAAAGCGGATACGATAGACCATTATGTGCTCTTCCTCAATGGTGAGAAGGAACTCTTCTTCAAGGAGTCACTCCTTGGGAATATCACGATTGAGGCGACAGAAGATGCGGACGCAATCCGCATCACGGTCCGCCCTGCGGAGTATGAGATAGCCTACCTATATTCAGACAAGCAGCACCAGGACGGCATAGCCTTCGTCCGGGACGGTGGACGGACTATCCCTATGAGTTCGGTCCAGAAGGAAAGGCGGCTCATGAGCCTCAAGAAAATAAGCAAGGAAATGGGGTTCGTCGTGACCATACAGGAAGCCATTGACCAGCACCGGAAACTCATCTTCAAGAACTACGCAAGCGGCAACAGCGGAAAGGTCAAAGACAGGTTTGTCGTTCCGGTGAACCTTTTCTACAACGACGAGAACGTGTATTGCTATGACCTTGAATCGCGGAGTTACAAACAGTTCCGCCTGAAGAGGATATCATCCATCGAGACAGACATTGAAAACCCCGTGTATCCGCTACCCCTTACCGAGCCCCGGCAGGCAGATGTGTTCCGCTGGCTTGATGAGGGAGTGCACAAGTACCATGTCAAGCTCAGGATGGATATAGCGGCGAAAAACTACCTTTTGGAGGAATACTCATGTGCAGAGAAACTGCCTAAAGATGAGTTGTATGAAGAAAGCAGGGACAAATGGATACTTGATACCCACTTGAACGGATTCGGTGCTGTAAGGCGTTTCTATCTTGGCCTTGCAGACAAGATAGAGATACTGGACACGGAAGACTCAGAGGCGTTGAAAAAGGATATTGCCGACTATGTGCGGGAGAATATCCTTTTGAATTAGAATCTTCAAGCAAGGAGACTTTCAACGACCGTTTCGTTGAACCCCTTTTCCCGGAGTGCACCGGCATCCCATTCCGGGTCCGACATTACGTCGAGAAGGAATCCGCGGATTTTTTCATCACTGGTGGTGCCGCTGAGTCCCGAACGAAGGGCCTTCAGGATAAGCGGTTCCCCGTTGCTGTCTTCCCGGTCATACAGAACTTCAGATGCGAGTGCCACGGCATCATCAATCCCTGCGTCCGGTCGCCTGTTACGGTCCGCCAGAATACCATCATAGTCGCCGTTTTCATAACCCTCAAGAAACCGGTCCCACATCAGGCCGAGAATTTCAGTCTGTTGTCCTGACAACCTGCGCGCGGAGATGTCTTCTTCCCACGGAAAATCTGGAATCGCGGCCTTGAGGTCATTCAATCCCAAGATTCCTTTTGGACTGTCCGGATGAAACATGTATGTCGGTCGGAGGTTGACCTTCTTGAACGAATCACCTCCATTTTTTACAGGGAAAGGGTCACTTATGAAAAACCCTTTCATGACGACTCCACAGTTGCCCTTCCCCGTCTTTACCAGGAAGAAATTGTCACCGCTTCGAAGACCTTCGGATTCCTCCAACTTCCAGCTGAATCCCCCGTATTCTAGCTTCGGAAAATCCCTCTGGAAGTCGATAAGGCTGTATGGGGAAGCCTCGGGATTCCACTTTAAAATGAATGTGTTCATCGCTCTTTGTTAATTGCTGCAAAGGTATTCTGAAGAATTGACAAACATCGTCAATGTCATACCGCACGGTAAAAATTGCAGTACATATCAATCTTGTACGACTTGATTTTTGTCAGCAGCCGGTCAGTATTACTCTCGGCGTTTAGTCTGTTGAACCGTTTTACGTCATACCAACAGTTTGGATTGTCAAATAACCTGCGATTAGTGCAGAGACAGTTTGTGATGGAACGATACAGGCTGCTGAGGGTGTCTACGGGGTAGCAGAATTCGCATAGCAGGGGATAGTCGTGTTCCCAGCTCACCACGATGAAAAGGGATACGGGGACATCCCCTCTGTCCGTCTGCTCCCAGCCCACCTGTATCAGCGCAAATGAATATACGGATTCCGCCAGGTTCAAGGTCATGATTTCGGGGTGGATTGTGCCGTGTCGGTCATAGGTCAGGCATCGCTCCATCCAGTCACGGATATCTTCAAGAACCGGATAGGTATCGCTTACTTCGCAAAAAAATGTTCCATGGCCGTCAATCTCAACCGATACGGGCAGTTTCCCTCGCCCGGGCTTCCCGAGAGAAAAACTGATTTGGCGAATGTTGCCAGGATGCTTTGATGTGCTAGCCTTTGATAGAGCTTCTTGAATTGCCATAGACCACTTCTCCTGCGAAGGAAAGAAGCGGGACAACATAAAAAGAAGCGATTATGACATGATATGTCGACTGTATCTTCTTTTTTGGAACAGGTCACAATTGATAAGCCCGAAAGACGGGAGGTTGTGGAAGTAATATTCGGGATTCAAATGATTTTCTACTCGGAGACCCTTTAGGGACGCCGCCGAAAAAAGAACGGATGTTTTCATCATCATATTTGGTTTATCGTTTTGTTATTGTGGTAGTTACTCACGATAAACAGCTCTATGTTGATTCCACGTAGTTGCTTTCAACCCACAAATCTAATATTGATAATTGACAGATATCGTCAACTTCTCGTAAGTGGAACCGACTATGACATAGCGAGAGAGACACTGATTATGAAGAAAATTCGTATCTTTGCAATGATGTTATTTTGAACATCAAAAAGACATAGAATACAAGTTATTCGCTTATTGCAGGTGCTGTGCTAAACTTGGGAGGTTTAAGAATTCAAGTCACTTTGCAACGAGGGAATCAACCTCACTTTAGTGTGGGCGTTGATCCTTGTTGTTGACTTGAAGGTGTCCTCCCAGACCCAGCATGGCACAACAAGGGGAGTCCACACTTTTTTATGCAACAGTCTGAGCTAGACGCAGCCATCTTGAAAATACGGAATGAAGGATTCGATGAGTCGTTCATACATTTCTGTGCGAAGACATTCTCATCATATACTTATCCACCTGAGACTGTTGCTGCAGCCAGGATGCATGCTTTCTACCTCAGGCTCGCGTTGGATGCCCTTTGCGATTCCGAGTCAAAAGTGAGGATCCTCTCGATGGAGCATCCTGGAGAAGGCGATGTGAAGAGTCCTGATAAGCTTTGCCTTTTCATAGCAGGGGAAACCTACCGTGCAGCACTCTGCGGGGAAAGCTCATTCCAGGAACAGTTCATAAGGCGTTGGTGTGAAGCCCTTGCCAAATAGAAAGGGGAGGCCTCTTTTAACCATTCTGCCTTCGGAGGGCTTCCACGAAGAAGGCCTTCCTGTTATCCTGTGAAATAGGGTAGCGGACAAGGCGTGAATCATCATTCAGTCCGTCGGCCAGATTACACACGAAGAGGTCGTTGATGTCCGCAAGATACAGGCGGTCATAACGGATATCAAGGTACCTCTGCAGCGAGATGGTATAGTTCATTGCTTTCTCGGCGTCGACCTTCTTGAGGTTCTCCCTGTTGAAGACATAGAGTCCCATCTTGTCAAACCTTCCGTAAAATCCGTTTCCGACCTTGGATACCTTGCTCTCCAGTATTCTCCGGAGGGGGAGAGCCATGGACCAATAGGAGAGTTCCTTCACGCCGATATACTTCCCTTCATGAAGGCCATATGCGTAACCACTCTCCAGGATCTGTTCAAGGTCGTCATCCTTTGGCGCCGGCGTGATGCCGGAAATGTCCTTCAGAAGCGCGTCTTCGGCGGTCTTGCTTTCCTCCATCGCGCGGGTGACCTCAATCCCTATCGAGTGCCCGTCATTTGACTGGAGGTCCGGGCGGTCGATGTTCACAAGGCAATCGAACTCGTGCCCGAGGAGGGCAGATAGGGAGATCTGCGCATAGCTTTCAAAAAAGCATGTTCCGAATTGACGTTTTGCCATGGCTGTAAGGACTTGATTACAAATTTACAAATTCTTTCCGAGCTTACTTGACCGAGGCTTTGGGAATATCACTCCAGAGGGTCGTGTAGTGAGGTGACTTGTGCTCCTGGGTCATGTGGAACTGCCCGTCGCCCTGGACTCCGAAAAGGACCGTTCCCGGCCCGAGTGTCCGGTTGATGGCATCGATGGCCCCGGACAGGCGTTCGTCCCTCTCGTCGGTCTCATGGTCGGCAAAAAGAGAACGCACATGGGCCTCCTGCTGCTCGATACGGGTGAAGACAACGCCTCCCTTCTTGTAGGCATATCCTTCCTTAAAGAGTTTTCGCGCAGCTTCGGCCGCGGCCACGACGACCTTCCGGTAGTCCTGCGTCGCCTCCGGGAAGACGACATAGTGCCCGCCGCTCATCTGCGGAAGATATTCCTTGAAACGGTTGGTGATGGCAAAAACGATCATCTCACCCACGAAAGAGTCCTGTTTACGGAGCTTCTCGACAGCTTTCCCGGCAAAGGTCGTTATCTGTTCCGTGAACTCCTGGAGGGAGGTCACGTCGTGCGAGAAACTACGGGAGACGCAGATGCTCTGCTTGGGCTCTACCATATCCTCGAACTCCACGCAGGGGATGCCGCGGAGCTCCTTCCAGGTGCGGAATCCGGGAAGATGGAAAATGGTCCTCACGGTGGTTTCGGGAAGCTGCGTATAGTCCCACGCCGACTTCACTCCCATCAGTTCAAGCTTTCTCATGGACCGCCGGCCGATGCCCCAGACGTCTTCTGCGGGGAACTTCCGAAGAACTTTCTCGATGTCCTCCGGACGGTACATGTAACAGCCTCCCCTGAGTTTCGGGTATTTCTTGCAGAGCTTCGACGCAATCTTCGCGAGGGTCTTCGTCGGGGCGATGCCGACAGATACCGGGATGGAGGTCTGTTTCCAGCAGTCACGTGAGATTGTCTTGGCGAGGGAATCGAAGTCCATCCTCTCCATGCCGGAGAGGTCCAGGAAACTCTCGTCGATGGAGTAGGGCTCGACAGCGGGGGAGTATGTCTTGAGGACCTCCTGGACCCTTCGGGACATATCCCCGTAGAGGGCGAAGTTAGAGCTGAAGACGGCGATGCCGTTTGCTTCGATGAGGGGCTTGAGCTTGAAGTAAGGGTCGCCCATCTTCACCCCGAGGGCCTTTGCCTCGTTACTCCTTGCCACCGCGCAGCCGTCGTTATTGCTCAGCACGATGACTGGCCTTCCGTTCAACTCGGGACGGAAGACCCTCTCGCAGGATGCGAAGAAATTGTTGCAGTCGGCAAGGGCGTACACGGTACTGTCAGGCTTTCTTGATGACCCAGGTCACGATGCCCCAGATGAGGAAGTCGTTGTCCGGACCGACGGGGATGGGCCTGTACTTCGTGTTGTGCTCGTTGCAGGGCATAAGGACGGCTCCGTCCTCATGGATCTCCACGCGCTTGACGGTGTACTCCCCGTCGATGAAGCAGACGGCCTTGCAGTCGTTGTACGGCTCCACGGCGCGGTCCACGATGATGATGTCCCCTTCGTCCATGTCGGCATCGACCATCGACACTCCGTCGATCTGGAAGAAGAAGGTCGACGCGCTGTGTCGCACCAGGAGCTTCACCAGGTCGAGCTTCTCCTTGAAATCGTCCGCCGGGGAAGGAAATCCTGCCTTGACGGTTCCAAGAAGGGATTCGAAGGAATCGGAGTCAGTTATCGGATAAGGTTTCATCAGTCGGAAAGGTATTCTTCAAGGAACTCCGAGGCGTCGGCGACGCAGTCCGGACAGTCGCGAAGGGGCTTTCCCGTGCCGATGCCCTTCAAGAGCTTGCACTGGGTCGCTCCGTTGCGCTGCTGGAACTTCTCCATGATATCCTTCATGCGGGCGCGGGAGAGGTTGCGGTCCTTCGTGGCGAGGCCGACAATCATCCCGGCGCCGACGAGGGCCCCGCAAGTCCCTTCCATGTTCCCCATGCCGGTCCCGTAGGCCCCGGCGATATCTAGGGCGGTCTTCCCGTCAAGGCCGACGAAGTCGCAGTAGGTGCAGACTACGCTCTGGGCGCAGTTATGGGTATTCAGCCGTTTCTTTTCGGCTGCGAGATGTTTGCGGGACTCCATGCTAATTTTCCGTTGTGGCGTAAACCTTGGGGATTTCAACGGCCGGCCAGCCGTAGTCCTTGTAAACCTTCACGGGAAGATTGTGCTTGTAGACATATGCAGCGATGGCATTCTTCCTGGCCTCTTCCCGGCCCGCTTGGTCGGAGTTTATTTTCCGGAACTCTTCGAAGCGTTCCCCGAAGATTTGTTTTGCCGTGGGGAGGAACGTGCTTCCGTCGCCGACTTCATCAAAGTCGGTCACGGCGAAATGGCCCTCGCCATCCTGCTTGACATGCATCTTTCCGGGGTGGCTGCCGCCGGAGACGGACACGAGGGTGTCGCCCGCGACATTGAAATTGTCCACCCAGAAATCTCCCCATACCTGGATGTCGTCCGGATTGCTCTCGTCAACGGCAATGATCCTGTGGGACGGGATGCAGACCTCGCCGGGGGAGTATTGGCTGCCGATGACCTTGGTGAAGTAGTCGTCTATGGCGGTGAGGCTGGTTTCGGTTTCTTCCGCGGCCTTTGTCTCGGCAGCGGGCTCAGAGGTGGCTTTCTTGTTCCCGCGGGTTCCGCAGGAGACAATCATTGTGATTGCGGCAATGCCGCAGAGTATGGTTCGGATAGTATTCATATCGTATTGAATTTACTTTTGGAAGAAGAAATAGAACGCAGCCCATTTGCGTGGGATATCCTTCGCGTAACCAATCGTGCGATACGATGCATCTTGGACTGTCCCATCATCTTTGACATAGCCGACAGTCCGATAGGAGGAATCCTGGATGGTGCCGTTATCCTTGATGTATCCCACGGTGCGGTAGCTCCGGTCTTGGACCGTTCCGTTGTCTTTCAGGTAGCCTATGGTCCGGTAGGATGCATCCTGAACGGTTCCGTCCCTCTTGATGTAACCAACGGTCCGATAGGACTTGTCCTGGATGGTTCCGTCGGACTTGATGTATCCCACCGTCTGGTAGGAGGCATTCTGTATGGTCTGCGCCGCAGCTCCCATGGAAACTGCGAGTAGGAAGACTGTTATGAGTATTATTTGAAGTCGTCTCATAAATCTCTATAAAACAGTTATTATGCCAGCAACAATGGCTGCCGGGATGGCGAGCACCATGCCGATTAGAGATCCTTTTATGTGGAACCAGTAATCGTGGTATTCTTTGACCATGTCCTCTGTTCCCGGGATGACAAAATGTTTGTCATGGCAGAACCACAGGCAGTCAAGGACGAAGGCATCCCACCAGTTCACTACCACCCATAAGGCATACGCCGTAAGTGCCCCGCTCCAGAAAGAGGTGCAGCCGTTGACATACCGGACCAACAGGCCGAGAAGGATGCCGAACACAATGAGAGCCGTGATCTTCTTGGCATAGAATACAGCACCGCCGGGTTTGTTGGAATCGTCCACCAGCCCGAGGCTCCTGCATCGGTCGATGATGGCGGGAGGATAATTGAAGATAGTCTTCACGGGGTCCCTGGACATCAGGAACACGAACAGGGTGAAGACCGCGCAGGCAAGGACTGACTCAACGAGAAAAACCATGTTCTACTGGTACTTTTTGAAGTTGTATTTCTCCCGAAGGGCGGCTTTGGTCTCGTCGTTCTGATGGGTGAAGAAGTTCTTCCAGCCCGGGCAGAAATTGATGTGCCAGCGCCAGAAGCGTCCGAGGGCAGACTTGGGGTTCTCGTCATATTTCGCGCGCAACTTGCAGTTCTCGCAGGGGTAGGAGGTCTGTTGTGTCATGGTATTATTCCAAATTGTTGTTCATGAATTCCAGCATCCGGTTGTTAACCGTCTTTGATTCCGGAAGGTCCTGGTTGATGACATTGTGGACATGTCCCACTTTCTTGTCATCCGAGGGTATGTCCAGAAACTCGAACTTCCGTCCGAGGGAGTCGCAGTCCTGTTTGAGAAGAAGGGCCTGTCCCCGGATGAAATCATGCCTGCTGGTGGAGACGAAAAGCGGGCCCTTGTAGCTGCCTATGAAAGTCCTGGGTGAGAGGGATTCCAGATAGGCCTTGTCCTCATACCTCGGGCCGATGAACCAGGCCAGTGCCTCCTTCGTAAATCCGTCACCTCCGGCGAAAGATGCGTAGTCGTAAGTCGGGCAGTTGAGAAGGACTCCTCGAGGTTTGAATACTGACGGGCGAATGGGAAGAGAAGTGTCAGCGGATCCTTCGGCCATATAAAGCGCCAAGTGTCCTCCGGCGGAGTCACCAGTGAGGAACATATAGTCCTTGTTCATGTTCAGGACGGAAGCGTTGGACGCCAAGTAATCCAGTGCAGCCGCGCAGTCACCAAGGCCTGCGCCCACATCGAGCGTTCCGTCGTTCACCCGGTACTCCAAAAGGACCACATCGTATCCTTCCTTCAGGAATTCCGATGCGAACTTTCGGTTGTTCTGCCTCTTCCCGGCGACGTAGAATCCTCCGTGGATATCAATCAGGACGGCATCCTTCCGGACAGCCTTGTCTGCATAATAGATATCCATGACCTGCGAGGGAGTCCCTCCAGTTACATAAGGGACGCCAATCCTGTTGTCAAGGGAATCGGCATAAGCGGGTTCGGAGGAGATCTTGTCGCTTCCGGATACAATCATCCGGAGCATCGGTTTGGTTATCTTGATGCCGTTGCACCCCGAAAGAAGGAGGATGCAGAAAAGGGCGAGTACGACGCGATGTTTCATGGCTCTGTCAGTTTGAAAACATACAGTTCGTGAATCTCCCGGTCATATCCCTCATAGAATCCTTTCGGCATCCCGAGGACGATGCGTGCTCCGCGGTTGGATAGCACGACCAGGTCTCCGCCGGAGGGATTGACACACAGACCCTCTATCTCCCCGGCCCTCCGGAAGGAATCCATGATCATGTAGGGCTTGACAGTCACCTCGCTGCGGAGTTCTTTCCCTACCCCTTCATAGGGGGAGCAGACATACAGATGGTCCGCTTCCTCTTTGTCAGCGTCCCCGTCGTCGCAGGAGATCAGGATCTCGCCCGTATCCGTGCAGAAGATGCCCTGCTGGAGCGCGGGGGCGGGGGAGAGCGCCACCTTCCCGTGGTATTCCCCGGTCGAGAGGTCATAGCAGTACAGGTGGCTGCCGTTCACCCAGTCGGCCATCCAGACAATGTCCCGTTTCCTGTCGACGGCGAGCCCGCAGCACTCTACCTGCCCGGAGCCGGGGTTCCAGGAGATGGAACGCTTGTACTGAAGCGTCCCGGCATCATAGATGGCAACCTGGATGTTCTGCCCCTCGCCATCCATGAAGTACTCGCACCCGGCGTAGATCTCGCCCTTGTAGACGTCAATGTCGCCGATGTGGTTCGGGGCGGGAGAACCGGCAGTGATGGATGAGAAGGGGGTCTCATTGGAAAGGACGAGTTTCCCGCTGAGGGTGTACTTGTAGAGGGCGGTGGAGCCCGATACATAATAGTACTCCCCGTCACAGGCGACTCCCTGCCTTCCGTCAACCTCTATGACCTCTTTCAAGGTGACCGGAGAAGAAGGCTGCTTCTTGCACCCTGCGAGGGCAAGGAGAAGAAAGGCTGTTATGATAGATACATTCCGCACAGGCTATCCCTCCAGAATCTGCAGGGCGGCATTCTTGGTGTCGACCTTCTCGATGATGCGCTGGAGGATCCCGTTCTCGTCAAAGATGAAAGTGCGGCGAAGGGTCCCTACGACAGTCTTCCCGTACATCTTCTTCTCTCCGATGGCGCCGAATGCCTCGTGCATCTCCTTAGTGGTATCGGCAAGAAGGGTGAAGGGGAGCGAGTGCTTTTCGGCAAACCCCGCATGGGACTTCTCGCTGTCCTTGCTTACTCCGACAACATTGTATCCTGCGGCCTTCAGGGCCTCGTAGTTGTCCCGGATGGAGCAGGCCTCGGCGGTGCAGCCGGAGGTGTTGTCCTTCGGGTAGAAATAGATGATGGTCTTCTTTCCAATGAAATCCCCGGATTTCACTGTATTGCCCTTCTGGTCCTTGACCTCAAAGGAAGGCATCTTGTCTCCAATCTTCAGCATATAGTCTGTTTTATTGTTATCAGGCGTCAAGGTATTTTACGACAGATGGCCAGTCGGGAAATCGGTCACTTCCGAACTGAATCCATTCTCCCTCGAACTCGTCTGTCCCGTTCTTACCCCGGTCGTCAATGAGGTAGTCCCCTTTGACCAGGTCCTTTCTATGAGTCAGGATAAGCCTCTTGTAAAAGACTTCCCCGAAATGTTTCTTCACCCACAGGAGTTTATCCGACCAAGCGGAAGGATTTCCCCAAGGGGCAGTAGAGAGAATGAAAACGTCGTATTTCTTGGAGATGCGTTCAACGGCCTCCAAGGCTCCTGGCATCGGCTCCATCAGGGAGAAAATCCCGGGGACCTCGTCGGGCTTGTACTTCGAAAGAAGTTCCGGCGCCACCTTGGCCATTCCTGAAGGGAAATTGACAAGGACATTGTCCATGTCAAAGAAGACACGTTTCTTATGTGAATTGTCATTCATGGGTTTGTCTGCTCAAGATAATCAATCCTTTTCCCGTTCTTTCTGGCGTACTGAATCTCTGACCGGGTGCTATCCCCAATATAGCCGCCGACATTGATGACATAGATAGAATCTGCCATGTCAATCTTCCGTTTGTGCATGTCGTCGAGCATCTGCTTGGTGCCTTCCGTCCAGACCTCGTTGTCTCCGGAATGTCCGAACAGACCGACACTGATGACGATGTTCCCTTCGAGGGTCAGTCTTTTTTGCGCCTCAAGGAACTGCTCCTTGAATCGGGTGCTGCCGCAAAGGGTGATTACAGGGTATTTGCCAACCATGACCGTTATTCTTTGTTCTTTGTATCCATACAGATTGTGACAGGACCGTCGTTCACGAGCGCCACCTTCATGTCGGCACCGAACTCACCTGTCCAGACAGGTTTTCCGATAGCCTCCGACAGGTTCTCGCAGAACTGCTCGTACAGTGGGATGGCTTTTTCATGGCCAGCCGCACCGATATAGGACGGTCTGTTGCCTTTCTTTGTGGATGCCATCAGTGTGAACTGGCTCACGACGATGATATCTCCGCCCGTGTCCAAAACGCAGCGGTTCATCACTCCTGCATCGTCATTGAAGATACGAAGCCCAGCAATCTTTCTTACGAGCCATTCGACATCCTCCGGGGTGTCCTCATGGCCGATGCCAAGAAGAACGACGAGGCCAGGCCCGATCTCGGACCTGGTCCTTCCGCCAATTGTTACGGATGCCGAAAGGACTCTTTGGATTACGACTCTCATGGCGATGGACGGCTCTAGAGTACGATTTCGCCATTTATCCCGCAGAGGCGCAGGATATGCTGAAGCTCGTGGACATGGTAAATGGGAAGGATGCGCTGACCGTTTCCGTTCAGAGTCCAGACGAAGTGGTCTCCATCCTCACGGAGTTCAATAACGTCATAATCACAGTCGGTAGCCGCCTCTCTTCTCAAGCAGTGGTCACTCTCACTCCAGCCGTTCCGGCGGAGGATATCTGCCGTGAGGGGAATGGGCTGACAAAGCGTGTTGAACACGGAATGGATATTCTCCAGGGATACTTTCGTGGCGGCTCCGTCTGAGAGAATCCAGTCACCAATCATTGGTTCTATGGTTTTCATATATCGAGTAATGTTAATTCTATATTGTCTTTTTATTGAAACAGCACCACGGCTCTATATGATGCCGTCCATTGTCTTGTCAAGGTCTTCCTTGCTGAAGGTGAACACATGCCCGAAAACTCCGACGGAGAGTCTCTCGCTGGTCCCATCCAGTTTGTTGAGTTCTCCCGTGGAGAAGACGAAGTGGTTCTTTACAGTGAGCCGGTTGTCGAGGACATACCCGGCAATGCCGGAACCAAGGGATGATGCAAAAAGGGCAATACCTTCGTCACCTTCGGAGCTGCCTTGTGATACGCTCTCATTGATCTTCTCATTGATGACAGACATGATGGCGTCTTTGTGTGCCTGCTTATCAGGGCAGGTTAATACGGCAATGCCCGCAATGGCAATCACGACAGCAAGGGCTATGAGGAACTTTTTCATAGGAGATATTATTTCAGATAATCGTTGATGAAATCAGAGATGTATTTCTCAAGCTCGGGTGAGTCTACGACCTTGACATCCTTTGCCAGTCCGATGCAGAACCTGCCGACTCCTTCGAGCGGCCCGACCACGCCATCGAAAACCCACTTGCCATTTTCCTGACGGACAAAGGCTTCAGCAAGGGGGAACTCTTCAAGCAGCAGATTCTTTGCCCGCAAAGAGAGTTCAAGCTTCACGGGAGTGCCTTCACCGTCATAGGCCATGTGGAAAGCATCAATGTTCTTTCGATGATGCTTCTTTTCGTTTTCCCAATCCTCGGGAAGGATGTCCACCCACTCGATACGGGGAATCTTGAAGATGCGGTTCTCCATCTTCTCGGTATCGAAGGCCCAGATATCAATGTGGTTGTTCGTAAAGGCGAAAGGTTCAACAATGCGGTCCCGGACCTCTCCGGAATTGGCGGAAGCGTAGTTCTTCAGGACGACCTTCTTCTTCTCGTCCATTGCGTTCCGGATGGCTTGGATGCTGCCTGCATTGGACTTAGAGCCCTTGAACTCATTGATGCTGGTGATGTCGTAAATGGCGGCCAGTTTCTTGTAGAGTGACGCCTTCAGGGCGTGAGTGCTGTCCAGTCCCTCAATAAGGTTACAGAGAATCTTCGCTTCCTCGTCGGAGAAGTACACAAGCTTCGACAGATCCTTGAATGAGGACGGCATCTTGACGATACGGTAGACATTCCCGCGGATTTTCTCCACAGCAAAGCCCAACTCCTTGAAGGTGTCGATATAGCGGTAGATGGACCTGTAGGATGTGTCCAGTTTCTCGGCCAGTTCCTCGACCGTGAAATAGACATTGCCTGTCATAAGGCGCATGAGCCGGAAGACTCTTTCTACTCTTGGCTGTTCCATGGGTCTTTGTCTTGTTTTTACAAAGATAATAAAACCCCGGGAAAATGGACGATATTTGTCAAAGAAAGAGTATTTTTAAGCCCCTGTAGTAAAAGAATTAGCTACGCATGGCATAAATACAATTGGATAAAGAATCAGTCATACATAAATGAAGTTTCAAGTGTGTAGCTAATTCAGCACAAACTCTTGTGATATAGAACCAAAACATTGTGTGCCAGGTTCAAATGCAATCTTATAATTGACAATGTTCGCACGGTAATCGGACATACTAGCTGTCATGTAGTTGATGTCTCTCTGAAGTTTTGAGATATACCTTAAGCAGTGTGAGCATATTTTCAGTTTTGCAGATGTGTCCTGCTTAGAATAAACTCTGAAGATTGCGTACTCTGGATCTTTCTTCTCAGTAATGAAATTAATTTCGTTCTTGCTCACAATGACCATCTGGTCAAACTCGTGATCTGTCGTCTTTACATCCATCCATTGCTCCTGACCAGAACTGTACTTGATGTAGAAATCGTAGGGACGCCCTTTTTCAGAACTTTGGTTTACCCATTCAAATGCAGAAACACGATGCTCATGCTTTTCCCTCTGAAGGAATTCATTGACCATCTCTTCTCCTTTACGTCCCAGCTCTTGTATGTAGCTCTTTGCCTTCTTAATATCTTCGTCTTTGAACTTAGGGTTATCAGTTTCAGTCTCAGCCGTAATTTCGAGATCTTTCTGCAGATTTATTGTCACAAACTCCAAACGCTCGCGTGCATATTGAAGTATCGGAGCAAACATAGAATCGCTTTTATCAAGAGTTCTAATTCTTTTATCGGCAATAGTATCGAAATGACAATATTTGTCCAACATATTGAAATCTGTTGATTCACGACAAATCAGCCAAAATAAAGGTGTCCCACTATCAAGCCCGAACCAAAGAAGATAAAAGGCCTTATTGGGTTTTTTTGCGGCAAAATCACGAATGTTTTTCACAACATTATTATCCTGGTCTACACCACCGCTTTTCACATTCGGCGCATCTTTTTTGCCATACTCGCGTGTAATTCTACCTATTTCGCAATGAACAATATCGCAATAGCTATCATAGATAAGCATGCCCGTATATTCAGTCTTATCATCGGGCATGAAAGTGAGGCTGTCATTTGAAAGCCCAATATGGGTCTGATGAGAAGTGGGGCTTCGTTTAAGATCAGCATCCGTCAATCTTTTGAAGGATATCTTACTCTCACTATGGATATCGAAAAGCATATTATTTGATGGCTTTATTGGTTATCAGATACAATAATACGGCATATATAGTGTTAACACTTACGGCATTGCCGGCTTGCTTATAAAGAGCACCATCTGCTACGCCAGCTGCTTGCGCTCTAGTTGCGAAGTCACCGGGGAATCCTTGCAACATAAAGGCTTCTTGAGGAGTCAATTTGCGGATGGCATGAGTGGCTAATTGCGCTTTTGAACAGTTCTCTACAGGATTGTAAGCGCCATCACTATCAATCCAATCTTGGCTATAATAATTGTCCTGGCAGGCTCTGTGCATTTTGTGCATGCTAGCCGTTAGAGGCCTCGCGATTGGAAGGTTTATCTCGGAATTCGATTTGAAATTTGCTGATCCATCAGCCAAAATTGTCGGTTTGATACGGTCGGAAAGGAAATACTTTTCTGGAACCTTCTTGGCCAAAACTTTCAAGGTAGAGTCATAAGTGAAGACGGAGCTCTTTTCCAGATATTTCTCGAAAAGTTCCTTAACTCTTGATGGCGTGTAGTTTTCCCTAAAGTCAGCAGGGACTTTACCTTTTGTTGCAAAGATCAAGACCCGGTTCCGTGTTTGGGGAAGGCCAAAGTCTGAGCTATTAAAGACATTCGGAAAAACCAGATAGCCACGGCTCTTCAGTTCATCTTCTATCCTTTTATATGTCCTTTTTTTATCATGGGTGATGAGGTTCTTGACATTCTCTAAAAGCAAATATTTGGGCTCTTTCGCATCAACAATGTCCAGAATTCTAAAGAACATCTGTCCTCTATCCTCATCCTCAAACCCAGCTTGGCTTCCCATCATGCTAAAAGACTGACAGGGAAAGCCTCCAGTCAACAAGTCAATATGTCCAAGCTGTCTCATGCGACGCTGAAAACCTTCGTCTTTTCTGGTAAACGACACGATATCACCCATATTAATTTCATTAGGTGTAATATCGTAGACGGTCGTATAAGTTTGAAGGGCATTGGCGTCAATTTCCGAAAAGCCACAACTCTCAAATGGCATTATTCCATCCTGCGACAATAACGCCATGGCTTGTCTGAACCCTCCAATTCCGGAGAATAATTCCAAATGTCTCATTTCAGAAAATCCATTATGCCGGAACCAATGGCTTCAGCAAGTTTCACCGGAACTGCATTACCGACTTGGGCATACCAGGAATTCTGTGCGCCATAAAGAATATAGTCGTCAGGGAATGTCTGGATTCTTGCGGCTTCTCTAGGGCTTAAACCACGAGCTTCCCATGGATGAATGTACATATTACAATCAAACTTCATGTGCGAAGTTATTGTTTTGCATACTTGATTCTCATCGAGTTTGAAATACTTATCCTTAAAGATGTCATTGCGACGGCCGTAAGGCATAATATCAGCAATAGACTCGTGTAAGGAGTTCGCACCTTGAGGAAGCCTCCGATATATCTCTATGTCCCGAGGATTATTGTAACGATTCTTGTGGTTGTATAACTTCGTGATTACGCGATCTCCATTGAGAAAATGGTAAAATGGAGTATCAAGGTAATTGAAATCACGTTCAGTCAAACCAAATCGAATATCCTCCAGCTCGCCTTGATTTTTTTCGGGGCGAGCTTCCAGGTGAGGGAGCCCTTGAAGAGCATCGCGTAATACAAAATTAACTCTGCGATGTTGTTCAATATGAGCAAAAATGTCCGAAGGGTCAATCCCAAGGCGATTCCCGATAAAAATGAGACGTTCACGATTTTGAGGGACACCATAGTCTTGAGCACGCAAAATGCGATAGTCAAACTTGTAGTCTGCCCCCATGTATTCTCTGAAATTATCTTTAATCTCTTCAATGCGCTGAGCCATGCCCTTTACGTTCTCCATGATAAAGAACTTAGGGCGAACCTTTTGAAGAAAAGTAAGATAGGCCTTGTACAAATTATTACGCGGGTCATCAATAACCCTTTGTCTATTTGCCATCGAGAAGCCTTGGCAAGGAGGACCACCACATACAAGGTCAACACCGCCAGGTTCATTTTCCCATATATGACTATAATCAGCTAATTTATTATTCAGCTCATTGATGTCGCCGATAAAATAATTGCCTTCAGGAATATTTCTGTTTTTCAAGTAGGTAGAGGCATAGACCGGCATTATTTCGTTAAAAAAGATAGAGTGGAACCCAGCCTGTTCGATTCCCAAGCTGAGCCCTCCGCAACCGGCAAATAAATCTATAAAATTATGAGGCATTTGAAGTCTTGGCAGATAAAATAGAGTACTCTTTTTACGACTAATAACAAACTCAAACGAATGCAAAACATTGAATTAACACGGTCATGAGTTGGCGGTAGATAAGAGGTGGCGTCTTAATAAAATGGGCTTAAGACTCATAGTCGCATATTAGCAAAAGAATTATTAAATAATAGAATATGACCACCCTTCATCTTCCACAAGGCTTAATATATTAGGCAAATTATCCTTGTCCCATTGGGAGCAGACGACAAAAGGAACATTATCGCCTGAGTACAGTACGTCGCTGTCTTTCAAGAAATGACGAGTGTTGCCTTTTTCACGCAGTGTCTTCGCGGCTGCGATGTTGTCTTCAATCAGATTCCATCTGCCCCATTTTCCCAAGAGCGACATGGGGAATCTTTCTTTTAACTCTTTGATTGTAATGGAAGGATATTTTTTTATGTATTCTTTTATGAAAGCATGCACAAACTGGTTCTTCTTGAATGGGCCTTTTCCATTCAACATCAGCATGATGCGACCTTCCAAAGCGGGATTTAACAAGGGGTCTTTGGCTGCGGACTGTGGTTTGTTGGCCGCAGATTTGACAGGAATACCCTTTTTTATGAAGATGTCACACCCGGTGAAGAGGGCAAGGGGTTTCATAAGTTCCAAGAACTCGTCCGCATTAACGCGTTGAACTTCTTGGATGTAGGGGGCTTGTGGTATTTGGCTGTTTGTGAGTTTGTAATGATTGACGGAGTCGGCCAATTGATATACTTCGGCCTCCAAGTACTTGGTCTCGGTAACGGAGATGGAACCGTCTTTGGCCGTGAAGGCGAAGGCCTCCTCCCAAAACTCTTTGTGGGCAATATGCTGTTGAAGACGGACTTGGAAATCGTCAGTTTGACCTATGTAAGCCTCTTTAGTCTTTTTGTTGAGCAGAACGTATACTGCAGGGGTCTTGAAGCTGCGGGTGTATTCTTTGAGGTGTGACTCATCCTCCCTTTTGAAGACCAAGGCGCTACAAATATTCAGCTGGACGCTACGAGAGCCGAAAATGTCATCTCCGTAGACTATAGTTGTGATTGTTTTGGCCATGACTACTTTTATTACTGATTTTTGCAAAGGAGGTCCCCAACCTCCACTTCAAGGAGCCGAGCAATCTCAAACAATGTTTCCAATCCCGGTTGGGTCCTATTTGTACACCATTTCGAGACCGTTGCAGGGTCTTTTCCCAACTGCTCTGCGAGCCACTTGCTTGTCTTCTTCTTTTCAACAAGCGTGACTTTTATTCTGTTAAGGTCACTGTTCATAATGCAATTTAGTTTCCCAATACGCAAAGATAATGATTTTTTATGAAACAGTCAATGACCTGATCAATCTATTCAATTCTTCCAGATTGTTGGTCACTCCATCAAAGAGTTTATACATCAACTCCGGCTCCTGCATTTCGGGAATGTATACCAAAGTGAACTTCCCCATGCCTTTGCACCAACCTGCTTCCGTATGTGCGCTTCTGCCGCAAGGAAGGACGAGAACACAAGCATCCGCCCACTCCAAGGCATTCAAATCGGCGGCGAATTGCTTCTCGGCGAGTGGATGGCTCAGCCCTTCGGAGTACTCATCAAAGGACCAATTCTGAGCGTTCTCATCAATGTCAGTCCAATGGAAACCGGAACCGCCATGCGGAGGATTGCGAAAGTCATACACTTCATGTCCAACCTTGCGAAGGGCTTCGACAACACTTGGGTAAAAAGGATTTCTCCAACTTGAGGCGACGTAAATCTTGGCCATGGGGTGAAAAATATGCTAAATAATACTCTTGTCTTTGGTGATTGCAGAAACCACCCTTGTGGCGGTCTCCTCGAAGACTCTTGTTTTCAGTTCGCATTCCCATACTGTGATGACGTTCCATCCCAACGAGGAAAGCTTGCGGGCGGATTCTTCATCCCGATTCCTGTTGGCAATCACCTTCTGCTCCCAAAAGGCGGAGTTCGTTTTCGGAAGACGGTAATCCTTGCAGTCGTGACCGTGCCAAAAACAGCCGTGGACGAAAATGGCCGTTTTGTATTTCGGGAGAACGATGTCTGGTGTGCCGGGAAGCTTCTTGACATTTATCCGGTAGCGGAATCCCTGTTTCCACAAATAGTGGCGCAACTCACGCTCAGGCTTGGTGTTGACGGACTTTATCCGTGACATCATCCTTGAACGCTCATCCTTTGACATGAAATCCGCCATGGCTGTCTACCAAGTCAGGAAGTCGATGCCTTCAAGATCCACAGAGTAGGTGATGTGGGCGATGCCGCGAGGAATTTTGTCTCCCTTGAAGGATTGGGCGGTGATTTTCGGGAACTTGTCGTCAATATGATAAATACGTCTCTCCAAAAGTGAATACTTCTTGTCCCTGGAACTGGCCCCGAACTCATAACCTTGGACCTTGAGCTGGTGCTCAAGCAGACTTTCGTCATATCCGGATTTCACGAGGCGCATCTTCATGTCATTGATGGACAGGCCTGCCGGAGATTCCTCGACACGGCAGAAGAAGAGGTCCGTGGGTTTGGGCGTGAGAAGCTGGAACTGACCGGATATCGTGACATCTGCTCCGTATCTGCGAATGGTTGATTTGACCTCGTAGATATTTGTCGGGGACTCGATGTCATGGGTGCCGGATTTTGCGGCCGTCCATTCTGCGTCGGGGTCCGACTTGAGCACATGCTCCAAAGCAACCATCTCACAAAGAACACTGTATGGAGCCTTGTCAGATATCACATTTCCGAGAAGGGTACGCCAATGCTTCCACCAAGAGAGGGGATTGTCGAGCAATGCCTTCCTGTCATGCCCGTCCACTCCGGGGTCGACGAATTGGGCACACACGCAGGCGAATTCGTTGCGAAGCTCCTCCCTGTATGATGTCAAAGTGAGAAGGTTCTTCTCGCTTCCTCCCAATGTCATCTTGGATGATGAGAAATGTGCGTTTGCGAAATGCTCGGAAACGGCATCATCCCTGTCCAATTCAACAGCGACACCGAAACCTTCCGGTAGTCGGATGACATAGGCCGGATATCCGTCCGGCAGTGTTGTCAGCAGTTTGGCCCCCTTTGCCTGTGTTGCGAAAAAGGTCCGGATTTCATCAAGGATGGTCATGGCGTTTGTCATTTGAATGATTCATATACGGCGGAGGCCACACCATAGGCAAGGAGTGGCGGAACCGCGTTTCCTATCTGTTTGAAAGCGTCCCCCATGGAGCAGTTGAATGCGAAATCGTCAGGGAAGGACTGTAATCGAGCCGCCTCACGGACGCTGATGCCCCTGGGCTCCCATGGATGAATATGACTGTATGTGTCCACGGAAAGATGAGCAACCACAGTGTGGGATGGCCTGTTCTCATCCAGCTTGCGCCATTTCTCGGCGAAATTCTCCCGATCGTAAATCGGCACCATCTTCCTTTTCAAACTTTCGTACTCCGGGCTACCGCTGGAGAGACCAAGCTCGTGGGCTCTCTGGTAGAAAAGCTCGTCAGCAATCCTGCTTGCATCCGTGAAAAGGTCTCCCTGTCTCATGCGGGCGAAGATGGGGAAATCCCGGACATTCTTCCGGAAGGTGTTTCCTGTCACGGAGAACATCTCAAACCCGTACCAGTTGCGCATCAGCTGCTGGTACTCATTCTGCGGGGCACTCCTGTAAGTGAACTCGACATTGAGCGGATTGTTCACATATTTGCTTTTCTCATCTGGGAACAGAACGGGGAGGTCGGAAAAAGCCTCTCCGACCGTGATCCATGGTGTGGCGTCATTCTTTGGTGCGACGGGCGTCCTGAAATGTTTAAATTGAGTGAAAGAACCGATCTGCCGGCCATATTGGGGTATGTACCCGTATATGTCGCGATGCGATGGTTTCGGCAGGCTGATTGACTTGCCTCCCTTCTTTTTCCCGAAGATGAATAAACGTTCACGGATTTGGGGTACGCCATAATCGGCCGCACACAACACGGTCCACCATGCCTCGTAACCCTTCTTTTCCAATTCGCCGCAAACAATCTCCGGTATGTTCATGTCTCCGAACCGGGTGGCCTCGGGAACGTTTTCCATGACGACAGCCTTGGCGTCAAGGTCGAAGACAAACCTGAGGAAATCCTGGAACAGGTAGCCTCTAGCGTCCTTTGTGTTCAGCCGGTCATCACCGAGGGAATTCAACTTTGCCTTCCCGGCCCTGGAATAAGCTTGACACGGAGGGCCTCCGATGACAACACAACCTTCCGCCCCGATGCGGTCTTTGAAAACAGCCGCATCGGTACAGGTGATGTCGGCACATATGTGCCCCGTCTCCCGACCGTATCTCCAATCGAGATTGGACGATAATGTGCCTATTGCCTCTGGAATGAGTTCTATGCCCCCGACAATTTCAAACCCGGCCTTTTCAAAGCCCAAGGCAAGGCCTCCGCAACCGGAGAAAAGGTCTATTACTTTCGGAACGGAATTGCTCATGCCAAGGACAGTTCTTTGAAAAGTGAGTCGACATAACCATTGGTCCCGCCCTCATAGAATACGGGCTCGACAACTACAGATTTCGCCGTGTTGAGTTTCATGATGCTGCGAAACTTCTTGTCGGCTGTTTTCTCCAAGGAAGAGTATTTCGACATGATGCCGCGATAGACCAGGATGTTCGTGCCTCCCTGTCCTGTCCTTTCGACAAGATTGAGGATGGTGTCAGTAGAGAATTTGCCAGACAGCAGCATGGTCTTGGTCCTCGAAAGGTCACCACGTTTCTTTGACAGATACACGTACCACCAAATTGTCTTCAGCCATATGCGGCTCGGCTTTGTGTAATAATGGTCGGCATTGTCATTGGACCATCTGCGCCCGACCAAGTCGGGAACGACCTTCAATGAAAGGTATCTCCAAAAACCGTCATCCGAGGCCACCCTGTCGGTGAACCAAGGCTTGTCCTGCAAGTATTCGAAGATGGCGATGCCGAAACACACGTCCATTTGGTAACTTTTCACGTTGTCTTCAACTTCCTTTCGGCAGTCCCGGAACATTGTCACCAGAGCACCGCGCATTTCCTGGTAGTCCTTGCTGAGGGAGGGAATTGAGAAAGAATTGGCAATCCATGTCCGCATTGCCTCGGCCGACTCTTTTTTGCTCAATCGTTCAATCTGCATCATAGTTCTCCCAATTTTTGTTCAAAATACTCCCTGAAGGAAATAGAGCACTGCCGTGCATCCTCGAGATTCAAGTCAAGGGTCTTTGAAAAATAGTATATTGCCTGTCCGACACTCTCCTCCTCCACATTGCCGTTCCTGATGTCATCCCAAAAATCGGTCTCACGGACGCAGTCGACAATCGTGGAGATGGCTCCGGCAAGGACTTCACGCATGAAGGCGGGGTTGAATGCCTTGTCCGACGGATTGATATACTTGTAATCCTTGTGTGCGGAGTTGAGATTGATTGAAACACAATCGTTGAAACGGTCCGTGGTGGGATCATCAAAGTCGCAGTCCACCGACCACAACAGTCCGCCAGGATTGTTGGTGATTGCTACCGGGAAGGCGGAACCCTTGCCGTCGAAAAGGATCGTGTATGTGTCGAGTATGCCCAAAACAGTCCCGGGGAGGTTTGCAAGATGCGTCTCGTCCGGTCCCGGATTCCCAGCCTTCTTGATGATAACGGCGGTTTGGAGAGTCAGCCTGCCCCGGAATTGCGGTGAGGGGAAAGGTTTGGCCAAAGTGAAAGTCTGGGGGGTGAGCTGGTTGGCAATGGTCCCTATCTCAAAAGCAGATCTCTGGCGCGAATCGGGTGACTTCCAAATCATGGCCAAACTGAGGACGGCATCCTTGCAGGCGACGCCGCCAGCTCCGAAAAGGAATGACGCACAACGGATGTTGTAGTTGCGAGTCATGTTGAACCCGAATGAATCGGGAGACCACTTTCCGTGCTCGTCCGACAATGGGTGGGCTGAGGAAGTGGAATCCTCTGCCACGAGATCGTGGATTTCTCCATCCCCGTCCGTATATGAAAACTCGAAGGGAGATGTCTGGACCCTTATTTTTTGCAACAAGTCGTTGTCTATTAGCGGAAAGGATGAAAGAGTATGCATAATTACTAATAGTCAAAGGAAAGGACGGGTTTGATGTCCTTGCGGCGAATGGAGACATGCAGTGTCATGACGAGTTCGAACGAATGCACTCCTGCATCGGCAAATGAAAAACCTGCGCCGATCCAATCACCTTGGCCGGCGAACAGCTTTTCAGTCTTGAAAATACCGATGGATTCGCTGCTTCCCACTGCCAGTTCATAATGTTCGCCGTGTTTTGAATGGTCTATCTTCCCTGTGTCCACCTCGATTCCTGTGATGGCAAAGGGAATCTCCAAACCGAGGTCGGCTTCCCAAGCGGAGGCACTTATGGGACCGGTGACAGAATCCATGGCAAATTCGAATCCGAAGGTGCTTGAAGCACGTTTGCCGGTGGAGACCGTCAATTCCACTACCATGCCGTCCGGCTTGAATTCCTTGACAAAATAGGAATAGCGGACGTTCTTGTGCGAGGTGGTAGTCCCTGGAGTCTTGGTGGAAGATGGAGAATTGCTCGGCTTTTTCCCGAACCCTTCGGGAGGCAGGAGAAGCCGGCCGAGAAGGGTGCTCAATCCATTGTCAGTCGTCTTCTCCTGCTCTTCGGCCTCTTCCTCATAAGCGGCGGCCAGTTTGCGGATGACGCTTTTCTTGATCTTGGAAATGATGGTGGGCTTGACACCGCCCATGTCACAATCCTCCCAAGAGGTGTGGTCGGCAAGCTCGCTCTTTCTCACATAGTCCTCCAGAGAGATGTCCTCACTTATGTTTTGGAGTGCAGGTTCCGAATTGAGGACGAAGAATCCGATCAGGAACTCATCCTCAGAGGTGTCCGGTATACCAGATACCCATTTCCCCTCAAGTTCGTAAGAAACGACCATTCCTGGCTTCCTGCAGAACATGATGACAGGTTTGCCGAAATCGTCCTCGTCCACAAGGGATGATATATACTCGTACGGGGAAGGACAGTTGAGTGGGGGGACCATACCAAGAATCTTTCTGGAAACTTTGGTGAATGCTATACGCCCGGCCTCGTTCGGATAGATTTCAGAGTTGACACGAATCTCTTCACATCGTATGTCGGCATCCTCGAATTCCACGTTGTCGGCCTCCGGATCCCTTGCGATCGTCAGGGCGGCTTTGTTGTACAAAGCTTGAGTCAACTTGAAGAATGGATCCATGTCGGACGGCTTGATGCCTTTCCCGTTTATGGCAACATTGAGAATTTTTCCTTTGTATTTCCTGTTGGAGAGGCGCGCAGAGTACCATCTTTGGACGGAAATCCTGATGTAATCCTGCAAATTGGCAGTCCAAGGGCAAGGGGTGCTCCCATTGTCGGGAAGGTTGTTTTTCAAAAGAACTTGCTCATCAATGAAGGGGATGATGATGGACGTACCGGTCATCCTGTCAGTATACGGTTCAAGCCCGAAGGCTTTGAGAATCCTGGCAATAGTTTTAGGATTGCGCGTCTCCTTGACACTCTTCTTTCCTGGGACCTTTTCTCCCCACCAGGCGATGCCGTATTTCTTGCCTGCCACGGGAGGAAGGATTGCGTCCTTGCTTCTCTCGTCTTCGACAAGATCCGCGGCGAGGAGCTCTTCAAAACCATCCCCGACCCTCACCCGGCTGTAATACAACACCAGTCCGACACCGATCCGGAAGTATACAGTCTTTCCTATGCCCCATGATCCGCCGGCGCCTGAGGCCTGCTGGGCTTCCATGATGCCGTAAACCAGTTTGTACAAGTTGCTGCCCTTGTCATCATGTGTGCCTGTCAAACCTGTAGTATAGGAATCGCGGATGGCGATGAACCGGTTGCCCCATTCGGGGCGTTCCTCAAGGGAGATGCCTTTCAACTCCTTGTCAAGAACCTTCCGGTTGAAGGAATCGATGACATAGTCCACGTTCACGAATTTGGAACGACTACTGGTGTCCTTGGCATCCAGGCTATTTTGGAGCGACTCCCTCACCAGCAAGTCCAAAACGGGCATGTCCTTGTTCATGATCATGCTCCGAAGGCTGCTTCCTTTTTGGCTGAGTTTGTCTGCCTTGTAAAGTTCTATATCCATGTTCGGTTGTGTCAGCTGTTAGATCCGTCGAGGTCGCCCTCGTCATTGAATTCATTGTCCAGTTTCACGGCCACTTTAGCCACGTAGTTTGCACCAGCCTGTCCTCCGGGAATGTTCACGCAAAGACCGACAATGTCGCATGGCGCTGCCAGGGGCTTGCGCGTCTTGCTGCTTTTCTTGGGCTCCGAATCCTTGTCTACGACATAGATGAGGAGTTGGGGAGTGGAGCCCAGTCCGGCCTTCGTCCGGATCTCCTTCACCTTCTTCTCGTCAATCTTGGCGAACAAGGCCTTGACGTCAGCCGGCTTACCCTCCAGGTCTACATCAGCCAAGATGTCAATGGGGGCACGAAGCACACCGATGTTGATAATGCCGGGACTGTCGGCAGTCATAACCTTGCGGGTACGTGAGACCTTGGCGATGCGGCAATGGTCAAGTGTGACCATCTCATCTTCTTCTGCATTCTTCCTGCCGGCGAAAACGACATTCCAGTTTTCGAGATTTCCTTCAGAGGCAATCTGTTTGATCCAGGAAAGCAACGGATTGATGTCGTTGAAAACTGACAGTCTTTTGCAGAACTTGAATTTCTTCAAGAATTCCTCCACCTTGGGGATCGGGATACCCGTCCATACGGCAGCATGTGACGAATGCTGGTTGCACGCTTTGGCCGGTTGCGGCTCTCCGAGGCCGTTGATGAAATCCTTGGCAAGGTCAAGGTTGTCTTTGAGTGCGGTCTCGTCTTCGTCGAAAAGATATGTCTGGTTGAAGGACCCGCTGTAATCCATCTCGGCATCAGCCGACTTCTGCATCCTGTTCTTGGCTGTGATGCGGATGAGTTGCAGGCGTGGCGTATTTCGCACCCTTGCGGCATATTCGCTCGGTTTGCGGCCGGTCACTTCCATCATGTGAATCTCGTCACGCAGTTCCTGGTCCAATATGGACAGATAATCGAACTGGATCCTGGCAGTGTCCGTGATCCACAGTCTGGGATAGAGCTCATAACCCTTCCGGTAACCGAACCAGCGTCCCATCTGCATCAAGGTGTCCGCCTGTTTCACAGATCTCAGGAAGAAAGTGCTCACGAGCCCTTCCAATGTCAGTCCGCGGGAGAGGGTGGCACCGCCAATGACCATGAAAGCAGGCGCCTTGTCCGGCATGTGGTATTTGTCAGGGTAAACGAGTCGGAGATACTCGTCCTCGTCAGTGACACCGTTGTTGGCAGAATTGTCCACGCAAAGGTGAATTCCGTTATGGTATTTGAGATCACCCTCCTCGTTGAGCTTGATGGGTTTCAATGAGATGGAAAGGATGTCGGCAACCTCGTCCTTGATCTCTCCGAATGATGGGTAGTCGGCGACTTTGTCGATAAGACCGTAATCGGGATATTGTTCCTTGAACTCTTGGAGAGAGAAGCGTTTGGTCTCAGCTTCCCACACTTTGCGGCATCTGTCCAAGAGTCCCTCTTTGGATGTGGAGTTGAACCAGGACTCTATGGCGTTCGATATCTGCTCGTGATGGGGGACGCGCTGGCTGGTGTGCACGAGCATGCTTACGGGTTTCTTGTATCCGGAATGGCGCATCGCGGCAACACAGCACACGAACCAGCATGCGGCATCGGAAAGAGAATCAGGCATGTCGGTCGAGTTCCCCTTGTGAATGTCCTTGATTTCATCAAGGTCATCGCCAGGAACACACCGCACTATGTCGAGGCCGCCATATTGGCCATCGGGAATACCGAAAATCTGCTGTGGACCGAAATATTCCTTGGAAACACTGAGTGTGGATATGAAATTGCGTGGATACAGGGATTCACGTGATGCCTCATTCAAAATATTTGCATACGGGGTTGCAGTGTATCCGATATAGTTCATTGCCAAATACTTGTCATCCACAGGCCTTGAATTCTCATTGAGCCCGTTGGCAAGGGCACAGATGAGCCGGTTGATCTTCTTACGTTCATTGCTGTCCACATTGGCGGTGTTTATCCCCGCTTGGTCCGCCTCGTCGTCAATGACCAAGATACGCATCTGCTTCATCTTGTTGCGGTCCTTTTGGAGCCACTGTATGAGTTTCATGAGCCTGGACGCGTTCTTTAGCGACACGGTGAAATACCGATGCCGGGAGTATTCCTCGAAATGCAGGTCTTGTGCTCTCGACCCTATGGGAGACTTTGTGGACAGATGCTCAAGACAGGACCATGACAGATTGCAGCGTTCATTGTTCAAATCATCGTGGAGCCTTTCCTGAGTTTGTATCCGAAGGTTTTCGATGGTGCCCGAAAGGACGATGAACATGTTCCACCCCCAGTCGGCGGCCATGGCCATGAGGGCGGCCATGTTGGCGGTCTTACCCGACTGGACATTGCCTATCACCAGTCCCTTGATAGGATCGATGTTGCGGGTGTCAGAGCTCAATCGGCGCAGAAGCTTCAGGGTGGCACGCTCAATTTCTCCGACAGTGGATTCTGCAAAGCCCTTTGCCAAAAGGCGACCCTTATACAGTTGCCAGCATGTATTCGGGCTTTCTGGAATTTCGACCAGATTGTTGCTCGTCCCATCAATAACCAAGGCCTGTCCGCTATGTGCATCTAGTTCGATAATGGATTTCTCCATCTCCTCCTGCTGCTTGACCAATTCGCGCCATGTCTCGGGACTCATCTTCGGCCAACCATCCTCTTCTTCCCTGGTTGAAAGGAAGTCCTCTAGTGGAGAGGATGTGGGATGGGATGCGATTTCTTCCCATGATTTTCCGTTCTTGTGCTTTCGCGTGATCCATTTGCGCGCGTCGTCATACTTGATGAATACGAGATCGGATCTGCTCATGTGGTCAAATAGATTTAAATCTGTGCTTTTGATTTGAATTACAAATATAACTTTTTTTCTTGACAATTCCCTGTTTGATTTGACGAATACCGTCAATTATTGAAAGCGGGATTCAACGGGTAGGGAAACTGATTTACTGTCCCAAAAGAGCATTCACCATTGTATCCCGGTGGTTGATGAACATCTCAGTGATCTTGTAGCTTTCTGTGTCTTCATAATTCAGATACCGGATGCCATACTGGTCGAAGCCGATGATATCGGCATCGGGAATGGCAAGAAGAATAGGGGAGTGCGTGACGATGATATACTGGGATCCCTCCCGGGCCATCTCTGCAATCCTTGAGAAAAGAGACATCTGCCGTTGTGGGGAAAGGGCCGCTTCAGGTTCGTCCATGATGAATATGCCGGTCTTGGTGAAGGACTTGATTAAGCTGAGAAAACTCTCCCCATGGGACTGCTCATGCAGGGTCCTGTCCCCGTACATCGGGCCGTAACCGCGCTCGTATTCCATGGCTTTTGTGGAGACGTTATAGAAACTCTCCGCCCGCAGAAAGAACCCCCGGTTCTTGTCCCGGACCCCACGTCCGATGGTGATGGCGTCGCAGAGTTCCGAGTAATCATCGTGTGTGGAGAAGTTGTAGTTCAGTGATCCGCCCTCCGGGTTGAATCCGTATGCGATGGCTAATGCCTCCAGAAGAGTGGACTTTCCGGCGCCGTTCTCTCCTACGAAAAATGTGACAGGCTTTCTGAACTGTAGTTCCTGTAGAAGACAGATGGATCCTATCCGGTTCAAATAGGAGTCTTCGGGAATCTTATCCCAGTTGATGCGTATGCGGTCGGTGTACATACCGGTTAATCGTTGTTCTGCTTGTTTTTCTTTTCCAGTTCTCGCATGCTTTTAACGAAATCATCGTTGGCTTTCATTATCTTTTCGTGCCTGGTCGGGCCGAAGAAGTATCTCAGATAATGCACTATCAAGTAAATGAGCCCGATGCCAAACAGAAAGAAAAGAATAAGTCCCATGCCGCGAAGGTAAGCATTCTGATTGACATATACCGTCAAATAATGAAAAACCGCCACTCAATTAGTTGTACTTTCCTAAAAAAAGAGAAAAGATTTGAGGGCTTTCAACTAAATCGAGATTACACTTACCCTAAAAGAGTTTACATTCATCACTGACCATGTTGTCATTGTTTTGCGATGGATGCGTATCTGCCAGGGCGACCCGAAGAGGTCGCACCGGCAAAGATAGTATATATTTAAAAATATGTCCTCTATTATAAGTCTGGGGTCGATGACTTTATTAGCGCTCAACTATCTGTTGTACTTGCTAACAACGTTTTGCATATCAGACTGCAACGAGTATTCGGGAGACAGTGGATACATCTTCGGGAAGGGCAGAGGTGGTGTCCGCTGTGGGCATTGAACATACGGTATATAATCGAAAAATCCCTTACAATTCCTTCTTAATCCGAGCATCCAAGGCAACCTCTATCCCAATTACGGTCATTCATAAAGCGATTATAGAGTATAGCGTGAACCACACAGTGGATGATAGCTATTTCAATGAAGATTCTTTGACTCGTTTTATCGCTAGTTTTAATGACTGGAAATGTGTGAACCTTCAGTGACGCTTTAATTATCGCCAAGCAAATTATACGACTAAATCCACCGCATTAACCAATGAGGATGGAACAGTTAAAGACGAGATTGTGCAAGGCTATATCGGCGTCCATTTAGAAAAAGCATCTGTCTCTGATAAATATCTATATGATGCTTTGGATTTGGATTCTGATCTAGAAAAAACTAATATTACAACGGATATCTCGGAAGTCGTTGTTTACGGGAAGATCCCGAAAAATAGCATCAGCATTCCGACGATTGCAGATAGTTCATATAGTCCAGACTTCATGTATATAGTAAAAAAGGAGGATGGGAGCAAAGAGCTAAATATAGTCATCGAGACTAAGAATGTTGAAGGGAAGACTTCACTTCGTCCTAATGAAACCGCTAAGATTGATTGCGCAAAAGAGTTTTTTAATCAACTCCAACTTGATGGTTATACAGTAAGATTTGAGACTCAGCTAAATAACAGAGGTATGAAAACTATCATTTCTGAACTTTTGAAATAGAATGTAGCACATCTGTCATATAGCTTTTATCGGAAGATTATCCTTTATTACACTACGTCCCGCCATATTTAATAGGCGGGACGCGTGTTTTAAAATGGTAATGATGGAACTGTTGGTAATAGTGAAAGTTTACTGTTTCAACCACGCCAGCAACTCATCAATGGTTGCCGGTTCAGCATTGAGGTGTAGTAACTTGTACTTATTGTGTCGAAGCTTGTCGGCGGCCAGCTGCTCCCTTAGGGATTCGCCTCGCTTAAACCAGCCGGAGGCAGTCTCGAATCCACTCCAGCCACAATCACACCGTCCCTCCAGTTCCACACGACCACTGAGTGGGGAACCAACATAGCGGTAAGGATACACCGTCTTGCCACACTTGGGGCATTTGAACTGGAACAGCTCAGGATGCTCCAGGGTGCAGCGCACGAAGGAGCCCAGCCACACAGGATCTGGAGCAATCTCCGCGACCCAGCCGCAGCTGTAGATCATCTCCATGTAGAGGGGAATGAAGTAGAACTTGTCGATGTTCTTCCACTCGTCGAACTTGGCGTAGATTTCGCCGGCGTTGCGGTAGAACAGTTTGGTGAGGCGCCGCTGCTCCTCGGAAGGGCGCACTCCGTCCTTCTTGAAGAAATCGTACTTTTCCATTGTACCATACTTTTTTTTGATTGAACAATCCGCATCTCTTTGCCACCGTGGCTTCTGGCTGCTCGGTTGGCGGCCCTCATAGGGCGCTCTTGATGCACGTCACAAAGGTATGTAAAATCCGTGACTTTTCAAAGAAGCGGCCCTATTTTGCTACTTTACCAACAAACAACGGAATAAATTTGTTAATCTATCAACAAATCCATATCTTTGCTACCAAGGAATATGACCGATATGGATTCGATAGAAACTAACCTCAAAGCAATCTGCCGCCAGAAGGGCCTCTCCCTGACTGACGTGGCCAACCGGATGGGCACCAGCCCCAGCAATCTGCTCTCCAGCGTGAAGGGCAATCCCACCATCTCCAAGATCCAGGACATCGCCAACGCCCTCCAGGTCTCCGTCTCCGAACTTTTGACTATGCGCCCGGAATCATCCCAGGGGCTTGTTGTCATCGGAGGTTCAACTTATGCACTGTCCTTGCCCTCTTCTACTACTGTCCAAATCCCATCCTACGGCCGTTTTGATGAACTCAGGGATTCCCTGAAGGAGTTTATTGTCAATGCCGTAAAGGATGAAAAGAACACCTCGAAAATGGGATTTGTGGAGACTTACGAATTGTTCTCTCTATCATATGATGCCGGCTCTCAGAGATTCATCTTGGCTCTCTGCTACGCAAGTGGTAAAACCACCACTATTACATACGATAAGCTCGAGTTCTGTGACTGGTCCAAAAGCAAAAAGGAAGATGACGCCCCCTGGGATATCGAATCCATTTATACAGAAATAATCAATGATATAGAAGGCTGTGTTCGTAGTCTCTTGCAGACATCAACCGAGGTCACCATTCTCAGGCGCAAGAAGAGACCTATTCTAAAGAAGGTCTGGGATGTACCGCCGCCAGGTGTCCAATCTCCTCAAGGCGACATATGTCCCGATGAATCAGAATAGGTTTTACCATCTATTCAGAGTCCAAATAACTTCAATCTACGGGAGCCATGATATCCAAAACCGAACACGTCCACCGGCATAACTGTGCCGACACCACCATTACCGACATCATCCGTCTGGCCTTGGCCGATAACTTCGAACGCATCCCCTTCACCAACCAGGGCGGCTTTATTGCCACGGACATAGGAGAACAGGAAGGCGATGACTTCCTGAGGATAAACATCTGCGGCTTCATGGGCGGCACCGGCCAGATGTTACAACAGGTGACGGTCATCTACTTCGACACTCTGGAGAAGGCCAACCGCTTCGTCAATTCCACCGAAGGCGGCCTCTTTGACGACCCATACGGTGACGGCCAGGACAGCTTTGAGTACACCACCTACGCCGGTAATCCCAAACTCCCCTGCCTCATTTCCACCATCCTAAAGAATCACTTCAACTTCAAGGAGAATTCCCACCTGGTAGCACACACCTACTGCGAAGTCGATTACTTCCGGAAAGATCTTGCCGATTCTTCATCAAAGCAGGTGAAGAATTGAGGCTGTCCACGCTCTCCATATCGTCCACATCTCCGTGGACGTTGACATCGAGCAATTTTTTCCGCTTCGGCAGCACTTTGGCACAAGCCGGCTTTATTTTTGCCGACAATAAAGCAAGCCAGCCATGCTAGAAATTTTCCTCTCCGTCGGTTTTTACGCCGCGTCTATCATCCTTCTGGTGAAGGGGGTCATCGCATTCTGTGACAATTCCCGGAACGATATCGTAACCGAACCTTAGTCTATATTTTTTCATATCTTTGTAAGGTTTAAACCATTCCAATCTATGAAGTTACTAGATTTAATCCGTCCAAGATTCGGTTCCATCAGTATTTGCAGTTCATTTCTAGGTGATTCTCGCAATGAGATTGCATTAGATAGATATGACAAAGATGGCATCACCAGGCAGGATGCCAATTATAATTTGTACGCCACCCTTAACTTGGAGGATGAAGGCTTTAGAGAAGGGATGGTACGCCTTGAGTACGATGAAGATAATTATGTCTCTAAAATACATTTGGAGGCATATTTTAAAGACGCTGCCAGTTTAAAGAAGTCCCATCTATGGGTACTTCACGATTATCTGTCTCAATCTGACTATTTTGAAGACTGTTCTTATCCGGATAATACATGGTCATTTTGGAATTTCCTAAACCAGATTCATTGCGAAGAGTCTGAAACGGGATTCTTCATGGAGATCTATACCATATGGGCAGAAGGAGAAGTCCCCTCTCAAGACTACGCGTTCCATGCAAATCGAACTGTTTCTAACATCATTAGACGTGAGCAAGATGATTGGATGGATTTCGCAGAAGAGACAATGGCCAAGAAAATTAAACTGTATTATAGCAGGGAATCAGACGATTATCCTTACCTATGGCTGGTTATTCATGAAGAAGAATTCAAACAGAATCCATCATTATTCACAATGCATCTCTCAAAAGATGTACTCAGAAGAATAATGACCCAGGCTGATTGGAAGTATGAGGCAGAGTCGTGGGGGGACAATCCCTTGGAAAGAATTATATATGACCCAGTTAGCGGTGAACCCATGGATCTCGTTCAGATGGAATCATCTGAAATGGTTAAGCCAATGACGTTTGAACAGTTGGATAAGGCATTTGATGAGATCGGCTACTGGGATAAGGAAAGGACATCATAATCCTCATAACATGAAAACCTATACCTTCGCCCGCATATCCGCCCGGGAATATCCCACGCTGCAGCAGCTCGCCAACCCACACATCTGGGGAGACGTCCAGCTTTGCATCAACCTCTCGGAAAAACCCTATAGCCCCGAGATTCGAGCAGCCATCGAAGCCCGCGGCGTAGAATGGCACCATCGGCCCATCTCCGAAGAGTCCGGGGCCGATTGGCTCCCCGCATTTGCCGATGCCCTCCCCAAACTGTATCTGGCCTACAAGGCCGGCAAGAAAATAGTCGTCCACTGTTACCTGGGCAACAATCGTAGCCGGTCCCTCGTCGAGGCCCTCTACTACGCCATTAACAGAAAGCATTTCTCGGACGAATACAAAGGCGAGTTCAACCATCTCATCTACAACTGCAAGATAGGTCATCTGCCACTGCTTTCAAGGACAGAAGAAATCATCAGGTCGATATAAACCCGTTACAATGGGTACGGCGAAGAAGAATATGCCCTGGATTCAGATCTGCTGATGTACCGCGTGGACGGGTGGGAAGGCCTGATGAACAAGCATACAGGCCGGGTAATAACCCCTGCCGTATACTCGGACTTTGAGATGATTTCCAAAGACCTTATCCGTTCCGAGCTGGAGCACGCCAACCACTCCGAATCCGTCGTGATGGACCGCAGGGGGAATGTCATCAGACAGTGATGAAGCATGGGTGAGCGGATCCATCGGGCATTTTCGGCACCAGTGGACTTGGCGAGTCGGCAAGGCCCCGGCTCTCCTAGAACCCCAGCCCGAACTGGATCCAGTACTTCTCCTCCAGTGCTTTCCAGCTGCGGACCCCTTCATTGTAGATGTACTCCGTGTAGGCATTCAGGAGGGCGGGGGAGCCTGCGACGGGAAGGCCCTCGAAGGCCATCTCTTCCAGGCGGAGGATCTCCTTGTTGAAGCCATCCTTGGTGGTCTGCCAGGAGAGGGTCGCGAGCTTGTTGGCCCGGCGGAACTGCCAGAGGTAGCTGTCCGGGACGTACTGCTTCTGGCCGCAGACCTCGAAGTTCTTCGGGAGTGCCGTGGTGCCGGAGAAAACGGGGATGCGCGGACTCTGTCCGGGGTTATCCACCGATATCCAGCAGACACCGCCCACCTCATCCGGGAGCCAGCTGCGGAGCTGGGTGATGTGGCTGTAGGCGCACCAGGCCACGGCCACCGTCCGGCGGAACTCCACGGTTCCCGGGGCGATGGTGTTCAGGGTGTTCCGGAGGGAGGTCGTGAGCCAAGGGTTTGCCACCGGGCTCACGATGGTATCGGCCGGATGGTCCTTGCCAGCGGGCCGGGCCAGCCTGACGTTCCTTGTCATGTCGAAGTCCGTCCCCTCGTAGGTCTCCCTGTAGAGGGCCATGACCTCCCGGACGTCGACTTTCCGCTCGGGCTTCACGGAGAAGGGAAGCTCATCCATGTCATAGGTGAGTCCCAGGGAAGGCGCGAAGTGGTTCAGGAGGAAGTATTCCCGGTCGTTGAAGTTCTTCCCCTTGGCGTAATCCGTGTTGAAGGACTTCCAGAAGACGAACTCGCCCACCCCATCCCACAGGCCGTTGTCGATGGCGACCTGCTCCACATTGGCAGATGCCATCATGTCCTTGTCCCTGCGGTCGATCGTCCCGATGCGCGGGATATTTGCCGAGATGGCCACATGGTCGTCCGGGACCCGCTTGGCAACCCATGCGGCGCCGATCCTGTCCTTGCCGATACCCACTATCTCGAACTGCCATACCTCCCTCTTGTCGGCCACCGTCAGGCACTCGCCGCCGTCCCCGTAGCCATACTGCTCCGCGAGGGACCCCATCAGGCGGATGGCGTCCCGGGCATTGTCGCAGCGCTGCAGGGCGACCCTCTCCAGCTCTTCGATGGTGAACCACCCGGCGGCGTTCACGAGGGTGTCGGGGCCCCCGAAGGTGGTCTCCCCGATGGCGAGCTGCTTCTCGTTGAAGCAGGGATAGGCGGTGTTCAGGTAGGCATAGGTATGTGCCACCTGGGGAATCTCGCCCATGAGTCTCACGCCCGTGGTGTCTCCCCGGAATTTTGTATGCATGGTGCCCCGGAGGACGGGATGCATGGAGCCGGGTTCATGGTCTGCGGCGGGTTCCATCTGTACCCAGGTGCGGTAGCGGCCGTCACAGGTATGGGAGGTGATGACCGAGCCGTCCGCGGAGGCCTTGCGGCCGACCATGATGGACGTGCAGCTCTGCCCGGGGTACTCCTCCTGGGCACGGAGGGGGAAGACGACAGCTGCGAGGGCAAGAAGAAGTAGGAGTCTTTTCATGGGTCTTTCGATTGATTGTCAAAATTAAACAAAAAAACGTTCATTTTGGACACCAATAATTCTCCCGGTTTCTGCTACAGGAAGGGCGGCCTTTTCTTCAACCGACTTCTCATCAACGATAATGTATTCATTATTCGTTATCACGACAATGAAATCGGGAAGGATAGCGAGACCCAAATAGTCCTTCTTTTCAAAACGTTTGGGGGCAAGATAACCGGTTTTCCCTGATTTTCTGCCTTGGATACGAAGAACAATCCTGGGCATGTATATGGTATCATTGCGCGGTTGCCCATCGAAGAAGTGTACTCCAATTCTGGAGAATGTGAGTTTTGCTGATTCAATCATGATAGTAAGTGTTTTGGTTTCTGTCGACAAAGGTAGAGCGTGATATTGCCAAAAAGCGGCAATAAAAAAAGTGGATAACATTTTTTTCCTGCCGAGGAATGGCAATCCGGCTTGATACTTTTGCGCCATGGAAAAGTACAGACAATTATTTGAGCAGTTTGCTCTTGCCCCAATGGAGGGGTTCTTGAAGATCCTTTTCAAGGGAGTGTCGGCCGAAGTGCGAAAGCAACTTGTGCTGGAGGACGTGGCATATCATCGGCATAGTGCCGATGTTGTAGCGCTGGATGCCTGGATGAGCCTTGTACCGATAGAAGCCAATAAATGGATTATGGCGCGTGTAGAGATGGACTGCTCTACCGGGAAGATTGAGGTGCTGTATCTTGCGAAGGATTCCTATAGGAAACAGCAGCTCAGTTCGCTGGAGGAGTGTGTTGATTACTACAAGAACATGGAGGGTTGACCGCGAGGCCAACCCTCCATGTTCTTACTATCACAAGTCCCTTGTTTCGCCCAAAAGAATCTATCGCCGCCTGATCCAGGACGCTCCGTTGTTGGAAGAGGCATAGATGTGACCGTCATTAGTCATCCCTATAATTACCTGACCTCCATCCTGCAGGCTGGTCAGAGATTTCGCTATGCTGGACGTACATTTAGCCATCCATGAAGCCCCGCTATTGGATGAGCAATATACCCCTTTGTCCGTGCAGGCAAAGAGTTTTCCGTCAAACTCAAGAAGGTCAAGGAACTCTCCGCAGTAAGAGCCGGAGTATTTGGTTATCCATGAGCGGCCGCCGTTGGACGAACGCTCGATGCGGTTGTTGGAGGGGTTTATTCTTATGAGTTCCCCCTCATGCATAATCATTAGAGGCATATGGAGTACTACTTACTAAACAGGTCATTGATTTTTTTCAAAGAAACATTGTCTTTTTCCTTCTTTCGGAACTCTTCCAGCAACTTGACAGCATATCCTTCGTAATACCTGGAGATCGTCTTTCGGTATGTGGTGTTTGGATTATCAACACCTTCACGGAAGTAACTTACCCTTTCACAGACCACATTGGCGCATGAGGTTGAATCATCTTTCTTGTAACTTTCAAAGATGTCATATTTCTCCAGGATGGATGCAATGCCAGGTTCCTTGATAGAGCTCTTCCCTTCAGGGAGAACTCTTTCTATTCCATCGGAAACGATTTCTTCAACCATCCTTTTTTCATCATACATAAAGACCCTCCATCCCTTTGCTATAAAGGCTCCTGCATACTTCTTAGAGCCACGGAAAAGAAATACGAGATCACCTTTCTTGACTTCTTTAACCAATTTGGTTCGCCAATATTCACCATACTCCACAAGAGATAATTCGTTAAATCCATCATCCAATCTGTCCAGTTGTCGGGTGCTCCATTCGCAGAAGTGCCAAGCCTGAACCTTGATGGAGCGGGATTCTCCATAAAAGTCAGCGTCCTCGCCATCGACCGACTTTTCAAAACTGCCGCTCCAACCGGAGAACTTATCCCAAAGATCCTTACATGCTTCCTGGTATTTGTCCTCCTCTTGCCCGGAATTATTACTATCAGATTGAGTTTTGTTATCAGATAGGTTTTTTTCTGCGTTTCTGTTCAGGATGCCGATAATTCCTGATAGAACTACTGGAAAATTATTCGTGCCCTCTTCCGGGATGAGGTTTTGGATAGTTTTGATCTCATTCGTATTAAGGTATAGAATCACCTTACTGTAAAGCTGTTTTCTAATATTTTCTACAATTTCAGCCGCCTTTTCCACATCATCCAGGTCATCGGTCCATACAGACTTGTTGAATGATGAAAACGCGGCAATTTTATTAGAATAAATCTTAACATCTTTAGCTCGCGCAACTTCACTTTTGCGTTGCTCTTCAAGCATTTTATCTTTTGTTTCTTCCTGTCTGTTGAGCATCTTTTCTTGCGTCTCACTTTGCTCCTTAAGAAGTATTACAGTGATAACTCCAGAAATGACAGCTGCAACGATAATTCCAATAATTTGTTTTATTGAAAACCAAGAGTTGTCATTTCCCATCATATAAAACGCAACAAATAGAGCAGCTAAAATTATCACGGCAATACTCACTGTAGGTAAGGCATTTTTCCATTTATTTTCTTCTTGTGACATAATAATGTGGTTTGAGTATGGTTGTTATATGCTTCTTGCAGTTTTTACAAAATTAGCCATTTTTTGTTTTAAACGATGCCCTCTGCGCAAAAAGATTGCATCTTATATCATATCTTTGTCCCATCAAATCTGGCCGGGGCGTCCTTCCTCTCATCCCACCGCCATTTTAGAAGAAAAAATCCAAACTGCCATCTTTCGGCAGGGAAAATTCTGACCTTTGCATCAACAAAACGCAAGAAGCCTATGTCAAAGACCATCATCGAGTGCATGTATGGGATTACCGAGAAGATGCGTGACCCCGAGGCCCGTGGAGAGGCCATTATCCTAACCCCCGACAGCACGCGGAAGGCTGCCCCGGAGCTCCGTTTCCTCAGGAAAACGCTTTCCCTTGATACCATGCAGGTTATCATCCTTACGGCCATCGTCCAGAAGTCCTCACGCTACAGGATAGACGGCGACGACATTGCCTCATTCCTCGGTATGGGCTATCTCCAGTTCCTCACCCATGATTCCGACCTGGAGGTCCTCAAGAAGAGGAGATTCATCCGGAAGGACAGGGAGGGGCACATCTCCATCCCTCAGGAAGTGATGCGCCTTCTGAAAGACAACAAGAGTGTTGAGCCCGAACCTACGACGGGCCTTTCTACGGGGAAGATACTTTCGCGTATCAAGAAACTCCTTGCCATCAGGGATGATGACGAGATTTCCACCTATGAGCTTAGCGAAGAGATTTGGAACCTCATGAAGGACAATCCGGATACCGGTATAGCCCGCTTCCACAGGAAACACTTATATTCCCGTAGCTTCATAAACATTGTATACTTCTATGCCATAGCCTGCAAGTATTGGTTCGATGATGATGACATGATAGGCTGGCACGATGTCGATGATTACTTCGACGAGGAAGAGCTGGATGATCTCCGGGATGAAGTCCGCATGGGGGTGAATTATCTCCAGAGGGAAAAAATCATAGAGTTCACCGGGGAAGACGGGGTGTTCACCAAGGATTACCTCCATATCCGCGACGAGGTCAAGGAGGTGCTTTTCGAGGAAGTTGGCGGCCTCAGGAAGAAGGAGCAGAAGGTCTCCGCTTCAAGAAAAATTCAGGCGAAGACCATTTCGGAAAAGAACCTCTTCTACAACGGTGCCGAAGAGCGCCAGGTGCGTCAGCTCCATGAACTCATGAGCGAGGAGCGCTTCTCCTCCATCCGCGAGACCATGAAGGCGCAGAACTACCGCACGGGGTTCACCTGCCTTTTCTACGGAGCCCCGGGCACCGGTAAGACCGAGACCGTCTATCAGATAGCGAGAGAGTCCGGAAGGGATCTTTTCGTGGTGGACGTCTCCCAAATCAAGAGTTGTTGGGTGGGTGAGAGCGAGAAGAACATCAAGGCGGTCTTCTCCAAGTACCGCGAATGTGTCCGTGGGGGCGGCACCATCCCCATCCTCCTTTTCAATGAGGCCGATGCCATCTTCGGCATCCGCAGCGAAGGCGCCGGAAGTGCCGTGGACAAGATGGAGAACTCCATCCAGAACATCATCCTCCAGGAGATGGAGGACCTTGACGGCATCCTCATGGCCACCACGAACCTCACCACCAACCTTGACAAGGCTTTCGAGCGCCGCTTCCTCTATAAGATTCGCTTCGAGAAGCCTTCGGCCCAGGCGCGCGCCCTCATCTGGAAGCAGATGATTCCGGAGCTTTCAGAGGAAGAGGCAGGAAGGCTTGCCCGCGAGTTTGACTTCTCCGGCGGACAGATTGAGAACATCGCCCGAAAGAAGACCGTCAAGGCCCTCATCTCCGGTGCGAAGCCCTCCTTCGAGGACATTCTCGAATACTGCTCCGAAGAGAATATCGAGGCCTCGCCCCAGAGGCGGAAGATAGGGTTCTGATACTGCTTGATTTTGGCAGTTTTCTTTTCTACCTTTGCATCAAGATATTTAAGAGTTAAAGAGTTTACCCGGGCCGCCGCAGGGATGTGCCGGCCCTTTTAAAAGAAAACAAGTACAGCAAGATATATGGCAAAGAACTATTTCAACAGGTACGTGTGGCTGATAGACACCATCAACCGGCACGGTCACATCTCCAGGAAGGAACTCAGCGACCTTTGGGAGAATTCGCCGCTGAACGAGACCGGCGAGGAACTCTATGAGCGCACCTTCCACAATCACCGGGAGGCCATTCTGGACACCTTCGGCATTGAAATCAAATGCGACCGCTCGCTGGGGTACTACATCGCCAATTCCGATGACCTGGAGGGTGACGGCGTGCGGCAGTGGCTCCTGGAGTCCCTGTCGTTGAATAACCTCATGAACGAGAGCTCGGACATGCGGGACAGGATACTGTTCGAGAAGATTCCCTCGGCCCAGAAATGGCTTTCCGTCATTGTCAATGCCATGCGGGACGGGAAGATGCTCAAGATGAAGTATCAGAGTTTTTGGAGGGACGAACCGGTTGATTACGAGACGCATCCATACTGCTTGAAACTCTTCAAACAGCGCTGGTATATGCTCGCCAAGACTGAGGGAAAGAAGGAGCCGCGCACCTATGCTCTGGACCGGATTCATGCCCTGGAGGAAATGCAAAAGCCGTTGAAACTCCCCAAGAATTTCAGCGCCGAGGAGTATTTCTCCAACTTCTTCGGCATCATTGCCGATGACGAAATCAAGCCTTCGACGGTGGAGATAAAGGTCTCTTCCGACCAGGTGAAATACGTAGAATCCCTGCCGCTGCATCCATCGCAGAAAGTGGTGATGGAGACATCGGATTATACGCTGTTCCAGTATCACTTGGTGCCGACGTTCGATTTCAAGCAGGAGATTCTTTCCCGAGGTTCGACCTTCGAGGTGATGTCGCCGGAATGGTTCCGGGACGAGGTGAAGGAGGAGATATCGGCCATGTATAAAAACTACGGGCTATGACGGATTTTGCAGCGATAGATTTTGAGACGGCCAACGAGCAGCCGTGCAGTGTGTGCAGCGTGGGCGTGGTGATTGTCCGGGGCGGAGAAGTAGCGGATACGTTTTATTCCTTAATCCACCCCGAGCCGGAGTATTATCAGTGGTTTTGCCAGCGGGTACACGGGCTGTCGGCCGAGGATACGGAGGATGCGCCGGCGTTTCCTCAGGTGTGGGCGAAGATTGCGCCCAAGATTGAGGGTCTGCCTCTGGTAGCGCACAATGCCAGGTTCGATGAAGGCTGCCTTAAGGCGGTGCACAAGGTGTACCGGATGGACTACCCGGACTATGTGTTTTACGATACGCTGGCAGCATCCCGGCAGCATTATGGGCATCGGCTTCCGAACCATCAATTGCAGACCGTAGCCGCCGCCTGCGGATATGACCTTACACGGCATCACCATGCACTGGCCGATGCGGAAGCCTGTGCGGCGATAGCGGTGAAGTTGCTGTAAATGGATTTGCGCTTCTGAAATATTTACCCTATCTTCGTATTTGGTAACTAAAGCGTATGCTTTGGTAAGTTAAGATTTCTGACTGTTGGGACTGGCGCCTCTGAGTCACTTGTCGGTGTAATTTGATGCAATTCAATCGAATATCATCGAACCAATAGTTACCAGATAAGTTACCAAGAGTAGCAGATATCGGCCTCCCAGGCATGTAGGAAGGCGATATTCAGAAAAGGGCAATGAAAAATGAATTGCTATATTTGCAAGAGTGGGACTCAATCGACCAGTTCAAAACGGCTCTCCGGAAACACATCCGGTACTACAATAACGATAGAATCAAATTGAGGCTAAAAGGAAAGAGCCCGGTTCAATACCGAGCTCTGTTCCAATCGAAGGCATCTTAAATACTGTTAAACCGTCCAACTTTTGGGGGTCACATCAAAGTAATCAACCTCACAATAGGTATGCGCCACGATGTGAGAGTTGTCTTTGATGTCGAAATAGTTTCGGAGGATGGTTGCTATTAGTTCCGGAAGTCTGGGGTCGCCTGCGTAGGTGTTATAATCAAAGCTGTCCTGACCATCGCCGTAGGGATCTTCGAAACTGGCGCCTTCAGGAGAGCGGCGGAAGCGGTTGGCTTTCTCAACAGTGTCAAAGTAGATGACCGTAACTTGCTGGCACATCTGGCCGGGCATGCTGTAATAACCGGTGATGGTGATGTGCAGATCTTCATCGGTCCCGGTCTCGCTGATGTCGGTGGCGATGTAGCCACCATCATTAGTAAACGGGATGCGGACGGCGTTGTCGTCCAGAGCCTTGCGGATCACGTCGATAATGGTTCCGTCTGTCGGTGAAGTGTGGCTTATGTGGTCGGATTTGCGAATCATCAGTTAATTATTGAGGTTTAAAAGCGGCTCTTCCGGATTCTTGATGTGGTTTCTCCAGGATGGGTACATGAGAACGAAATCTTTGCCGTAGGCCCGATATCCCTCTGGCAACATCCAGTTTTAAGCGGAGTCGAATGGAAACTTACTAATTTCATCTGCGTGAAAACACAAAACCAGCATAAGATATCTTCAGACTACTTGCTTTTGGGGTGTGGCACATTATGCATCAACCTTGCAAATATACAAAAACTTCCATATATTTGCAAGTGCATCAAGAGTGCCCCTTGAGGGCCACCAACCGAGCAGCCAGAAGCCACGGTGGTAAAGCGATGCGGATGTTCAATCAAAAAAATCTGTTGCTATGTCACAGGGATTATTCAAGCTCAGCACAAGCTTTAATTGTGTGCCCCGGGGTGATGAACGCATCGTCCTTCGTCTGTTCTACAAACATGCCGCCACCTTGCTGCAGCACTTCGAGGAATGGAAGGACATCGACCGTTTCTACTTCATTCACTTGAAGCTCAACATGGCGTATTTCTGCGCAGGAGGAGCAACGGCGGTTGCCAATCCGCCTTACTTTGTAGGGACCATCCTCCGGAACTCCTTGGAGCACCCGGAACGATTCGGCGCCAAATGCAAGTGTGGTCACCAGGCCTATGCCTACACCTACAATGGATCACCACTTTCCGGGCAGTTTGACCTCAGCTGCGCATGCTCCCATTGCGGAGCTATCACCAGGGTCACAGAATCCGGCTGGAAAATACGGAGCGAAATCCTTCGAACCACACAGAAGGAGGACCTGAAACGTGGCAGGAGGATGGCGCTGCTTCATCCCGGGTTTAAGCCCGCCAGCATTCAGGAACTGCTTCGGTTCTGTGGCGTCGCCGATGAAGAAATGACATTGCCGCCGGAGGAACGCAAGATGACCATGCGAAAACTTGCCAACGGCCGTGTGCTCATCATCGATTCTACAGGAGGGCTCGTTTATTTGGAGAAGTAAGCGGGAATGGTTCAATGAGAAGATGGCGGCGGTATCTCCGGAAATCGTGTCCGAGGTACAGTTGTCAGCCGATATCATTGCCCGCATCGATGCCATCCTCAAGCAGAAGAACATGACGCAGAAGGACCTTGCCCGCAAGATGGGGCGGTCGGAAGCTGCCATTTCGCGGTGGAATTCGGGCTTTCCCAACCTCACGCTGAAATCCATTGCCGAGATTTCCACCGCCCTTGGCGAACCCCTGATAAAGGTATTCTTATGGATTTTCCAAATCATTTGGAAAATCCATAAGAATATATAAGAATAACTCCAAAAAAATCAAGTTCTTGATGTTTTGCACTCTGCCTTTTCCCAACAGGACTGTAAGTTTTCGATGAAATACCTTTGGCCTGGCGGACATCAAAAAGGCTCAAGGTGAATGCAGTTGGAGAAGTCTTCCGTTTTGGGTATATTTGTGGAACAAATCACAAAACGCTATGGAACAGCAGAATCAAGAATTCGACCCCAGGGACCTCAACCAGGACGGTAAGGTCTCAGTGAAGGAGCGTCTCCAGGACGCAGCAGACAAGGCCATCGAAGCCGCCGACCTGGCAGCCGATGCCATCAAGGACGGAGCCAAGGAGCTCTACGGGAAGGTGAAAGACTACCAGGCTCTCTCCCCGGAGGAAAAGAAAGCCAAACAGGACGAGTGGAAGGAGAAAGCCTCGGATGCCGCCGAGAAGGTCGCCGAGTCCGCCAAGGAATTTGCCCAGGAGGTGAAGGATGGAGCCGAAAAGCTGTTCAAAAAGGAAGAATCCTAACCCTAATATCAAACTATGACCAAAGCAGAACTTGTTGCCGCCGTGGCGCAGTCCACCGGTATTGAGAAGGCGACCGTTGCGGCCGCAGTAGAGAGCACCATTGAAACCATCAAGGGGTCCCTCATCCAGGGAGAGCCCGTGTACCTGCGGGGTTTCGGCACCTTCGGGATCAAGCACCGCGCCGCAAAGCCCGCCCGGAACATCACCAAGAACACGACCCTCATCATCCCCGAGTCGGACGTTCCGCATTTCAAGCCCTCGAAGGAGTTCAAGAACGCCTTGCAGAAATAACGAAACCTAACCAATCAATACATCTTTCAATATGGCCAATATCCAAGATTTCATCCAACAGGTTGTCAGGGCCTCCACAGCCACGATGAACATCCCTTCAGATCTCAAGGACCAGGTCCTGAGCGGACTCTCCAGCTCCATCCTCGGTTCCCTCACCCAGACCGCTGCCAAGGCTGGCGGCCTGGAGAAGGTCAAGGACCTTCTGACCGGCAAGGCCGATGCGGCCTCAAGCCCCATCACCGCCCTGGCAGGGAAGCTGTTCTCGGACAATGTCATCAAGAAAATCAACCTCGGTGACCTCGCACCCACCCTGGTCGCCCTCGTCCCGGGAATCATGGGTAAGCTGTCCAACTTCATCAAGGACCAGGATGGCGATGGGGACGTCGACATCAATGATATCCTCCTCTCCCTGAAGGGCGGTGCTGGAGCCGGCCTCCTCGGCGCTGCAACGAGTATCCTCGGCGGCCTTCTGGGGAGAAAGAAATAGCTTTATCTTGCACGATGGACACGGAAACGGGCCGGGATACTCCGGCCCGCCTGTCATGTGTTGTCCCTCAAGCGCCGGGCCGATTATGACAGGCCCGCTCACTCCCGCGGATAGAACGCGGCGCTTCCACTCTCCCTCTCCATACTGCTGTCCTCTGTGCTTGCCATGGTCTTCCAGGGCCGGCGAGAAGCGGAACGCCTGAGATCGTTTTTTCCCTCATCGGGTGATAGATTCCCCCGCCAAAAGTCCTCTTTACAGTCAAAAGACCGTAAAGAGGATTATTGTATGCGTGGACACCTGATAAGAAAAGGATCCATCCCGAACTGATACTACAACACACTGCAAGCGTGAAAGGATGAATGCAGCGGCCGGTCGGGCCGCGTCCCCCACGGGGGGCAAGGCCTGACCATTTTAATTGACCAAAGACAAACGACATGGAAAGACATCTTACCCTTATTCTTCTTCTGACCCTGTGTTCCCTCCATGCTGGAGCACAGCATCTTGTGGTTGAGCCCCAGCGGGGGGGGGCGGAACGGGGATCTATCTCCTCTCCCTGAAGAGTGGCGGAGCGGACCTGGTCCTCTCCCCCGAGGCCGAGTGGCCCCTTGGAAAGCACCTCGACGCCGGCATCGTCCTGAATCTGGGACTTCACACCCCGAAGGACGATCCTGGGACGCTTGTCGGGGCGGCACACATTTTTTTTGCAGCTTCACTTCCCCGTCCTGGACAATTTCATGGACCCTTTCGTGGACTTTTGCCTCGGCGCGGACCGGCAGCGCTTCGACAGCGGCGAAAAGTCGCAGTACACGGTTGACGCCAGGATCCGCCCGGGGATAAGGATCGCTTTCCAGGCGTGCCTTGGTCTCTGTAAGTGTCTTATTTAGCGCGCTTTAATTCTCGTTGTTTATTACTTGCGGTTTATTTGCGGTTTTTAGTTAATTACTGTTAATTTTTCCTTTTTCAAGTTCTTCCTTGAGAAAAGAATAGATATAAGCTGGACCTTCCTTGTAAAGAGCAGTGGCAGGGTCTGAGAGTTTTAGGAAAACATCTGAAGAGTAAACAATATCAAGAGCCTTTTCAAGGTCCAGATTGTAGTCTACCATCACTTGATTTACAAGGTCTGCAATAAGACCTTCTTTAAGGTATTGGAAGTGCTCACTCATAGTTTGTGCAGTGTTTTAATGGCAGCTTCTGTACCGAAGTAGTATTGGATGGTAATTCCTTTGAGTAATTTGATGCGTCTCAAGAGTTCCTCCAAGTCTATGCTTCCGTTCTTGAAATTTCTAATCTGGGCACCAATCCTGTCGTTGGCAATAGGACCATAGATTATGTCATATCATGTATAGGAGAATCTGAGAAATTTTCTCTATTCTCATAAACAAAGCGCGCCCATTCTTCAGTATAAGAATCAAATTTCTTGACTTTCAAGAGGTCGGAGTTAATGATACTGGTATCAAACTCAAATCTGGTAACGATTGGGGTGCCTCCAAGAAAGGCAACCTTACTTTCTGCCATCTCTATAGCCTGCTGTTGGTCGGCCGACAGATAAAACCCCTTGCCGAAATCCTTCCCTGGCCGGGATTTGGATAGGTCTATTACGTCAATGGCGACGTTCGATCATGATATAGTATCATATTAGTTGCCCTCCCATCCTTCTGCAGTATGTTGCCACGTCCTCTATGTTGCCACGGAAATCTTGTGTGTGAAGGGCTCCGTAGTGTTTATCAATGTTGCTTATGGCATCGTATGTCTTCAGATAACGATATGCCTGCGAGTCGGTGAGTCCAAACCGCTTTCCAAACTCGTTGATAAAAGCAATTATGTATTCTATTCTATCGCGAACCTTATACGTGTTCTCCATAGCACAAATGTTAATTACGGTTGCAAGTTACAATTTTTTGTGAGTTATCATTGGTAAAAGACTCATGACATCAAGATTTCTGGCCTTCAGTGTTTACCCCACGGCCACATTACTGCAGCCGCAGGGTGAGGCACTAGAGTTAGGATGCGTCATTGACAATCCATTCGATTTCGGCACCGGCGCACTTTGCAATCTTATAGAGATTGCCCACGTCAATGTCATCTTTTAAGAACCAGGACCATATAGCTCCTTGATGAAAGCCACATTTCTTTTCGAATTCCCTTATGCCAACTTTCAGTTGCAATAGGAATTCTGCGAGAAAATGAAGCCGTGCCTCTTCGGGACAATCAAGAAGCCATGTCGGGACCTTTGGATAAGGTCTCTTTTTCGAGAGATTCACGCCGTTACAGATGATCCTGTTGGGAACCTCACATTCGGCAAAAGAAATCGTTCCAGTAAATGCTCCCTCAAGGGAATCCTTTTCAAGATGGACGCGGATGCTATAGCCTAGTGTTTCTCCAATCTGCTGCGCCCTGGATAGTTTGCAGGTATCGACAACAGAGAACATCCAGTGGACATTCTGTTGGGAGCAGCCAAGTTTACTGGCAATGGTACTATGATTATACCCTCTCGCATAGATGAGATACTCCAGAAAAGCGAGGCGCCTTGTGCCCGTTTTTCCGGTCTGTTTCTCCAACTTTCTTTCTTGCCTTAAACGGTTAACTTTCTCAATCTTGTTCTGTTTGTAAATAAGTTTTTTGCTGTTCATGTTTTTATTGTTAAATGGTTAATATTTAAGTTTTTAATCTTGACAACGGGCATAGGAGGAGGACGTTCGGACATTAAAATTTTGTTTAGTTGTTATCATTATCTTCAGAAGGGCTATTCTTGGCCCTTCTACAAATTGGATAAAAAACTTCCGGGCAGTGACGTCTGCCCAGAAGTTTTCGCGGGGAGGGGTTGAGATTAAAGAATTAAGTGAATCGTGAATCGCGCGCGTGCGTGTGCGCGGTTATATGAAATCAATAAAAGAGCGCGAGAGCGCGCGTACATGAATTTACTAAAAACATAATAGCTAAACCATGTCATTTGTGATTGATTATTATTCTTTTTTAGGGCAATTTTGTACGGTGATATTAACCTTATAAATGCTGAATAAGTATGAGAAAACCACCATACACCGGCAAGGTCGGAACATACAAGTTGGCCCTATTAAGATATGCCTTTGTAGAAGAGGAGAATCTTCCCTTAACGGAGAATGATGGCTGGCTGCCTCTTGAAAAGGTAGCCTTGATCAAAGATAGCAGCAGTATTATCTGTGATATGATGTCCTATGTGGTAAAACAATATCGGAGTATTCTCCCAGACACAATTACATCCACCGTACCTGAAAGCCTCATCCAGAAGGAAGAAATCCTCCCTTTCCTGACCTCGTTGAAGGAAAAGAATATCCGCTGGCCGTTCTTCACGGGGCCCGAGGAAGGGACCTTGTTCATGCCAAACAAGTTTTTCCGTTTCATCCCCATAGAGGACGGGAAGTACACGGTCAACAATCGATGGGGAGCCCCCGTTGACTGGAAAAGCGTTCTTCATTATTATGACACGAAATTGAGTTGATACAGAATATGAGAAAAGAGACAATTAAGGTGGCCTACAACGCAAACGAGGCAGGTTTCATCCTGTCGAAGGCTGCCATTACCCGTATGAAGGATCTCGGATACCTGGGGAAATTCTCCTCCGCAGGCATCGTCCGCCACCACCCGGCCCTCATTCAGTGCATCGAGGAATTGGGGCGTGCCGCCTGCGGTTCCATCAAGGCGTCCGGCCCGATCAGCGACCTTCGGATTGCCGAGGTGGAAGGCCTCCGGTACTATGTCGTCGACCATGGCGGCAATGAACGGGTCATCGGAATGGAAGACCTTACTGATGCTTCTGCCAAGTCCAAAGACGGGCTTTTTCTGGAATCTTTCCCTGCCGACAAGGTCTTCTTCACGGCTGACACGCACTTCGGTCACGAGGCTATCATCCATTACTCAGCACGTCCCTTCGAAAGCGCGGAAGAGATGGATGCAGAGCTGATTCGCCGATGGAACGAGACAGTCCCGGAAGACGGGATTGTCTTTCACCTTGGTGATTTCGCCCACGGCCCAGCATCTCGCTGGTGCGAAATCCTCCAGCAACTGAATGGTAACATACACCTTGTCATCGGTAACCATGACGTCTACTCCGCAAAGGAGAAGGGCCTGAAGAACTTCTCTTCTGTCAGGGAGCAGCGCATCATAGATATCGACGGTCAGAAAATCTATCTCAATCATTACCCGTTCCTTTGCTACGGTGGGGCCTACGACGGAGTGTGGCAGCTCTTCGGACATGTCCACAGCGGACCATTCTCTCACTCCGGCCTTGATCATCCTAGGCTGGGAATGCTCTATCCTGGTCAGTACGATGTGGGGGTTGACAACAATGACTTCCGGCCGATATCCTTTGAAGAAGTGAAGAAGAAGATTGCCAGGCAGATGAAGATGGCCTCCAAGGACGCCGGCAGTACGACTACACGTGCGTCAGGAGCTCCCATAGTATTCCTCGATGTGGACGGTGTACTTGTCACGAAAGCCACCTCCCGAGAGCCAGACAACGAGCCGTCCCTACAACTGGACCGGCTCCTCAGGGAGAGCGGGGCGGAGATTGTCGTGACCGGTGGATGGGCCGCCTTCAAGACCGATGACCTCAAAGCCGGTCCCCTGAGCGCCTTTTCTTCACGCCTTGCCGGTGTTACCCCCAGAGCCCAGTCTCACAAGGAAGCCGTAGCTGCGTGGCTCATGGCTGCGGGGAGCAAACACCGTTACGTGGTTCTCTCAGCGACCCCGACGGATGACACCCGGGCCGTACTGGTGGATCCGGCTGTCGGCCTCACGCTGGAAAACGTAGAGAAAGCACTTCGAATCCTAAAATAATTCGTGACAACCGCTAACGGATTCTATTTGAAATGGACCTACGAGATATTCGAATCTGGATGGGAACGAACCACCCTACGACCATCATCAATGACCGCTATGATGGACTCTACAGCGAAGCGCAGTGGCT
>Ga0247608_10000516_pt1 | contig 61766 bp, 89 predicted proteins | sample 176DNAGHGlowgp2_FD_193490 | JGI IMG/M metagenome (GOLD analysis project Ga0247608, IMG submission 193490) | Sheep rumen microbial communities from Palmerston North, Manawatu-Wanganui, New Zealand - 1766 DNA GHGlow gp2 | ecosystem: Host-associated > Mammals > Digestive system > Stomach > Rumen ... | reverse complement strand
CGAATAATAACATTAGATATTGTAACTCTAGATATCCTAAGCTCTTGCGACGTATTATAAGATACAGAACTGAACCTGATAAGGATGTGGTGATATATTCAGATCGGAAAAGATTTGAATTTTACAACCTTATTACAAATAGTAAGATATCATTTATTGATCCTGGAATATATGATGATTTGTATACAATACTTGACACTATACTTCCAATTACTTTCCCATATCATCCAAGGGAAAAAGTAAAGATATATGTCGAAAACTTCTCATGTACTTTGCAAGAGGATGGTCCTATTGTACAGTCATTGGCTCTTACACATTATTTGCCTTATGGTGCCGGTAACACGCCAAAGAGAATCTATCAGTTCTTTGATATTACTAATGGTAAGCTCGAGCCATTAGATTTTAAAGCATATATGAATCGTAGACAGATATTTGAAAAGCAGGCTATGGAAGAAAGTGAAAAATTAAAGGAATCACTGAATAAAAATGACAATCAGTGACTCGCGCGAAAATACAATTCTATAATAGACTTCGGTCTAAAAATCTTAATTTCTAAGGAGGTATCAGTTATGGCTGATATGGATTTGAATGTTATGGTTGACGAGAACGAGCTGGCTACTACGCCGGCTGACGAAATCTTGGCACAGACGGATGTGTCCACAAATGATGGACCTTCTGCCGGCTTCATTGCTGGAGCTGCTGCTGTTGGCGCCGCTATTGGTGTCGCAGCTGTAGAGCTCGGCAAGTTTGCCGTAAAGAAGGGTCGTCGTTGGTGGGCGATCCAGAAGGCTAAGCGGGAGGCAGGCAAAGCAGCCGCTCAGGCTTACGATGCCGAACAGGAGACCAATAAGGTCATTGACGCCGCCAAGAAAGGAGGCAATAAGCGGTAAGTCTGTTTAGGGTAGCACTATGCTGCCCTATTCTTTTTTTTATTTATAGTGAAAGGGAAAAATAAGATGGCTACAGTGAGATTAAATGGCGGGGGCGATGAGAGAAAGGATGAATTGGTTCCCGTTGTACAGCAAGACGATATTATAGTACAAAAGAAAAGTCTTGGTCAGAAATTTGCAGATGCATTTATTAGTGACTCTGCCAAAGATGTAAAGTCTTATATTATAATGGATGTACTCATTCCAGGCATTAAAGATACAATCCTTAATGTGATGGAAATGATATTTTTTGGCAGTAGTTCCAGAGGCGGAAGGCGACGGAGATCAATAGACAGTGAAAATACGTCATATAGAGCATTTTATCAGTCGGAGGCTTATGATGAATACGGCGCGCCACGAAGAAGGGATCGTAGACGAGACCGGCGAAGCAGATATGACGATGACAAAATAGACTATAGATGTATAATAGTTCGTGATCGTCGTGATGCTGAAGATATTGTCGATAAGCTTAAGGGCAGAATAGAGAAATATGGCGAGGCAACAAAGTCAGATCTGTTTGAACTTGTAGATCTTCCTTGTACACATACAGATAATAATTGGGGTTGGGTAGATCCTAATGATATTGGTATACGAAGAGTTCAGACAGGATATTTGATAGATGTTGCAGACGCTGAGTATCTTGATTGAGGTGTGGCATGTTTGTAAGTTATATTTTAGCAATCATATCATTCATCATGGCTGGCATGAATCCAGCTTTATATTATTTATTTTTTGTATCTGTAGGTTTCTGTTTAACGGGAGCCTTATCAGAATATACATTATTATATAAAAGGAGAGAAAAATAATGGGATTTAGTAACATTATAGGCACCGTTATTCGTGGTGTCTCAAAACATTCACCAGCAATCTGTTTGGTGACGAGCTTAGTTTCGGGAGCAGCTACTGTAGTACTTGCTTGCTATGAAACAACAAAGGCAGGAGATATTCTCGATAAGCATAAGGAGGAAATGGATAAGATTGACCAGGCAATCGCAATTTCTTCCGATGAGGAGTATACAGAAAAGGATATTAAGAAGGACAGAATCATTGTTGCAAGAAATACAACTATCGGCATGGCAAGGTTGTATCTTCCTGCTATTCTCACAGGAGCGTTGTCAGTAGTATCGGCACTTGCTGGCTTCAAGATCCTTAGGACTCGTTATGTTGGTGCAACGGCAGCACTGGCAGCAGAGCAGGCTTTGTTTGGTAAGTATCGAGGACGGGTTGTTGAAGACCAGGGGGTTGAAAAGGATCAGCAATATCTCTATGGCACGAAAATTGAAAAGGGTGCTATTGAAGAGACAGTTGTTGATCCTAAGACCGGTAAAGAGAAAACAGTAAAGAAGGATAAGGAAGTAATTGATATTGATATTGATATGCAGACTTGTCAGATTGCTGTCTTTGGCGAGAATAATCCTGATGGTTCAATTAATTATAATTGGGATGAGAATCCGGATATTACAATGGCTTATCTCAAAATGAAGCAGCAGTGGTTTAATGACAGACTTCCACATAGAAAGTTTATATCTTTGAATGAGGTCCGTAAGGAGCTTGGATTAAATCAGACAAAGGCCGGTCAGTTTGTTGGTTGGACTTGGAAGCCTGGAAGATATGTAAACTTTGGCCTAGGTGATTATAGTGATCCTCAGGTAAGAAGATATGTAAATGGTCATCAGAATTACTTTGTTCTCCACTTTAATATTGATGGTGAATATCAGAATGGTGATGATTCCTTTGGAGAGGATATGATTGAGGCAAAGCCTATTCTTGATGCATTGGGGGACTAATTATGAACAAGTTAGCATTGTTTAACTTTATATTTGGAGCAGTTGTTGGTGGTGCCGGAACCTGGATTGGCATGCACTTCTACTACAAAGATAAGATAAATAGAATTGAAAAGGATCTTGATATTTGTATGAATAGAGTTGATAACCTTCTAAAGCCGATAGATGGTGACGATGATATTCCAGATGAATACAGGAGAGTAAAGAAAGAGGAGCCTAAAGATGCCGAAGAGGCTCCTAAACTTTCTAAAGAAGATATGGATAAGATACGCGAGAAGCTTCGTGCTAATAACGAGAAGACTACCGCATATTCTAAGATGTACACTTCGCCCAAGGATCTCATTGATGATCAGGCAGTTGCCGATGCTGAAAACGGTGAGCCTGTTCCTGGCGAAATGGATATTATTGGGCCCGAAGAGGGCGGTGAAGCAAAGGTTACAAATATATTTGAAGAAGTGAAAAAGAGTAAGACTAGACAGCCTAGAATAGTAAAGGAATCGGAGGTTGATGACACAGCAGAGGGTTGGAACGTTGTATCTCTGTTCCTGTATAATGATGGCACTGTAACTGATGAGGAAGATCGAGTATTTAATGATGTCGAGAAAGAAGAAATGCTTGGCGATTCCTTGACTAAGTATGACTTTATTAACAGTGATGAGAAGTTAATATATGTACAGTGTTTTGCTCATAACACATTCTATGAAGTAAATAAATTTGATAAGCCTTTTGAAAAATAAAGGAGGCTGAGTATATTGATTAGTTTATGGGATGAGTATAGAGCGTGGCTCTTGCGACGCGTTGGGTATCAGCATTTGGTTGGCGGGCATAATGGTGTTCTTCCATCCGATGCTCGATACTCTATGCTTTTTAATACCCTTCACAATACTAAATTTTCGGTGGTGGTTGAGCGTGATATTAATCGTATAAAAGACGGTATGTCTTTGCGCTATGAATTCCTCGATGATATTGATATTGTTGATGGGAAATTTGTAGAGCCTTGCGGCATTTTAGAGATGCTTGTCGCCCTTGCAATTCGTGTAAATGAAGAGTATATTGGTAACCCAGATGACCCGCATCCGGAGTATATTTTCTGGGAATTTCTGCAGAATTTAGGGTTGACTGAGTACGATGACAGGCATTTTGATGAGGGAAAAGTTATTGAAATTTGTGACACTTTTATTTTTAGAGAGTACGATTTTGACGGAAAAGGCGGAATTTTGCCTCTAAAAAGACCAAAAGTTGATCAAAGAGATGTTGAAATTTGGTCTCAAATGATGGCTTATTTGTCGGAAAATTACTGATTTTGTGACACTTTTGGGCACTTTTGGGCACTTTTTTTAGAAAAGTGTCACGCCCGCAAACGCAGTAAATACGGGGGTTTCGGGGTTTTTAGTGACAAAATGACACTTTTTTTTAAATTTAAATAGGTATTTGAATTTTAATAATTATAAAAATAAAGTTAAAAAATTTTTGTCACTAATTTTTGTCACTCACAAATAAGCTAAAAAATGAAGAAAGGAGGCCAAATAATGAATGTATGACTTTTTTAGTATAAAAACTAGAATTGATAAAAACAAAGTTACTATCTTTCCAGAATTTAACACGGAGACCAATTCGAAGGATTTAATGATACGAGGCGGCGATTTTTATGCTGTATGGCTAGAAGATCAAAACATATGGTCAACTAACATACAAAATGTATGTACAATAGTTGATCGAGAAATTTATAAGGTTCGAGATCAAATGGTTGAAGAATACGGCAGCAATAATATTAATACAAAACTTATGAAAAATTTTAGTTCAAGAATGTGGCTAGAATTTAGAAAGTATTGTAAAAACCTCGGAGACAACTATCATGAGTTGAACAAGAGTATTATATTTGCAAACACGGATACAAAAAAGACTGATTATATTTCAAAGAGATTGAATTATTCTATAGAACCGTCGCAAACAGCAAACTATGATGAACTTATCTCTACATTATATTCTGAGGAAGAAAGAAGAAAAATTGAATGGGCCATAGGAGCAGTTATATCTGGAGACAGTAAGAACATACAGAAGTTTATGGTATTTTATGGTGACCCGGGAAGTGGTAAGTCAACCATATTAAATATTATACAGCAAATGTTTCAAGGATATTGTACTTCATTTAGTAGTAAGAAGCTGACATCAAATAGTCAATTTGCAGTTGAGGATTTTAGAAATAATCCGTTGATTGCAATAGACCACGATGGAAGTCTTGGAAAGATTGAGACCAATACTAAACTGAATAGCATCGTGTCTCATGAATACATGGAGATTAATGAGAAGCATAAGTCTGCATATTCTAGTAAGTTTGATGCGTTCCTGTTCATTGCAACTAATGAGCCGGTAAAAGTTACAGATGCTAAGTCTGGTATATTAAGAAGACTTATTGATATTTATCCTACAGGAAATAAGATTGAGTTTAACCATTACAATGAATTGGTTAATAATATTCAATTTGAACTCGGAGGTATAGCATATCATTGTCTTGAAGTATACACAAAAATGGGACCGTCATACTACAACAATTATATTTCTTCAAGAATGATCGGAGAGACAAATGATTTCTATAATTTCATCGAAGATAATTATGAGTTCTTTGCAATAGAAAATCCGGATTGTGTGCCTTTATCTGTTGCCTGGCTTCGGTATAAAGAATATTGTGAAGATGCTAGAGTCCCTTATCCATTTAGCAAAAGAATATTTAAAGCAGAGTTAAGGAATTACTTTGATGACTTTATTGAACGAACAAACAATTTGAGGAACATATATGTTGGCTTTAAGAAGGATAAATTTAAATATACTCCTTTGGTTAATCCCGATGATATTCCTAAGAAAGAATCTTGGTTGAAATTTAATAAGACCAAATCGTTGTTTGATGATGTGTTTGAAGATTGTCCAGCTCAGCTATGTAACGATGCAGGAACACCTTTAACAAAATGGAGTGAATGTAAAACAATATTGAAAGATATTGATACAAGTAAGCTGCATTATATAAAGGTTCCAAAGAATTTAATAGTTATTGACTTTGATATAAAGGACAAGGATGGTAATAAGAGTTATGACTTGAATTATAAAGCAGCAAGTAGATGGCCTGCTACTTATGCAGAATTAAGCAAAAGCGGAGCTGGTATACATTTGCATTATATTTATGATGGTGATGTAGATAAGCTGTCTCGTTTATATGATACTGATATTGAAATAAAAGTGTTTAAGGGAAACTCTTCTTTGAGAAGGCAACTTACAAAATGCAATGATATTTTAATAGCCACAATTAACTCCGGATTACCATTGAAGGAGGAAAAAGTGGTAACAGAAAGTATTATAAAAGATGAGAAGCACCTAAGAGCAAAGATAATCAAAGCTCTTAGAAAAGAAGTGTGGCCATCAACAAAGCCAAACATGGATTATATTGCTATGGTTCTTGATGAAGCTTATAATTCTGGGATGAAATATGATGTGAGTGATATGGCTCCTGATATTCAAGTGTTTGCTCTTAATAGTACACATCAATCTGATTATTGTGTTAATCTAATAAATAAAATGCACTTCACTTCTGATGAAGGAAATGAAAGCAATAATGGAAAAGACAATATGCCAATTATATTCTTTGACATAGAGGTCTTTCCTAATGTATTTATATTGTGTTGGAAGAAGCAAGGCTCAGACGATGTTGTAAAAATGGTCAATCCTTCTCCGGATGATATTAACAGTTTAATAAAGTATCGATTGGTCGGATTTAATAATAGGCGATATGATAATCATATTATTTATGCTCGAATGATGGGATACAATATTGAACAGTTATATCATCTCAGTCAAAGGATAATAAATGGTGACAGAAATGCATTCTTTGGTGAGGCTTATAACTTAAGTTACACTGATATTTATGACTTCTTGAGTGCTGGTAATAAAATAAGTCTTAAGAAGTGGGAGATTAAGTTACATATTCATCATCAGGAAAATTCTTATGATTGGAATTTGCCATTGCCTGAAGATAAATGGGAAGAAGTAACCGGGTATTGTTGTAATGATGTTAGAGCAACAGAAGCAGTATGGGATGCAAATCAGGAAGACTGGATGGCTAGAGAGATATTGGCTGATCTCTCAGGCCTTAGTGTAAATGATACAACAAATGCTCATACAACTAAAATAATTGTAGGAAATGCTAAGAAGCCACAGGAAGAATTTGTGTATACAGACTTGTCAACTATATTTCCAGGGTATGAATATAGTCCTTATGGAATTGATAAGAGCAGATATAATGAAGGAGAAAAGATTGTATCTGGAAAAAGTATATATAAAGGAATTGATCCTGGAGAAGGTGGAAGAGTATATTCTGAACCAGGAATGTATACCAATGTAGCGTTGCTTGATATTGCTTCAATGCATCCGCATAGCTTGATTAGGCTGAATCTCTTTGGCGATAGATACACACAGAGATTCAAAGACCTTGTTGATATTCGTATGTTAATAAAGCATAAGGAGTTTGACAAAGCTAAGAAATTGCTGGATGGTAAATTGGCTAAATATTTGGATGATCCAAGTCAGGCAAAGAAATTAGCCAATGCTTTGAAGACTGCCATCAATTCAGTATACGGATTAACAAGTGCAAGATTTGAGAATAAACTTAAAGATCCAAGAAACATTGATAATATAGTTGCTAAGTATGGTGCATTATTTATGATCAATCTTCAAGAAGAAGTTCAGAAGAGAGGATTTAAAGTTGCACATATTAAGACAGACTCAATAAAAATCCCAGATGCTACTCCAGAAATAATTCAGTTTGTCATGAATTATGGAAAAGAATATGGGTATACATTTGAGCATGAAGCAACATATTCTAAGATGTGTCTTGTAAATGAATCGGTTTATATTGCACAATATGCAGATACCAAAGAGTGGACAGCAACAGGTGCTCAGTTCCAAGTTCCATATGTATTCAAGACTTTGTTTAGTCATGAGGCAATAACATATGATGATATTTGTGAGACTAAGGCAACAACTACATCATTATATTTGGATATGAATGAACATCTTGGCGAAGACCAGCATGATTATATTTTTGTTGGCCGTGTTGGCTCTTTCGTTCCTGTAAAGCCTGGAAATGGCGGAGGTGTTCTTTTGTATAAAAAGGGAGACCAGCTAGTTTCAGTAACTGGAACAAAGAAAAAGGGCAAAGTACCTAAAGATGAAGAGCCGTTTTATAGATGGCTTGAATCAGAATCAGTTAATAAAGAGACTTATACTGATATTTTGGATGATAGGTATTATCGAGGATTGGTCGATGATGCTATCGAAACTATTTCTGAATATGGTGACTTTGAGTGGTTCCGCTCTTAGTCACTATTAAATAAATTATATTTAAGGAGTTTAATATGGAAAACAAAAAAATTACTAGTAACATTACAATCGAAGACGCTAAGCTGATATTTAGAAATTTCTCAGGAAAGAGAACAGACTTTAACAAAGAAGGAAATAGAAACTTCTGTGTAGTACTTAGTGATGATCTTGCAGAAAAGCTTGAGGCTGATGGATGGAAGGTAAAGTATAGAAAGCCGAGAGAGGATGATCCAGAACAGTACAGAACACCATATTTGTATGTAAAGGTTCAATTTGGAATGTATCCTCCGAAAGTTGTACTTGTTACTAGTAGAGGAAAGAAGTTGCTTGATGAAGAGAGTATTGGCCAGTTGGATTGGTCTAGGATTCAGTATGCCGATGTTCAGATTAGACCTTATAATTATCCAGCAATTCAGGGAAGACCTGCTGGAGTTTCAGCATATCTTAAGTCATTGTATGTAACAATCATTGAAGATCAGCTGGATTCTAAGTATGCTGATATTCCTGATCTTGATCAGATTCCTGGTCAGATGGAACTTCCGTTTGATACATAACAATTATATTTACTAGGGGGCTTATCAATGCCTAATTTGGAATTGTATGACTATCAATTAGATGCAATAGATAAGCTTAAGAACGGCTCCATCTTATGTGGTGGAGTCGGTTCTGGTAAATCTAGAACATCGTTGGCCTATTATTATATTAAGATCTGTAAGGGATCTTTGAAAATAAATGGCCAGGGTCAAAACAGATACCCACTCTTTCCTAGAGATTTGTATATTATTACAACAGCTAAGAAAAGAGATTCAAAAGAATGGGATTATGAATTGACCAATTTTATATTTAAAGAAGATACTGTAAAAGTAACTATTGATTCTTGGAATAATATTAAAAAGTATAAAGATGTGTATGGTGCATTCTTTATATTTGATGAACAGCGAGTTGTTGGAAAAGGCGCTTGGGTAAAAGCATTTCTAAACATTGCAAGAAAGAATCAATGGATACTAGCATCTGCAACACCTGGAGATAAGTGGGAGGATTATATTCCAGTTTTTGTTGCGAATGGTTTCTATAAAAACAAAACTCAATTATCTAGAGAGCATTTTATTTATAGCCGATTCTCAAAGTATCCAAAAATCGAGAAGTATTATAATGAGCAGAAGCTTAGGAAATTTAGAGATGATATTCTAGTTCATATGAAAGATAACAGAACTACAATCAGGCATAAAGAAGAAATAAAGTGTGATTATGATAGAGAGTTATACAGAAGGATATTTAGAGACAGATGGGATATTTATGAAAACTGTCCTATTAAAGAAACTGGTAAGTTATTTTATTTAATGAGGAAGGTTGTTAACTCTGATCCATCCAGAATAGCAGAGGTCGACAAGATATTCACAAGATTTGGAAAAGTAATTATATTTTATAATCATACTTATGAACTTGAGATTCTCGAGGATTACTGCAAAAAGCATGATATATTATATTCTGAATGGAATGGTAAGACACATCAAGAATTGCCATCAGGCTCAAAGTGGATATATCTTGTTCAATATACTGCCGGCTGTGAAGGATGGAATTGTATAGAAACTAATGCATTGATATTTTATAGTCAAAGCTATAGCTATAGACAAACAGAGCAAGCAGCTGGAAGAATAGATAGAATTAATACACCATTTACAGATTTGTATTATTTTTATTTGAGCTCATATGCTCCAATAGATAATGCAATTCGAAGAGCTCTCAAGCAAAAGAAGAACTTTAATGAGAGCTCATTTAAGATTTAGAGTTGAAAATGATATTTTAGACACTCGCGCAATAATCTTACCCTATAATAGAGAGGAAGGGAATACTACGGCGTTTAGCCATAGTGCTCCCTTATATTTTTTTAGGAGGTGAGGTCATGAAGGGTGAAACTAAGTTTAAAAAAGATTTAGTGGATGAGCTGCAAGCCAAATACCCTGAGGCTATTATTTTAAAAAATGACCCCAGCTGTATTCAAGGCATACCCGATTTGACTATATTTTACAAAAACAAATGGGCAACACTTGAAACTAAAAAATCAGAAAAAGAGTCTCATAGGCCTAATCAAGATTATTATGTTGAGAAGATGAATAAAATGTCGTTTTCAGCATTTATATTTCCAGAGAACAAGGAGGAAGTATTAAATGATTTGGAACGATCATTCCAAGCAAGTTCCTGAAGGTGCACATGCCTTTCTTGGAGCTAGTAAATATTCTTGGTTAAATTATACAGATGATAAATTAATCGAGACATATACAAATTTATTGGCTAAAGAAAAAGGAACTGAACTACATGCCATAGCATGTTCATTAATAAAGAATGGTATAGAATTGAAATCGTCAAGAAAAACCTTGAACATGTATGTTAATGATGCAATAGGTTTTAGACTTAGACCGGAACAAGTATTATATTATTCTCCGAACTGTTTTGGCACAGCTGATGCTATAGGATATTCTGAAAAAAGAAAATTTCTTAGAATACATGATTTAAAAACTGGAGTAACACCAGCTTCATTGCATCAGCTTGAAATATATGCTTCTTTATTTTGTTTAGAGTATAACATTAAGCCTGGCGAATTAAAAGGCATTGAACTTAGGATATATCAAAACAATGATATTTTGATAGGCAACCCGCAAGCTGACGATATTTTGCCAATAATGGATAAAATAGTACATGATGATAAAATAATCGAAAGACTAAAGGAGGAAAGTAACGAATGGATAATGTAAACAATGATATTTTGCATTCTGGTGTTGCACATGATGAAAATCCTCCTGGAAGAGGCTCGGGTCGTTATGCTTGGGGAACTGGAGAAAATCCGAATCAGCACAAGTATGATTTTATTACAGAAGTAAATCGTTTGAGAAAAAACGGATATTCTGATGATGAAATTGCAAAAATACTCATTCATCCAAATTCTAAAGCAGGTGAATTAAAACAATTAATTTATGCAAATACGAGTGTGTCCACAGCTCAAGTAAAACAGCTTAGAGCTCAAGGACATTCTGATAAAGAAATAGCTAAAATGATATTTGGAGACTGGGCCTCGGCAAATGAACTCAAAGCAAAAATAGCAATTGCTGAAAAAAGAGAGCGTCAGGAAATGATTGATAAAGTTACAGAATTATATTCTAAAACAATCACTGATGCAAACCCTCAAGGAAATAAATCAGAAGTTGCTAGAAAGTTAGGTATTAGTGAAAGTTCAGTACGTGGATATTTGAAAGCTGGTAAAGATAGTAAAAATCAAAAATATTGGGAAACAGCAGAGGCTTTAAAAAGAGCAATTGCTGAATCTCCAGTAGGTATTATTGATATTTCTAAATTTACAGAACACGAACTTGGGGTTACTGAAAATACAAAAAAGATAGCAGTAGCATTACTTCAAGAAGAAGGATATGTTAAGACTTGGGTTAAATTTAATCAGTTGGGTACTAATAATTCTACATCAGAAATGGTATTAACTGCTCCTCCTGGAGAAGGTGAAACTATTCATGATATGTATAGAAAAGCCCAGTTGAATAAATTTGATGTAAGCGGTGTAAAAGAATATTCTCCAGATGGTGGCGCTCATTTTTTTGTTCCTGAGCCCCCTTCGAGCATGTCTTCAGACCGTATTTATATTCGTAGAGCCTCTGAGGGGGGTTCGGATATGGATGGGGTCATTGAAATTAGACCCGGAGTTAAAGATTTGACCCTAGGTGATTCTAGATATTCTCAGGTAAGAATTGCTGTTGATGGAACCCATTACATGAAAGGCATGGCAATATATTCTAATGATATTCCAAAAGGATATGATGTAGTATATAATACCAGCAAGCCAGATGACTGGCCTATGATTGGTCCAAATAAAAATACAGAAATTCTTAAAAGACTAAAGGACGATAAGGATGCGCCATTTGGAGCAACTATAAAAGCTGGAGGTCAATCATATTATGAAGACCCAAAAGGTAATTATATTTTAGATGAGAATGGAATATATCGTAAAGCCAAAAAAGGTGAAGTTGGTAAATATTCTTTATCCCCGGTAAATAAAATAAATGATGAAGGAGACTGGGATAAATGGTCTAGGTCATTAAGTGCCCAGTTTTTATCTAAGCAACCAATTCAACTTATAAATCAGCAATTAGATTTAACGGTTAAAGAAAGAAAATCGCAACTCGATGAAATTAAATCCTTAACAAACCCTATGGTAAAAAAACAGTTACTAAAAGATTTTGCAGATAATTGTGATAAACAAGCAGCAGAGCTTAGTGCCAGTGGTATAAAAGGGCAGGCATATCAAGTTATATTACCTGTAAAAAATATTCCAGAAAATGAAGTATATGCTCCAAATTTTAAGCATGGAGATACTGTAGCATTAGTAAGATATCCTCATGCTGGGTTATTTGAAATACCGATATTAAAAGTAAATAAAAATAATGCAGCCGGCAAATCTATAATTGGAAATTCAAGAGATGCTATTGGAATAAATCCAAAAACTGCAGCTATATTATCTGGTGCTGATTTTGATGGTGATACGGTTATTTGTATACCAATGAAATCAAATAATGTTAAAATTATGAATAAAAAACCGCTAAAAGGATTGATCGGTTGGGATTTTCATAATATATATCGTTTACCAGATGGTGTTGATCCTATATCTGATGGGCGTAAGCAAACAGAGATGGGCAAGGTAACAAATTTGATAGCAGATATGACTTTGGCAGGAGCCCCTGAAGAAGATATTGAGAAAGCCGTAAAGCATTCAATGGTTGTTATTGATTGCGTTAAGCATAGACTCGATATTAAGAAATCGGAAGAAGATAATGATATTATTGCTCTTAAAAAAGAGTATCAAGGTGTAGGGAAAAACGGGATGCCAAAAGGTGCTTCTACAGTTATTACTAGAGCTGGTTCAAAACAATATGTAAACGAGCGAAAAGAAATAACAAGAGAATCTGATATGACACCCGAGGAGTTAAAGGCCTTTAAAGCAGGTAAAAAAGTATATCGTGATACCGGTAAACAAATTACGATGAAGCGTATTACTAAAGAAAAAGACATGACTCCTGAAGAATTAGCTATATTTAAATCGGGTAAGAAGGTATATCGTGAAGTTAAGCCCCATGATGCACAAGAACGGGTAGAGCAAATGTATTTGGTGGATGATGCCCGTAAATTGGTACATAACCCCGAGAACCAAAAAGAGATGGCCTATGCGAATTTCGCCAACCAGCTTAAAAAGGTAGCCCAAGATGCACGTAAGGTCCAGCGCTCAATAAAACCCACCCCCGTTGATCCAAAAGCCCGGGTTACTTATGCAAAGGAGGTTGCAGAATTAAAGAAGCAATTAAAAGATGCACAGGCTAACCACCCTAGAGAGAGGAGGGCCCAGTCTTTAGGCAATAAGATGCTTCAGGAAAAATTAAAGGCCAACCCAGAACTTGAATTTGACAAAGAGCATTATGGAAGAGAAAAGAATCGTTTGTTAACAGCAGCAAGAGCAGTTTTTGGGGCTCATTCTAATAAAATCTACATTACTGATGATCAATGGAAAGCAATACAGTCTAATGCATTGTCTTCTTCTACAGTAATGAGTATCTTTGCAAAGAGCGATCAAGATAGGTTTAAGCAATTAGCATTACCCAAAGACAAGAAGAAACTCACTAAAAGTAACATACAATTGGCTATTGCTATGCATAACAGTGGTATGTATACAAACAAAGAGATAGCAGAGAAGTTTGGTGTCTCAGTATCAACTCTTTATGAGTACTTACCTTAAGATTGGAGGATTACAATTATGGACAACATCAATCTAATGCATAGTGCTTCAGAAGAGAACAATAGTGACAATACTAATGCTAATGACGATTGCATGCTCACTACGTATGACAATCCATTCAATCCGTTTACTGAGTTTAACTTGTGGTTTAAACATGATCTGCTTCTTGGTCACAATTGCTGTGGCCTTTTAAGTCAAGTGGCTAATGTTAACAACATTCAAAGTGATTATTACAATCAAAAAGATGTAAATGATGCAATTGATTACATTTGTGAACAATTTCCATTAATTTTTAAGAAAGTTTATCGTTCTGATTACGAATCATGAAAAAAGAACAAAAAACTAATTAAAATTTGCTTTTTACACTAAGTATTTCTAACAATATTTCCTCCCCTGTAGAGGAAAAAACCGTTGACTAGGGAGGGGGGTCCCGAGAGATGCCCCCCACCCCTAATCGCGGCCCACTTTGAAAATTCCCCGGGGGGATGATTGATATTTTCATTCTGGGAAATCTCCGGAGTAAGTTTATACATGGCTTTATAGATGAAAAATTTTTAGCTAACATTTGTCACCACTACGTATTGTTTACACACAGCTAAAAAAAACACCTATAAAGTCATGTATAAGCTTACTAAACAATTATTAAACTGATATTTTGTCAGTACATTCTAAAAGAAAGGAGTGAGAAACTATGCCAAAAGCATCAGGAAATTCTCGTAGGCAAGCTCCCGCTGAGACTCCAGAGGCTAGAGAACAACAGATGATCAATCTAGCTATGAATCTGGCCGAGAAAAAACTGCGTGACGGCACGGCTTCTAACTCTATAATAGTACATTACCTCAAGTTAGGAACCGCAAGAGCCGAAGTCGAAAAAGAAAAACTCAAAGCTGAAACCGATCTTGCAGTTGCTAAGATTGAAAACCTGAAATCTCAAGAGAGAACAGAAGAATTATATGCAAAGGCCATCGGCGCTATGAAAACTTACCAAGGAAATACATTCAAGGAGGAATACGAAGATGAAGAAGAGTAAGTCTTACACCGAACTGATGACACTCCCCGACTATGTAGATAGATACGAGTATCTGAAACTCGGGGGCTCAGTGGGCGAGCTTACCTTCAACGGCCATCGGCATTATAATCAAAAATTTTATAGTAGCGATCCACAATGGCTTGAGACAAAGAAGAGAGTGATATTACGAGATGATGGTTGTGATATGGGTCATATTGATTACCCAATTTACGGACGAATAATAATCCATCACATTAATCCGATTACAATCGAGCAATTGATTAATAGAGATCCTATTATTTTTGACTTAGATAATCTGATATGTGTTTCTCACAATACACATAATGCAATACATTACGGGGATTCTTCCCTATTACATTTGCCTCCTGTTGAAAGGGTGGCGTTTGATACTTGTCCTTGGAGGTGATAGTTATGTGGCTGGCACACCATGGCATTAAAGGACAGCAATGGGGGATTCGTAACGGACCGCCATATCCAATACAAGCAGTTAATAAAAGAAAGATAGAATCAATGTCTAAAAATTACAACCCAAATTTTAACAGACCACATTCAGATTATAATCTATTTAAATGGGGTAATAGTAAAGATACAAACATTTTATTTGTTACTGGTATAGCCGGATCTGGAAAATCAACAGTCGCAAGAGACATGGCAAAGAATAATAATGCAGATCTAATCAATATAGATCTTTATACTTTTAAAACTGCGGATAAATATTTAAAAGATATGTCTAAAGATTTTAATAAATTTTTAGATAAAGAAGTTACAAATTGGAAAACATTACAAAAAAATGCATATGAAGTTCTTACTAAAAATGACAGACGAAAAATGAAACAGGCTGGTTTATGGTTTGATACCTTTGAAAATGCATTATTAAAGTACGGTGAACAGCAATTTGGAAAAAGAAAAGTAGTAGCGGAAGGCGTTCAGATCCTAGATGAAACACTATTCTATAACAATAAAAAAGCATTAAAAGGAAAACCCTTGATTATAATGGATACGTCAGTTGAAGACTCAGTGTTGTCAAGAGTTGCTAGAGATAATAAGTCAATTGATAAATTATTAGAACCAGAAAGATTAAAACAATTAGAAGGCTGGATAAAAGACACTAAGAATTTAAAGAGAGAGATAGGAGGATAGCATGCTATCAAATACAGCAGTCCCGATATACTACGGACAATTTCGGGACGCCGTTATAGCAGGGCGAATCCCGGTAAACGAAAAAATTTCATTAGAGATGAACCGAATAGATCGTCTTATTGACGACCCAAGATTCTATTATGATGATGAGTCAATAAATGGATGGACAATCTTTTGCGAATCAGAATTGACACTTACTGATGGAAGTGACCTTCATCTTCTTGATACCTTTAAATTATGGGCCGAAGAGCTATACGGTTGGTATTACTTTACTGACAAGTCAGTATATGAAGAAGGTCCGGATGGTAGAGGCCGATATGTTAAGAGAAGGATAAAAAAGAGACTCACACAAAAACAGTATCTCATAATTCCAAGAGGTGCTGCTAAAACCATGTACGATTTGTGTAATCAAGCATACGGTTTGGTTGTAGATCCATCATCTACTCATGGTGTTACAACAGCTCCAACAATGAAACAGGCAGAAGAAGTTCTGTCGCCATTTAGAACAGCCATTGCCAGAGCGAAGGGACCGACATTTAAGTTTATGACTGAGGGTTCTCTTCAGAACACGACCGGTTCTAAGGCCAATAGACAAAAATTAGCATCCACTAAGAAGGGAATAGAAAACTTTCTAACAAATTCTTTGCTTGAGATCAGACCAATGAGCATAGACAAGCTCCAGGGTCTGAGAAACAAATACTCAACAGTAGATGAGTGGCTTTCCGGAGATACTAGAGAAGATCCTATAAGCGCATTAGAGCAAGGAGCTTCAAAATTAGACGATTTTTGGATAATAGCTACAAGTTCTGAAGGAACTGTAAGAGGCGGAGCAGGAGATGACATTAAGATTGAGCTTAATAAGATTCTCAAAGGTGAATATGCCGCACCTCATATTTCCATTTGGTGGTATGGGCTTGATGACATTAAAGAAATAGAGCTCGGAAAGAAAGACCCGACTATATGGCTTAAAGCAAATCCTAATCTTGGTAAAACAGTTTCATTTGAAACATATTTACAGGATGTAGAGAGGGCTGAGCATAACCCAGCAGCAAGAAATGATATTATTGCTAAGAGATTTAACATTCCTATGGAAGGTTATACATATTTCTTTACATATGAAGAAACCTTACCACATAAGAAGTTAAGAGATTTCTGGGATATGCCATGCGCAATGGGAGCAGACCTTTCACAAGGCGATGACTTCTGTGCATTTACATTTTTATTCCCTCTTCCAAGAGGAGAATTTGGTGTAAAGACCAGGTCTTACATTACTGAACGAACATTAAACAATTTAACATATTCCATGAGAATAAAGTATGATACCTTTATTGAAGAGGGCAGCTTAATGATCATGCCAGGAACAGTTCTTGATATGTTGGAAGTATATGAAGATCTTGATCAGCATATAATGACCAAAGGATATGATGTTAGAGCATTTGGATACGACCCATATAATGCAAAGGCCTTTGTCGAAAGATGGGCAACAGAAAATGGTCCTTATGGAATAGAAAAAGTAATCCAGGGCGCCAAAACAGAATCAGTTCCGCTCGGTGAACTTAAGAAAATGGCAGAAGATAGATTACTATTGTTTGATGAAGCACTTATGACATTCGCAATGGGAAATTGTATTGTATTGGAAGATACAAACGGTAACCGCAAACTTTATAAGATCAGACATGACCAGAAGATCGATAATGTTGCAGCCATGATGGATGCATATGTTGCTTATAAGTTAAATAAAGATAACTTCGAGTAAGAAAGGAGCTAAAAATGGCAGAAGAATCAATGACAATTCTTGAATCTATAAAAAAGCTCCTCGGAGCAGAATCAATAGATTCGTTTGATGAGAATCTTATCATGTTTATTAATGGAGCACTTAATACCCTTACACAGAACGGCATAGGTGATCCAAAAGGCTTCTCTATAAAGACTGGTGAAGAAACATGGGAAGACTTCATAACAAATGACCATATAGAACTATACGAGTTGTGCAAGGAGTTTGTGTACCTTAAAGTTCGACTCGTATTCGACCCGCCGACTGGCTCAGTTCTTGACTATTACCAGAAGCAGATACAAGAGGATTTGTGGAGGATTCGAGAGCAGGCAGATCCGGCAGATATTTTTGAGGTGAATAAAGATGAGTAATTGGTACATAAAACCTAAAGAAGATGACCTCATGCATTATGGGGTTAAAGGCATGAAGTGGCATAATAGAAAGACATTTGGTAACCCGTTAGCAGTTGGCGCTAGTGCTGCCCGTAAAGGAAAAGAACCTGTAGCTAGAAGAACAGGCCAGGAAATAACTAAGCCGGCAAAAAATGGAGCAGAAAGTGCATACTCGGCAGTTGTTAACAAAAACCCAAAGCAATATAAGGAACAAGTTGCTAAAATATTGTCATCAAAAGATTGGAGACAGGTTGGATATAACTATGTAGTCCAGGGCGGAAAAAAATATTATGTATATCGAAATAAAAAGACTGGACAGGTTAAGAGACTAGAGGCTAACAGTGTATGGGCATACCATGCTAGTAAAAATCCGAATAAGAGGAGATAAGGAGATATAAGTAATGGACTGGTACATAACCCCTAAAGAAGATGATCTTATGCATTACGGCGTTAAGGGTATGAAGTGGCGTTATAAAAAAGGTCCAACCGTAAAAGGTGCTACTCAGTATAGAAGAAAAACTGGGGCGGATTATGGTGCGGAAGTTGGGTATGAGGCTGCTGGATTACGGAATAAATTTTCGCCTATCAAAGCAAATCAAAAAGCAAAAACAGCAAAAAGTGGTGCCAAAGAAGGCAATGGTGTTGTTTTAAATAAAGGAACTGTAAGTCCGGCCAAAAAGAAAGAAATAGAAAGAGTATACAGATCTTATGCAAAAAAATATTATGATGCAATGAGAACTGGGAAAGATGGTACGGCAGAAGCATATAAGACTCTAATGAGAAAGTATGTCAACCGATTAAATAATGCTGAAAAGAAGCAATTGATGTTGATTGTTAATAGGATAGGGGCAAAAACCTATAGATTGCTCAGCTGATTAACTTGTAAGGAGATGTAAGTAATGGACTGGTATTTAATTCCAAATGAAAAAACAGATCTGGTCCATTATGGGACTAAAGGTCAAAAATGGGGACAAAGAAAACAAAAAGTAAAGGTTGGAAGAATTTCAGCTAAAACTGATGAACAGTTAACATCCTCGCATAAGCAATTGGGGAAAATGAAGTATGATGATGCTTTAAAATATTATAAAAGCATTTATTCTGTATCTCCAAGTGTTCTTGAAGCGTGGTTGCAAAAGCATAAAATTGGTTTAAATGCTTTACAGTATAAAAAGTATGTTCTCAATGCTGTCAAAAAAGCACAATCCGGAGCAGATAGATCGAATGCACTAAAAAATATTACAAATAGAGCACTTGGTAAATCTGAACGTTATAAGACAGAAAGTATACCAGAGTTTAATAACAATAACAATAATAAGACAGAAACAACCTCTGTAAAGAAAAAGATAACCACTAAGAAGAAAGTTGAAACGGCTAAAAAAGAACCAGAGTATAAGGATTATACAGTTGAGCGTAAACCAAGAAAAACTCCGTTTACTCTTGAAACCGCAATAAGAAGAAATAAAATTAAAAAGAATATACAATCAAGGAGATAATTATGGCAGAACGTAAAAGACGAATAGTAAAAACTACTCCTATGCCAGAGATTAATGTCTCTACTAGAACAGAAGGTGTAGCTATTAAAACAGAACTAATCAGAGTAAAGCCTTCATCTGATTCTCTGTATATTGGAGCATTGGTATCTGGCGATAAAGTTGATATTCTTGATAGCTCCCTTTATAGTGAAGGTTGGATTAAGATCAAATCTAGAACAACAACTGTTGAGGGGTATGTAAGTTCTAAATCAATTTTATAAGGAGGAATTAAAATGAATAATGATTTTAATATTGAATCTCCTTATTTGTCACATTATGGCATCAAAGGTATGAAGTGGGGTGTACGCCGTTATCAAAATGAAGATGGGACACTTACTGCTGCAGGCAAACGAAGAGTAAAAAGAGCCTTAAAGAAAAGAGATAGGTCACTTGAATACGATATTTCGAAAAAAGATTATAAAAAGAGATCAAAAAAGTATATAAAGTATACTAGAAAATTAACAGATTCCGAAATGGAGGAACTTATAAAAAAAGTATCAAATGACAATAAATTGCGTGATGGGGACGAACGAAGAATATCAATACGACAAGGAAAAAGTGCAGTTGATGGTATATTAACTGCTTTAAAAGTTGCAGATTCAGCAGCAAAGGTATACGGTTCGTTCGCCAATGCATCTGATAAACATGAGCAAGCAAAGAATAAGAAAATGGCCAATGAGAAAGGGATCATACTCTCCGGAGGCAAAAAGGGTGGCGGAAAAGGAAATAATAATGAGGAAGATGACGATGATAAAAAGTAAGGAGGTCTCATAAATGCCAACATTTGCAGAACGAATTAAGAATTCGTGGAATGCTTTTCTTGGTAGAGACCAGACAGTTCCTAGATACCCTTATTACGGTGGCTTGGGATATCGCCAAGATAGAACTAGACTTTCTAGAGGAAATGACAAGTCCGTCGTTGGCACAATTTATAACCAAATCTCCGTAGATGTCTCATCTATAAACTTTAGACATGTGCGAAATGATGAAGAAGATAACTATGTCGAGGACATCAACGATGGACTTAACAGAATTTTCAAAATCAACGCAAATTTGGATCAGACAGGAAGACAATTTATTCAGGATTTAGTCCTTACAATGATTGACGATGGCGCAGCTGCTATAGTTCCTACTGATACTACAGATAATCCTTTAAATACCGATTCATATGACATATTGTCGGCTAGGATCGGTAAAATTATTGGATGGCTTCCGCAGTATGTTACGGTTGAAGTTTATAATGAGCAAACTGGTAAGAGGGAACAGTTGACCTTACCTAAGAAAATAGTTCCAATTATTGAAAATCCCTTTTATGCAATAATGAATGAACCTAATTCCACTTTACAGAGGCTTATTCGAGTTCTTAATCAGATTGATAGATTAAATGAACAGAATTCAGCCGGTAAAATGGACATTATTATTCAGGTTCCTTATTCAATAAAAGGTCAGGCCAGAAAGAATATGGCAGAAGAGAGGCGGCATGACATAGAAGCTCAGCTTACTGGTTCTCAGTATGGTATAGCGTACATTGATGGAACAGAAAGAGTAATTCAGCTCAACAGAGCAGTTGAGAATAATCTATGGAATCAAGCAAAAGATTTGATGGAACAGCTATTTAGTCAGCTCGGAATGGCAAAGACAATTTTTGACGGCACAGCAGATGAAAAGACTATGCTGAATTACTACAACAGAACAATAGATCCAATCTGCTCAAGAATTGTTGAATCAATAAGGTATAAGTGGCTTACAAAAACTGCAATAAAGCAGCATCAGTCAATCCGTTACTTTAGAGATCCGTTTAAGCTTGTTCCTGTTGAACAGATGGCCGAGATAGCTGATAAGTTTACAAGAAATGAGATAATGACAAAGAACGAATTCCGTTCCAAGATGGGAATGAAACCGTCTGATGATCCTAAGGCTGATCAGTTGCTTAATAGTAATATTAATCACCCCGAAGAACAGCCAATGGAAGAAGGCATTGGGGATCTTGAAGGAATGGAAGATGAAGAATTCGGTGAAGAACTTGAACTCGATCCAGAGCTCATGGAAGGCATCGAATAGTTTCAAAATGAATAAGTTTTTATGATGCCGATGATTTTATGCGAAAACATAAAGTAAGCTAATGAATTATTGGTTGATTAAAATTTATTAATATTTTTAAGGAGGCATGACAATGTCAGTAACAGGTTATGATTTTTGTGGCTGGGCTACAAAGAATGATCTAAAGTGTGCCGACGGTCGTGTTATTAGGCATGGGGCATTTACTGCTAATGACGGTAAGAAAGTGCCCCTTGTATGGAACCATCAGCATAATGCTCCCGATTGTGTATTGGGGCATGCCATTCTCGAAAATAGAGATGATGGTGTATTTGCTTATGGATTTTTTAATAACACAAAACAGGGTCAGGATGCTAAAGAACAGGTTAAGCATGGGGATGTTGAAGCCCTTAGTATTTGGGCTAATAATCTTCAGCAGGCCGGATCTGATGTGCTTCATGGTGTTATCAGAGAGGTAAGTCTTGTTCTTTCTGGAGCAAATCCTGGTGCTTTTATAGAGTCGGTTGCCCATTCTAACGAGCCGATGGACGATTGGGAGGAAGAAGGTATTATCTATACTGATGAGAGCCTTATAATCGAACATAGTGAGCCGATAGAAGTCAATGACAAGAAATCCGAAGAGAACACAATGGCACATTCGGAAGAAAACGAGGAGGAATCTAACGTGGCAGATTCAGCAAAGAATGAAGAGTCAATCGAGGATATAATCAATACTATGACTGATAAGCAGAAAGAGGCAATGTATACGGTTATTGATATGGTAAAAGAAGGACTCGATGAAGACACAGACGACAATGAAGATAATGAGGAGGAAGATGTAGAAATGGCACATCACAACATTTTTGAGAACGAAGAGGGTACACCCAACAACACTTTCCTGAGCCACTCCGATATGGAGACAATTATTAAAAATGCTAGGAAATGCGGTTCCCTTAAGGAAGCATTTGAGGATTATACGGATGGCGCAGTTCTTGCACATTCAATCGACACAACGGGTATGGAGACAGCAACTGGTCATCAGACATACGGTTTCAATGATCCTGATATGCTGTTCCCTGATTACAGAGCAGCAAAGGCTCAGCCTGATTGGATTTCTAGAAACATGGATTGGGTGTCCGTTGTTATGAACGGCGTACACAAGATCCCTTATACAAGAGTTAAGTCTCTCTTTGCTGATATCACAGAAGATGAGGCAAGAGCAAGAGGATACGTTAAGGGCGATGAGAAGATCTCTGAGGTATTCACAACTCTTAAGAGAACAACTGATCCTCAGACTATTTATAAGCTCCAGAAGATGGATCGTGATGATATCATTGATATTACAGACTTTGATGTTGTTGCTTGGATCAAGGCTGAGATGAGAGTAATGCTTGACGAGGAAATCGCTCGTGCTATCCTTATCGGTGATGGAAGACTCGGAAGCGATAATTACAAGATTCAGGAGGCTCATGTACGTCCTATTGTTAACGATGTACCGCTTTTCAACATTAAGTATGCCATTGATGTACCCGCTGGTGCAGGTGATTCTGTAGTAGCTAATAAGCTTCTTGATGCTGCTATTCTTGCACGTGAGAGATATAAGGGTTCCGGAAATCCTATCTTCTTTACAACAGAGCGCGTACTTTCAAATCTCCTGCTTCTGAAGGATGATATCGGCCATAGGCTCTTTAAGTCCGAGGGCGAGGTTGCAACAGCACTTCGTGTATCGCGTATCGTAACCGTTGAGGTTATGCAGGGTCATAAGGTTCCTGTTAAGGTTGGTAATGAGACTGTAAATAAGGATCTTATTGGTCTTATCGTTAATCTTAATGACTATTCTGTTGGTTGTGACAAGGGCGGTCAGGTTTCCCTGTTCGATGACTTTGATCTCAACTTCAACAAGTATGAGTACCTGATCGAGACTAGAATCTCTGGTGCCCTCACAAAGCCGTTCTCTGCTATTACTCTTTACAAGAACGAAGTATCTGCTTAATTAAGTTAAATGAGGGCTATATGGTGAGCTTGTTTCTAATGCCTTTTTCAGTTTGCTGTATAGCCCTTGTTTATATTTGGAGGAAAGACAATGAAGTTTGTAGGCAAGATCGGTTTCTGGATAGAAGATGATGAAGAAAAACCAGGCTTATTTAAGCCACATATTGTTGAAAAAGCATATACTGGGGATGTTTCAAGAGACAATAGGCACTGGAACGCAACCGGAAATAGTGCTAATTCATATTATAGGGTGAACAATGAAATAAGTATATTAGCCGATCTATATGCAAAACAGAATTGGAACTCCATTCGTTATGTTCTATGGAACGGCGCGTATTGGTCGGTAAGTAGCGTTACATTGGGATATCCTAGAATTACCATAGTGCTTGGAGGTGTCTATAATGGCGAACGAGCTTAAATGGGAACAGATTCGTGATATTTTATATACGATAAATGATACAGAAAATGTATACTATGACCCACCGACTAGTATACAAATGATATTTCCGTGTTTTAGATTTGCAATGAACAACACAGATCAAAAATTTGCGGACAATACATCATACATTAGAACAAAAAGATGGGCAGTAACTTATATTACTAGAGATGTCGAGGAACTCGATGCCGTAATAGAAGGAATGCTAAACAAGTTTAAATACTGTACACATGAAACAACGTTTAGAGCAGATAATCTGCATCACGCTGTTTTCAATTTATATTTTTAATGGAGGAAAAAATTATGAAATTGATTTGGGATCAGGAAGGTAAGAGACTTTACGAGACTGGTGTGGATCATGGTGTTCTTTATCCCCAGGTCGGTGCTCAGTACCCTGTTGGCGTAGCATGGAATGGTTTGACATCAATTGATGAGTCACCTTCTGGCGCAGAAGCAAATGCTATTTGGGCTGACAACATTAAGTATCTTAACCTTATTTCTAATGAGGAATTCGGTGCAACAATCAACGCCTATACATATCCTGATGAGTTTGAGCCTTGTGATGGTTCTAAGCTTGCAGCTGGCGGACTTGTTCATCTTAAGGGGCAGACAAGACAGAAGTTTGGTCTTTGCTATAGAACATTGATTGGTAATGATGAGCTTGGTACAGACTATGGTTATGAGCTTCACCTTGTCTATGGTGCCAATGCAGCACCTTCTTCAAAGACTCGTTCTACAGTTAATGACTCGCCTGAGGCTGCTGAGATGAGCTGGGAGCTTTCTACAACTCCTGTAACAGTTAAGGCTCTCGACGATGATGGTAAGCCGATAAAGCCGGTTGCTCATCTCGTATTTAGATCTATTAACTTTGATACTCAGGCTAAGAAGGATAAGCTTACTGCTCTTGAAAATATTCTTTATGGAACAGATGGCTCTGTTACATATACATCGGTCGATACGACGGAGGTTCCTGCTCCTGTAGAAGGGACTACATACTATACAAGTACTAAGCAGAATCCCGACACTACTTCTGATGCTGATTTCGTTGAAGCAGCTGGTATTACAGAATGGGCAGAAGGTGTTACATATTATACAAGAGCTACATCCGGCGGAACAGTTGCTAGACTTCCTCTGCCTGATGAGATCATCACACTTCTCACAGCATCTTAAAAATTCAAAATAGACAGGATTTTTAGATCTTAAACATTAATTAAAAGTGGGAGGAGCATGACACGACTCCTTTATTTGCTTATGAACAAACAATTTGTTTATCATTTTCACTTTCCTGGCGTACTACACTATTTTTCGTAGCATGCTTCTCCCCTTTTAATATTTTTAAAAATAGAAAGGATATATTATTATGTGGAAATTCACAGCTAAATATGAAAACTTCAACGGAGAGCAGAAGGAAAAGGTTCTTCGTTTTAATCTTACCCCTTCAGAAATTAGAAATCTTCAGTTTTCTAAAGAAGGAGGTATTGATAAATACTATGCAGAAGTAGTAGAATCAAAAGATGTAAAGAGAATTTATGAAATTTTTGAAGATCTAGTACATCTTTCTTATGGCACCATATCTGAAGATGGAGATAGTTTTGTTAAATCAGAAGAAGAGTATAAGAAATTTAAGGATTCACTGGCTTATGAAGCATTTATGGATTATATGTTTACATCAGACGATGGAGCAACAAAATTTATCATGGGCATTCTTCCTAAGAATTATGTTAATAGAATTAATAGTCCAGAGGGGAAGAAGATTGCAGAAGAGCATGGCATAGATATTACGGCTCTTAATAGTAATAATCAGTAAAGCGAGGTGATAGGGATGCTCGAGATAGTAATAGAGCCTAAAGAATTTTATAATGAGGAAACAAATAAGTTTACACTTTACCCTCAAATTCCAGTTACTTTAACCCTCGAGCACTCCCTATTATCTATAACTAAATGGGAAGCAAAATGGCATAAACCTTTTTTAAATAGTAATGGCAAATTAAATGAGATGGAAATATTAGATTATATACATTTCATGTGCGTCAAACCGTCCCCTGAAAATGTTGATAAACGAATAATTCTGGCCCTATCTGAAGAAAATGTCAATGCCGTAAAGGAATACATTGAAAATCCAATGACTGCTACATTTTTTTCTGAAAAATCTAATAAAAAAGTGCATGGAAAAGGAGCAGATAGGATAGTTACAAATGAATTAATTTATTATTGGATGACAGCATATCAGATACCCTTTTCTTGCGAAAAGTGGCATATAAATAGATTGTTAACTTTAATTAGGGTTTGCAATGAAGAAACAGAGGCACAAAATAACCCTGACAAAAAGAAAATGTCTCAATCAGAAATTTATGCCAGAAATAAAATGTTAAATGCTCAAAGAAGGGCAAAAATGAATTCGAAGGGGTAATGAATTATGAGCCGTATACGTATCGAAAGTAAAGGTGACTTTTCTAAAACAGATCGTTTTTTTGATAAAATAAGTGATATAGTTAGATATGTTGATCTTAGAAAATACGGCAAACAGGGTGTTGATGCTTTAAAAAATGCCACGCCAAAAGACAGTGGCGAAACTGCTAATTCTTGGCGATATGAAATTATACATAATAAAGAAACTAAGACATATAGTTTAACTTGGTATAATGATAATATTGCTGATGGACAGTATAATATTGCCATTCTTTTACAATATGGACACGCAACTAATAATGGCGGATATGTAAAAGGGCGTGATTATATTAATCCAGCTTTAGCTCCAATATTTGAAAAAATAGCAGAGGATGCTTGGAAGGAGGTAACTGATTCATGAGTAGATCGATAGATCAAAAAGTTGTCGAGATGAAGTTTGACAACAAACAATTTGAGGATGCTGTCAAACAATCAAGGCAATCAATAAAACTTATGGAGAAAGATATTACTCTCCTAGAAGGTGCAAAATCTTTAAAAAATTTAGATAAAGCAATACAAAGTGTTGACTTTACACATATGACAAAGTCAATAGATAGAATAAAAGATAGTTTTAGCATAATGGGGACAATCGGACGATCTGTTATTAATAAATTAACAACAGATGCTATGTCAAAGTTCCAGCAAATGACAAAAACTGTTAGTTCTTCTATAGAAAAAGTGTTTAGTCAAGTTTATCAAAAAGGCTTTAATAGAGCTAAAAATCTTGAAAATGCGGATTTTAAAATACAGGGTCTTCTTGATAGAAATCCGGATCTTGCCGGAGATGCTGCAAAAAGATTAGATATTGAGGATAAAATATCAAAAGCAATTCAAGAATCCGTTACAGATACTGCATATGGTCTTGACGAGGCATCTGTAGCAGCTTCTTCTCTGGTTACAATATTAGGTACAACAGATAAGGGTCTTGATAAGGTTTCTAGAACATTAAATGCCATAGCTGGTGTTGCTGGTACAACTGGTATGGCATATTCGCAGGTATCTGATATTTTTACAGATGCTGCAGCTAAGGGACATGTTTCTGCCATGGAAACGGGTAGATTGCAAGAGCAAGGCGTTGCTGTAGAGCAAGAACTCGCAACCTATATAAATCGAAACATAAAACTTAGACAAAAGTATAATAAAATATTAAAAAACAATGCCAAACATGAGCTAAAACAAGAGGACATTGAGGAATTATCTAAAAAGAAAGCATTAGACTTTGACTTGTTTATAGATGCATTTCAAAGTTATTATGATACTGCTAAAAAAGCTAATGAAACATTAGATGGTATAACTGCAAATATCGGCGCAGCATTTGGTCGTTTAGGCGCATTATTTATTCAGCCACTAATTGCAAATAGTGGTCCAATTGTGCAATTTTTGCAAGTTATTAAAGATGGCATATCGTCAATAGCAAAAGCACTTGATAATTTGAAAATACCGACAATAATAACTGACTTTTTATCAACTGGTATATATACCGCAACTAGCGGATTGAATGAACTAGTACAAAATTTTAAAAATGGTGTAACCCCATTAAATGATTTCTTAAATAAAGTCGGTAAAATAGCTGAAAAATTAGATGCAATATTGCTCGTAAGGAATACGTTGTTCAGTGAAAGAACAAAGAATCCCGATGCACCGAGCTTTGATGATTTGTATAATAATATATTTAATAGCGATTATAATAAAGCTATGCAAGAAAGAAATGAGTCGATAGGCAATAGTTATCGAACCATTTCAAAAATAAAGAAAGATTTTAATAAAACTAGCATGTCTTCCGATCAGAAGGCAGCAGCAGCTCAAAAAGTATATTTGAGTCAGATGACTGACGGGTCGCTTAAAACAATTGATCAGTGGAGAGCATTGTATACTGAATATTATAAGTCACAGTATAATCTCGGTGAAATGTCAAAGAAAGAAGCGGAAAAGATATTTAAATCTGATTGGTTTAATTCGATGATTGAAAAATCAGCAATGCAAGATTATGTTGCTGATATGAAAGCTTCAGAAGCTGAGATTAGAAAAGTTACGGAACACAGTGCCGCCTTAGATGCAGAATGGGAAGAAATATTTTCTCATAATTATTTCAAAGATATTTTTGATGGTATAAAGAATGCAATAAGTGGTGTATTAAATGTTCTTAGCGTGTTCTCGGAAGCAATATTTGGAACATCTGGGCCGATAAAAGATTTTTATGAAGCAATAAATGGTGATCCAAGAGATGCTAGAAAATCTTTGAATAATATTACTATTGGCTTTAAAGAAGCCACAGAAAAGTTTAAGGAATTTACAAAGAATAATGAAGGTTTTAAATTATTTATCTCAAATATCGGAAAGTATTTATCAATAGCAGCAAAGATATTTGGTGGAATATTTAAAATTATTGGTCATTTAGTAATAGCATTGGCTCCATTAGCATCTAGAATTGCAGATACGATTGGAAAGATATTTAAAACTGCAACTGATAGTGAAGATGACGTTAGCTTATTTGATAAAATAGTTAATGGTCTTTGTTCAGCCATAGATTTCTTAGTCGGTGTTTTAGAGAAAGTATGGAGTGTTGCAGAATCAGTAATTAATTGGCTACAAGAAGTTGGCATTATAGATTTTATAGCATCGATAGCTGGCGGAATACTCGGATTTGCTAAGATGGCAATAGATAATTGGCCAGAGGCATGGAAAGTGATTAAAGAATCGCTTAAAGGTTTTGGAGGATTTGCTAAAGAAGCTATTGGATGGATAAAAGATAAATTAGGACCAGCTATTAATTTTACAAAACCATATTTATCTGGTTTTTCAGATAAGATTTCAGAATTAACTGGCGGTTTTATAGATCTTAAAAAGCCAATAGAATGGATAAAAGGATTGTTTGGTGACACGGCTAATGAAACTTCTGGAATGACAGATGCATTAGAATTAGCCAATAAATCTTTAGAAAAAGTTACAGATTCTGCCGGAAAAATAGGTGATGGTCTAACTAGTGCAAAAAATGGCTTTGCTTCTTTTAGCAGTTTTGGCGGAAAAGGAAAAATTGGTCTAGATTTAACGTCTGACATAACTGATAAAGCAATGAATGAGTTTGTTGATACAAATAATATGTTGACTCAAGCTCAAAAACAATCAAAAGGAAGTAGTTTTAATGCAGAAGATGTTAAGAAAACAGTTGGACCTTTTGACTGGATATTCAGTATTGGGGCGTGGTTTAAAGAACAGTTTTCTAAAATAAATCCAGGAGAAGTAGCCAAAGCCTTATCGAAAGGGTTACAAATTTTAGCCGGTGTTGTAGCGGTAATTGCTGTACATGATGTAGCTAGAGGTTTAAAGCGTATCAGTGAAAGTATTACTAATTTTTCGGCTGGAATAACTGGTTTTGATTTTAAGGCTGAAAGAAGAAGAAGAATGGCAGAGGTATTAAAGAATATAGCTTTAATACTTGGCGTATTTATAGCCGGAATAGTGGTTATTAGCATTGCCGTTTGGGCTCTTGGTAAAATACCAACTAAACAACTTTGGAGTGGTATAGGAGCAATAGCTGTTATTGGCGGTTTAATGATTGCCTTGGTTGTTGCCGTTGGTGTCCTCTCAATGTTTCTGCAAGGAAAAACAAAGATAGGAACAGGCGGTGAATATCTTTATAAAAATAATAGATTTTTAGGAAGAATTGCCACATCTGTAAAAGGTCCAGGTACAATTACATCTGGTGCAGCAAAAGAATTATCAAGAATAGCTGCGGTTCTTGGTGTTTTTATAGCTGGCATAGTATTAATTTCACGAGAAGTTAAATCTCTTGGTCAAATGAATGTGGATCAATTGACACTTGGACTGTCTGTTCTTGGCATTATTTCTAGTGGCTTAGCATTATTAGTTGTATTACTAGTTGTATTAGTACATACATTAAATGGTGCAGGAGGTTCAGGTTTATCTCCGGCAGTGTCAAAAGGATTTGGTATTGCCATGGCTGGTATAGCGGCAGTGCTGATAGTTTTTACATTATCTATAAAAATTATAGCAAACCTAATCCTGGATATTACAAAAAAGAGCAATGTAATTAATAGAGGAAATTTAGATGTTGCAGTTACAATAATTGGCGGAATAGCTCTTGGCTTGATTGCTTTGATTGCTGTTGTATTGCTACTTGTACGTTTGTTAAGCGGCGCTTCTGGATTAAGTTCAGAGAGAGGAAAAGCGATAGCAATGGTTCTTGGTATGGTTGCTGTAATTATATTTGTGTTTGCTCAGGCAATAGGAAGTATAATGCGTAATATAATATTGCTAACCGCATCAAGCTATATGGGCCAAGATAAACTTATGGCTGCAACAGCAACATTTGAAGTAATTGCAACAAAAATGATAGTTTTGGTTGGTATTACGCTTGGCTTAGTTGCTGCAATGGTATTAATAATGGGCCATGGCGATATGATAACCGGCAATGCTATGAAAAAAGTTCCTATAATTCTTGGTATTGTCGCTGTAATTATATTTGTATTTGGTCAGGCTGTTGGGTCAATAATTAGAAATATTATTGGTTTGACTATCGCATTTGCTAATGCAGATCCTAAAAAGATAGATGCCATATCTTCATTAGTTGGACAAATTATTGGTGGATTAATTGCATTTATTGCGGTTATTATGGTGTTTATTACACTATTTTCAGTGATGCCTTCTATAAATATGGCTGGTATTGTATCTGCTTCCGCCATAATTATAGTAGCAACGACTTTATTTGCAGGGTTAATAGTTGCTATCGGATATTCTGCAAGTTTTTGTAAAGATGTAAACGCTGATACTTTGAGATCTTTTGCTCTAATTGCTGGTGTAGTTGGTGCTGTATTGGCTGTGATATTTGTTATTGTTGGAGTCATAGCATCAAGCCCGAGCATCGATACTAGTAAAATTAATGCTTTATCAGTGTTTGCTATAGCATTGGGCGGAATGTTTGCAGCGATTGGAATTATGGTTGCCTTGGCATCACAATACGAAATAAGCCAAAATACTTTAATTGCATTAGGAATTGCTCTTGGCATTATTGCTGTAATGGGCGCTTTAGCAATACTAATTAGTAAATTTAATGTGTCTGAAAAGTCATTATTAGTTCTTGTTAAGTTTGTCGGCATTCTTAGCTTACTATTTATAGCTATTGGCGGAATGGTGGCATTGGCTGGCTGGGGTGTTGATCTTATTGTAAACGCAATAGAAAAACTAATAAACACTTTAAGTTCTTTTGGCGATAACAAGAATGTTGATAATGTTAGGAAAGGCGCTAAGAAATTAGGAAGTGTATTTGGCGATATCCTCGAAGGAATCGTTGACAGTATTATTGAATTCGGTAAAAAGATTGATAAAAAGAAGCCACAATTGGTTGCAGCAATAAAGAAAATAGGTGGAATAATACGAGCTGGTGCAAGTTCTGTATTTTCTGAGCTTATTGGATTTATTACTGATAGACTTGGTGATATTATTACTGCTATTTCAACATTTTTAGATGAACATAAAGATGAGCTTCTTAATATTCTTTTGGCTTTAGAAGATATTTTGGTTCCAGCATTAGATCATCTTTTAGATCTATTAATACAATATGGTCCGGATACTTTAGATGGCTTAATGGACAAATTAATAGAGTATGGCCCAACATTTGTAAAGAAATTGGGAAAATGGATTGCTAATACCGTCGATGAATTGGTTGTATCGTTAAATGAAAATATGCCGACAATTGTAAATGCTATTCATAATTTGTTAAAAACAGTTGTGAATGCTATATTTATGTTCTTTGGCATGGATCCGATATTTACAGATATTGAGACCCAGGCGGCCAAAGAGTCAAAATCAATTAGAGAAATAGGCGATGACACAATATCCGAAATGGGAAAATCGTTCGACATAGAGTCCAATGATCCAAAAATAGGATGGGTTGGAAAATTTGTTGGTGCCATTGCGCAAGGTATTTGGACTGCTGTTACTGGCAATGCTGTAATACAAGAAGCAGCTAATAAAATTTCTGAGGTTATGTGGAGTTTATCTGGTCTTGAAGCTCGATATAATCGTGTCATGGGAGAATTGGGCCAGAAGCTTAAGAGATCAACCGGTATTAAAGGCGAATTAGATGAAATCGAAAGACAAATCGCTGGCCAAAATAGAATGTCAGTAAAAGATTATCGAGCCACTGGCGGTTTCGAAGAATTTTGGCATTCAGAAACAGGTAGAATAAAACTTATCGGAATATTATTAAAGCATAATGTTAGAGATTATGAAAAGGCAATGGAGCAATATGGTCATGTGCTTGGTAATATAGACAAGAAAACCTGGGAACGTTGGGTTCATATGGCTGATACTGCAGATGCTAAGAAAGCGATAAGTATGGGTGTGTCAAATTTTGATGATGCAATCAATCAGGCATCACAATCACATTCTCCTTCACGTCTATTCGCTAATAGTTCTGGTAAGAATATTGGTGATGGTATAATTCATGGCATAGAAGAATCAATAACCAATGGTTCAAAAACAATTGGGGATACTACTGTATCTGCTGTTTCATTGTCACTTACTTCTGCACAATCTGACATAAATCAAGCTACTGATAACTTCTCTAATGGCTTAAAACCTATGACTTTCGGTGATATGCTTTCTGAGTCATTCTCCGGTGTCGGTGAAAAGATACGAAAGACACTCGATGAATCCGGTTTATTTGGCGACTTCTTTACTATTAAACCAAAGGTCGATCTTAGTAATGTTGAAAACTCCAAGAGTTCAATTCAAGGAATCTTTGACAATATGGGCCTTGGAGTTAATGTTGACGGTGCATCGGATATGTTTAGTTCCCTTAAAACTGGAAACTTTAGTAGCATTGATGTATCTAAATTAGCTTCTGGATTTGATTCGGCGAATAGTAATACATCGAATGACTTTAGTAGCGGTAATCAGAATACCAATATTACATTCAATCAGAATAATTATTCACCCGAATCACTGTCCTCAATTGATATTTATAGACAGACTGAGTCTTTGCTTGGTAGCAACTCAACTGTTAATGGAATCATGAACGCCATTGGCGTCAAATCTAGTGATGTAAAATTTTCATTCTAAAAAAATTCAAAATGGAGGCATATCATGATTAAAAACTTTAAAATTACTCCGGTCAGGTATGCTGATAGCGGAGATCCAAACAAGACATTAGTGCTTGATCTGTTTAACCCTTATGAAAATGGGGTTGCAGTAAAGAGTGTAACAGGTTTGGGACCGGTAAAGGCAAAAGTTAGTATGTCTGATTATGCCTCCATGCCTGGTAGTAAGTTTACAGGTGCTAGACAGTCGTCAAGGAGTATTGGCTTTAATCTGGTATTCCTTGACGATACTGTCGTTGTTGAAACATTAAGGCATAGATCCTATCTTTACTTTCCAGTTTGCGAAAAAGTAATAATAGAGATCGAAACCGATTATAGAAAAGTTAAAACGGAAGGATATGTGGAAAGCAATGAACCATCTATATGGGGAAGAGATCTGGAAGGATGTAGTGTAAGCATCTTATGTGAAAGCCCATACTTAGAGTCTCCGGATGTTATTACTTATGAAATAGCATCCGTTGCTTCCGCATTCCATTTCCCGTTTTCATCAAAAGAATCACCGAAAGAACTATTATTTGGCTATCCATTTGTTGGAGATAGTATAATAGTTCATAACGATGGTGATATTGAATCTGGATGTATATTTGAAATTATTGCTCTTAAGGATATAAGTAATCCGGCAATTTACCATCCAGAAGATAATACCTCATTCCAGCTTCTTATTAATATGGATGCCGGAGATAAGGTTATTATTAATACTAAAATTGGACAAAAAAGCGCAGTTCTCAAAAGAGGAGAAGAAACGCATAATGTAATAAATTATATAAGAGAAGGATCTGTATGGTTTAGTTTAAAACCAGGCGATACGGTATTTAGTATACTCTATTCTTCTACAATAACGAAGACAAAAACAGAAACAAATTTATCAATAAATGCTTATAGAAATAATTGTTCTATTTCTGATATAAAAATAGGAGCAGTCCCTCCTCAAGAAGCAGATGCTAAGCCAACAGTTGATAATCCAGTTGCTTTTAATATTCCAGAAACAATAGGAGCAACAATAACTAGACATTATTGGTCAGACGAAAATACAGATAGAACAAGATATGATGTTGAAGATGAGGAATTTCCTTTTTCACAGTCATTACAGACCATATCAAACTTTGGTGGTGGATACATTGATGTTTTAAATAAAAAGCTTATGGTTACACGTATAAAATATACGATACCGACAAATGTATCATATACTGATTATAAATCAGGAGCATGGTGTAAGGAATTTGTAATAAAATCATCTGAATTACCGAATGCTGCAGCTATGAAAACTTTGTCTACTCCATATGCTGAAAAATTTAAATATGTGCCGGGTCTTAATAATTCAAAAGACACATCAGAAGCGTATTATTTAATAAAGAGCTATTTTGATAGCAATCCCGACGAATTATATTTAGATGGTATCTTTTGGGGTAATGATGGAACGCTTCATGTATTTGAGGCTACTAACTATAAAAAAATATCAAATGATCCAACACTTCGTAACCGTTGGGGTGGAGTTGAATGGTTACCTGGGGTAGCTAAAGTAACTCCTGGTGATATAATTATAGAATTAAATGAGCCAATAGCTTATGATATTTTAGCAACAGACCCTAGTCCTGATCCACGTCCTGGATCGCATGATGAGGGCTCTACTACTGGTAATTATGTAGTTAATCCGGATTTATTAAATTACATAAATACATTTAATAATAAGCATGCAATTCTTAACTCCATAGATGCCGTATCATTAGAACGATCGGCGACGTCTATAACATATTCATTAGACATCAATAGTATATATGACTATTATAACTTTCCATCTGGTGAACAGTCGGTAATTGATATTTCTGATGGTTATCATTGGTCTTTTACATACTTTGTTTGTTCTGCCAATTTTAATAGTGAAGGATATAAGTCTTTTACTTGTAAAACGTCAAATGAAAATGGCGAGAAAACATTCACAATGGATTGGTCAACATTAAACGTTGTTCCATTCTATGGCGGAATTGTTGACTTTACAAATGGTAAGCTAATCGGAAAATACGACTCAGAAGGCAATCCTCTACAAGAAGATCAAGTAATTGATATTTCAAGTGTTGCTACAGCAGTTGGAGCGCCGAATGATAAGGATGGCTATACAATAACGGTTACTAATGGAACACTTAATAAATTAGTTTATCCATTACCATCGACAGATAAGAAAAACAGAATGAATTTAAAGATTAAACATTTCATTTATTATTATGGAATCTAAAAGGAGGATTAAGAATGGCAGTAAAAGGATATTTCTTCAATGCTATGGAGCACGAAGGAGTCTATGACCGTTTATACAATAACGAAGACTTTTGTGGATATTTGTCGGATCTTGTAGGCAATGGTGTTTTTCCTGATCCTTCTACAAAATTAGAGGTTCGTGCTGAGTCGCCAGCAAGTATGAAAGTCATTGTACAGCCTGGACAGGGATGGATAAATGGCCATAAGATAATTAATGATGATAATTATACACTTACTATTGAATCTGCTCCAGCATTTGAGGGTTTTAAAAGAATAGATAGGGTTGTATTCGCTGCTGACTACGACGACAGAGAAATGAAAATATATGTAAAAACTGGCGTAGCAGCAACCGAACCAGTGGTGCCATCTTTACAGCAAGATAGTAGTATATTTGAATTATCTTTGGCTACTATTCTTGTTGACTATGGTGTTACCGCTATTGAGTCTGGAAAAATAACAGATACTAGAGGAACAGAAGAGTGTCCTTGGGTTGCTGGTCTAATACAACAGATAGACGTTGCAGAAATAGGCCGGCAATATGTTGACCAGTATGAAAAGATATTACAGGAAATGATCACCTGGCAGCAGGCAGCAAAGACAGAATATGATTCCTGGTTTGCTCATTTGACAGATGACCTTACAATTGGAGCATACCTTAAGCAGTATCGTAAGATTGTTCAGGGTCCGTTTGCAGATGTAATACCTATCGATATGGAGGACTATACATATGATTCCAAGGATTTGCTGCATGTTACCCTTAATGGATTGCTCCTTAGTCCGGGAAGTGATTATCGTATTAATAGTACTACTAATCCTATTAATCTTCTTCTTAATACAGAGATAACTGCCGGTAATACTCTTGATATTTTGGCAATAAAGAGCAGTCTTGAGCCTTCAAGTGGTGGTCTTATTACATCTGTTGTTGGCGAGCGCTATGTGTATATTGCTAACGCATTGCCTGGCGAAGCAGTAAAGAGAATGTGGATAAACACTCTTGGTACAACTAATAACTTTATTGTAACTGGCAGAAACCTTACAAGAGTTGATCAGTTTGTTAGTTATACTGAAGGAGATATGCAGTTTATCGGACAGGACGGAACAAACAAAGTTCTGATTACTGGTAATTCTGGAGCATCTGGAGTAAGATGTTCGCTTCCTATCGATAGTACATGTTTCGTTCCTGGCGAGAAGTATACTGCTTCTATGGTCGTTAACAACATAGATCCCGAAGATAATGTTACCGTTGAGGTTATTATTAATGGTTCGACTATTTATCAGGCGCTTCCTAATGACCCTGTTACATTCACAATACCTGATGAATTTACATCAATCAGTTTGAATCTCACTGTAAATGGTATCAACAAAGATGTAAATGGACTTGTTGGAGTGCAGGTTGAGTATGGTGCAGTCGCACATGAATACGCGAGTGTGCATAATAACTCATATGTATACGATGGTGAAAATACACCGATACTTTACGATGAAATTAACAATATTTGGATAATTGATCCTGATGCAAGTGAGCTCAAGGTGGCTTACATTGTAATGGACTCAACAACTGATGGAGACTCATTATTGTATCCATTAGAAAATTCATAATAAAGGGGGTTTTCTGACATGGGTAAGAAATTGTATAATGAGGATTATATTAATCAGACAGCTTTGGAGATTCAGAAGAAGCTTGGTGTTAGCCGAAAGTTTAAACTTCAGGAATTTTCTGAATTAGTTTCCAAGATTGGTGAACCACCGGAGAAAGACGTTAACTTTTATGATTATGATGGTAAGAGATTATATTCTTATACAACAGAGGAAGCTTTAGCATTAACGAGATTGCCAGATTTGCCAGATCATTCGGATATTGGGCTGTTAAATGAAGGTTGGAATTGGCGTCTTGAAGATATTCAGTCAATGCAAGATCCGTGTGTTGATGTCGGCTGCACATATATGCCGTCAGATGGCCTCACAAGGATTTACATGGACATCTGGAAGCCAACGACAATAACAATGGATTTACTGGCATCAACCGCTAATACTTGTTTTGTTGATTGGGGAGATGGTTCAGAATTAACCCCAATAACAAAAGTACCAACTAGTGGATATGGAAGCTGGTTAACACATGAATATACAACAGCTGGAAAATATGTAATTCAATTAATCCCTACCGATGATGATTATATAGGTCTTGGTGGTGATGGCCCATTTATATCACCAGATAATGCATATCCTGACCAAAATAAATCAATGTGTGATCAGATAATACTTGGAAAGAATATTAAGTTGCAAAATCATTGTATTCAATCTTTGATACATGTTAAATCGCTATTATTAAATTCAACAGTTATCTGTGATGGAAGTGAGTTTGCTGGCGGTAACTACAGCGATGGGTGTATTTTTGGTATGAATATGCCGGTATTTATCTTACCGCTTGATTGGCACATGCAGGGTTATTATGACTACTGTACTCTTCCGGCAAATAGAGTAATTCTATGCTCTAGAGTATATATTACAAGAACATATGGAGCAAGCGGCACATTTGCCTATGCGAGAAATGAGCATGTTATATACAACTTTATTGGGCCAAGAGAACGAGACATTATATTTGGTTGGGGTGAAAATTACAGAAATGTGACACGATATGATACATACTACAATAGAGATATTTATCTTGGTCTAAATCGTATTGACAACGATGTTAGTATGAGAGATATTTATGTTCAAAAGAGCGTGTGTATTCCTCTTTGGAATTCTGGATTAAGTAACTTATCTGGTGTTAAGCTTCATGTTCCGGCCATAATATATGACGATATGATGGAATTAACAGTATGGAATACAACTTTTACTGGAACCATAGTACCTTATGAAAGCGATTGGCAAGATAACTATGAACGTTTGATTCATATTCCCGAACTTATTTCTGGGGTATGGATTGACAAATGGGGTAATGTAAGCGAAGATGCTGGTTGCATGGCAACTGATTATATTCCAGTAACGCCCGGTGAGAGAATATATATAAATAATACAAGTTATAATAATACGTATAATTTTTATGATTCAAATAAAAATCGTATATCCGGCAGTGATACGAATTATTTAACCGTATACTTTGATATTGATGGTGGCGGAGAGTATAAGTATTTAACGGCTCCTGATAATGCCGCCTATATTCGATTCAGTGCTGGCAATTCCTACGGTGATCCATTGATGTATTGGCAAGAGGCATGGAGAAAACTTAATTGATATTTGGAGGTCTAAATCATGGACGGAATGGATGTAATGGTGCTTGATAATAATTTCAATATTATCGGTATCGTGGATGACTATCAGTCCTTGATTTGGACTGAAAGATACAATGAAGCTGGAGATTTTCAGCTAGATGGGGATTTGTATAGCACAATCTCAAAATATTGTAAACCCGGATATTATGCTAAGATCGGTAAATCAGATACTTTAATGGTTATTGAAAATATCGAGGCTAGTGAAGAACCTAGGACTTCCAATAAAATAACCGTAAAAGGAAGATCAATAGATACTATTCTTGAACGTAGAGTCCTTTGGGAATTTATAACAACTAGCGGAAAAGTTCAGTCAATAATTAAAAAGCTTATAACTGAAAATGCCATAGAACCAGTCCTGCCACAAAGAAAGATACCAAACTTATATTTTGTCGAGACTAATGATCCATATATAGATTCTAAATCATTGAATACTATACAGTTTGAAAATGATAATTTATACGAAACTATTCAAACACTATGTCAATCATTTGATATTGGTTATAAGATGAAAGTACTTGGTAATTCTTTTGCTTTCGGTTTATATTACGGTGTCGATCGATCGTATAAACAAACTATAAATCCATATGTTATATTTTCAGAAGAATACGATAACATATCTGAAAGTAGGTATCAGTGTGATCGAGCAAAATATAAGAATGTTGCTCTTGTTGGCGGTGCTGGTGATGGCGATCAGAAGTTTAGAGTTGTGGCTGGTGACGAAGCATTATCTGGTCTTGATAGATTTGAGATGTATCTTGATTCTGGTCTAACGGATAACAACGGGGAAATTAGTCATCAAGATTATGCCTATCAGGTAATGACAAAAGGAAACGAAGCCCTTAAAGAAGCTCAGAAAATAAATACCATTGACGGAAAAATAGTCCCTGATATGTTTAAATATGGCATTGATTATAATATGGGAGATATTTTACAATACAAAGGTATTATGGGAACTTCATCACCGGTAAGAATAACAGAGTTTATACGATGTTTGGATGCTTCCGGATACAAGGAGTATCCAAGTTATATTTTGCTGGAAGGAGGTAATAAAAATGTCTAAGATTTATGTTAATGAGGTTGTTAAGATTGCCACAGCAGAAGATGGATATTTGGAAAAGAAGTCTAATGCATATCTTGATGACAAGACTAAAAATGCAGGAAACAAGAACTACACAAAGTATGCTAGAGACATGAATGAAAAAGGCAAGGGAAAAGGCCTTTTAAATGGAAACAAGCAGGCACAAGATTATTGTGCGCTTGGTATTGTTTGGGATTTTTGTGTTTCTGCTGATTGGGATCTTGACAAGGTTAGAAAGGCTCTTTGCTTTGATGGTTCAGTGGATAATGGCGGAGCTGCTGCTGGATGTCGATCTTTTAGAAACTATTTTAAGGCCAAGAAACGTTTGGATAAGAACCCTAAAGTTGGTGATGCTGTATTTTTTACAACAGACAAGGACCCAGATCCCGAGCATGTTGGTTTGGTCATTAAGGTTACCGATAAACAGATAAAAACTCAGGAATGGAATACTAAACTTAATGGAAAATGGGGTGTCTTCCAGAAGACATATAATAAGACGAGTTCAAAGATTATTGGCTATGGGCATCCTAAGTATGATACTGAACCAGAGCCAACCCCTCCTACTCCACCGACACCACCAACTCCAGAAAAGAAAGTAATTAAGGCATCGAAACCTGCTTCAAAAGGCCCTTCTAAAGAGCTTAATCGTTCATTTAAAGCCAAGATTAAGACTGCAATAAAGGACGCTCCGAATTCCAATTCCAAGGTTCTTACTGAAATTGCGGCTGGAGCAAAGGTTAGATGCTACGGCTATTACTCAACAACTAATGGTGTTGATTGGCTTTATATACGATATGACGCTTCTAAGTCTCTCGCTTATGAGGGATTTGTATGCGAGAAGAATTTGGAGGTAGTATAATGGCTGACACAGTTTTAATTGCTATTATAGCTGCTGTCGGGACCATTATTAGTGGCCTTATCTCCGCAGCTATGGCAAATCGAGTAACTGTTTATAAGATCGAAAACCTCACAAAAGAGGTTGAAAAGCATAATCGAGTTATTGAGCGAACATTTGCACTTGAACAAAAAGTGGAAGACATGGACGATCGATTATCTCGTGTTGAAAATTCAAAATGAAGGAGGTTTTCTGACATGGTATTTGACAATAATAAGATATATGACGTACTTAAGTACATCGCTCAGATCATTCTCCCGGCACTTGCCACATTATATTTTGCTTTGTCAAAGATTTGGGGCTTGCCTTACGGAGTAGAGATCGTAGGTACTATATCTGCTGTTGATGTATTCCTTGGCACTCTTCTTGGTATAAGCTCAGCATCATATAACAAGAAGGTGAAAGCAAATGGCAAGTGATGCATACGGATTTAATGATAAGAAATTAAAGGTATCAATTGACGCAGCCATTGAAGAGGCTGTAAAGAACATTGATATTTCAAAGCAGATTAAAGAGTGTTGGAAGACTATCTATCCGATTGGATCAATTTACATATCAACGGTACAGACAAACCCTGCTGCTATCTTTGGCGGAGGGCAATGGGTTTCATTTGGTATTGGAAAGACTCTAGTCGGTGTTGATACAACTGATACGGACTTTAGTTCTGCTGAAAAGACAGGTGGCAGTAAGAATGTGGGACAGCACACTCATAACTTTAAAGCATCATTTGAGGTTAGACCTTCGGCATATGCTTGTGTCGATGATGTAGCAAATACATCAATTAGTAAGGGACAGACATGGAATACTCAGATTGCTCTTTCTGGCAATAGTGCAAAAGGTGATGTTGTAAACATTAACGGTGATACTGCTTTTAATAGCGGATCTGGTAAAGATAATATGCCACCATATATTACAGTATATATGTATAAGAGAACAGCGTAATAAAAACTCCTTGCGGCGGGGTTTAATAAGCCCCGCTGATAAGGATTTTATAAGGAGGTTATGTCATTATGGTTAAAAATAAAAAAGACGAACAAGACATAATAGAAATTACAAGAGGGACCACGCCGACCATAACGACACATGTAAAAAATCTTGTGATTCCTATGGATCAGGTTAAACAGGTGTGGGTAGTCTTTGCACAAGATCCATTTAAAAAGCTTAAAATAAGCAAAGAAATAGAAGATGTTGTCTTAGATAACGAGAAACAGACAATTAGTGTTCTTCTTAGTCAAGAAGATACCCTGGCTTTAAAAAAAGGAGAAGCCTTCTTTCAGGTAAAAGTACACATGTTGGATGGCTCAACCTTAGCAACCAGAGATGATTATAAAGCCATTATATATGAAAGTTATAGAGGAGGTGTAATGAGCTAATGGATAGAAATGTACATGCTGATCTTCCGTTTAGTGAGGATGCCTTCATTGATGCAGATATTACCGGCGCCATAAATGTTGATATAAAAGAGGTTTTATATAACACAACCGAATATTGGGATTCACATCCGGAAATTATAGCCGCTAAAGGCATTATTTATATTTATTCTGATTATAAAATAATAGATAATAAGACAATACCGGGTATAAAAGTCGGAGATGGCTCATCATATTTGATTGATATTCCTTTTTCAGATATTGAAATTGAATTAAAGGCCGATAAGGCCACGACATATACAAAAACAGAGGTTAATTTTGCTCTTTCGTCAAAAGCAGATAAAGCAAATACATATACAAAAACTGAAGTTGATACAGCTCTTAATGATAAGGCCGATAAGAATACGACATATACAAAAACTGAAGTTGATACAGCTCTTAATGATAAGGCCGATAAAATAAATACATATACAAAGTCACAAGTTGACGCTGCATTAAACTTAAAGGCTGATACTGCGGATGTAACAGCATCGCTCGCACTTAAAGCAGATAAGGCTACAACATATACAAAAACTGAAGTTGATACGGATCTCGCAACTAAGGCAGACAAGGCAGATACATACACAAAGACACAGGTAGATACTGCACTGTCCGCAAAGGCTAATACCGCAGATGTAACGGCATCGCTTGCACTTAAAGCGGATAAGGCAGACACATACACAAAAGCACAAGTAGATAATATTATCAGCAATTTACCAGAGCCAATGATATTTAAAGGCACATTGGGCGTTAACGGAACGATTTCTGATTTGCCGGTGGCCAGCTCCGATAATGACGGATTCACATATAAGGTAATTACAGATGGAACTTACCAGGGTATTGCTGCAAAAGTTGGAGATGTATTTACTTCTAATGGTGCTGAATGGGTTCTTATTCCCAGCGGTGATGATGTTGAAGATACATGGAGAACCATTAAAGTAAATGGTACAGAAGTTTTAAATAGTACCATATCAAGTGGTTCTGTTGATTTTGTTGAAGGCAATAACATAGAAATTGTATTTAACTCAACTGGTAATGCCATTTTATTTAAAACAAAGAATATTTATACCAAGGCAGAGGTAGATACAGCTCTTGGCAATAAGGCTGATAAGGCAGATACGTATACCAAGTCACAAGTTGATACTGCACTGGCCGGTAAGTCAAATGTCGCTGTAGCACCTATCGTGACGAGAGGTGTTGATATTGCCACAGTTACAGTGGACGGAACACCTACGACAATTAAAGCACCTGCACAGGTGAGTGAGATTGACGATACATCAACGGCACTGGATAAGACTTGGAGTGCGAGCAAGTTGAACGGCTTGCTCATTCTCGATGTAACTAATGTGGGGGTGTGATATATGGCAAGGACAGACTACGGAGCGATATTAAGCACAAAGATTGCTGATACATCACAGGCTATCCGTGACGTGAATGGGACGGTAGGCACTATTGCACCTGCTGATTGGGGTACGCTTATTCGTAATATGAAGAGCGGAGCGGACTATCAGAACGCACTTAATCAAATGGTAGAAGAATCAGCAACAGGTTCTATCGCATCGTTTACTGATGGTGCGAATCAAATCCCTTGCAAAGAGGTAATCTGCCATATTAACCCAACCGAGACGGGAACAGGGGAGAAGTCTCCCCAGAATCCGTATGTTATCGGAGGGTTTACGGAGGCTAATATAACGAGGACAGGGAAGAATCTGTTTGATGTTAATTCTGTAACTGTTGCCGATATTACATTTAAAGGCGAAAGCGGAGTTACGAAAAGGAATGGGTTTATTTATAATCTCCCAAGCGGTATATATACATTGAGTTCATCAACGAATATTGAAAGTTATATATATATGGTGGTTTTAGCGAGAAATGGCGATTTTAAATCTTTTGTTAGATTAACTGCAACCACAAGCGTGATGAATCCAAAGACAATTACATTAGCAGACGGCGATTATATTATTATTTATGCCGCAGTGTCAGGCTCGACTTTGCACATAAACCGTTTTGACCATTTTATGATTGAAGTCGGCTCAACAGCCACAACCTACGAACCATACACAGGCGACACCAACACCGTCTCCTTTGGTCAGACCGTTTACGGCGGAACATTGAACGTTACAACTGGCGTGTTGACGGTGACGTATGGTTTAAGAATCTTTTCAAATGAGCCGTGGTCGGAGACATCTTCGGCATATTATCATACGAATGGTTTTATGAAGAAAGGGAATGGACTAGATGGATGGGCGAATTGGTTGAAAACACTAAATGTTATTGGTGCTGGCATACAGTTTGGGGCTAACAATAATACTCTATATATTGGCAAGACTATAAATTCTATAATAGGAATAGAGTCACTATCAGAGTTTAATCAGTATATAATTAATCACCCTTTAATTATAGTATATCCCCTTGCAACACCTATCACAATTCAACTCATACCAACAGAAATTAAAACACTTCTCGGAGCGAATAATATCTATCACGATTGCAACGGAGACATCGATGTTACATACAGAGCAAACGGTGCCCTCTATGTTGAACAGCATCCATAAAAAAACATCGGGGGTGAAAGTCCCCCCATATTTTTAAAATATTAATTAGTAAATGTGATATAGTAAAGGATAGTATGATATTTATTAATTAGTTTAAAGAAAGGACTGATTACCTATGCCATGGATATTTTGTAACCCAAATCCGATGTATAATCTAGTTGAAGACTGTACGGTTCGAGCCATATCTATTGCTACGAATCAAGATTGGCATACAACATATTTAGGCATAGCAATGAAGGGTAATGATATGTGTAATATGCCCTCTGCTAATTCAGTATGGGGTGCATATTTACTATCAAACGGCTTCAAACGACATGTAATACCAAACACCTGTCCTAGTTGTTACACCGTTAGAAATTTTTGTAAAGATTACCCATATGGCATTTATATTTTAGCCACTGGAACTCATGTGGTCGCTTGTAAAGATGGCGATTACTTTGATACGTGGGACAGTGGTCAGGAAGTTCCAATTTACTATTGGAAGAAGGAGGAATGATATTTATGGCTTATTATAGCAATCCCGTACCTCAATATTTTCAACCAGTCCAGGTGCCAATGCCCATGGTAAATCAGCAACAGCAGCAGATGACTTTTGTTGATGGTGAAAAAGAGGCTAATGCTTTTCCTGTTGGACCTGGTCAGAGTGTCCAGTTATTTGACAGGAATAAGAATGTGTTTTATATTAAGAGTGTAGATCTTAGCGGGATGCCTCAACCAATTAGGATATTTCCTTATTACGAGCAGTTTCCTAAAAAGGAGCCTGATACTCAACCTGTAGATCCTAAAACGGATAAGGAGTATGTTTCTAAAGAAGAGTTTGCTGCTTTCAAGAATGATATTCAGAAAACGATTGAATCAGCAATCCAGAATGCAATTAAACCGCAAAAGAAAGAATACTATCAGAATAAAAAGGAGGCATAAAAATGCAAGGATCAGCTATGTATCAGCAGTTTCAACCACAAAATAATCAATTAATGATGCTACAACAAATAAAGCAAAATCCTTTGGCGGTATTATCGCAGCGTTTTAATATACCACAAAATCTCGACACTAGAGATCCTAATAATATTATTCAGTATTTACTAAATACTAATCAAATATCTCAGGATCAGGTTAATAGGGCTGCTCAGATGAGTGCCCAGTTTAGATAAGTTTTCCTTTATGTTGCAACATTGGAAATAAATTTATTTTTTGGAGGAAATGTATTATGGCTTTATCTTCTGATAATGACATGGTAATGCCCGTAGCTCCTGTTAATAACATGGGCTATGGAAACGGCGGTTGTTTCGGTGGCGACTTAGGTTGGATTATTCTGATCTTTTTGCTGGCTGGTAACAATGGATTCGGCGGCTTTGGCGGAGGCCAGGGCGGAGTAATGCCTTACATGTGGAATGCTCAGACGCAGAATGATGTTAATCGTGGATTTGCTGATGCTGCTATCAATGGCCAGCTTTCTGCGATTAATTCTTCTATTGCTAATGGCTTCGCAGGCGCAGAGGTATCGAGAGCTAACTTCAATACTTCTATGCTTCAGGGCTTTAACTCTGTTCAGGCTCAGCTTGCTCAGTGTTGCTGTGAGAACAGGCTTGCGACGGCTAATCTCGAGGCTTCTTTGGCTCGTGAGGCATGCGCAAACAGAACAGCAGCTGCTGCAAACACGCAGAAGATCCTCGATCAGATGTGTCAGGATAAGATTGATGCTAAGAACGAGCGTATTGCTGATCTTGAGAGACAGCTTACACTTGCTAGTATCAAGAGATATGCTGATAACACTGTTTCGTCGATTACTGCAGATAATTCAAGGCAGACAGCGGTTCTCGAAGATTATTTGAATCCTGTTGCTCGTCCCGCTTACATTGTTGCAAACCCGAACTGCTGCCAGCAGAATGTCGGATGCGGCTGTAATGGTTTCTGATATATAGGAGGTTTTAGGTTATGGCAGAATTTACGTATAATCCAGTTCAGAGTGTTGGGTCTGGTCAGGGTGTAATCTTTAATACAACAATTGGCTGTTCCAAGGGTTATATCTTCCATCGCAATGAGTCTGGAATTGTAATTCTCAAGGGCGGATCAAGAAATCCTTCTTGTTGTAATTCATTTGCTAGGTATCAGGTACTTTTTAATGGTAATATTGCAGTTCCTGAAGGCGGAACTCCTGGAGAGATCTCACTTGCAATTGCTATTGACGGTGAGCCTGTTCAGACAAGCCTTGGAGCTGCTACTCCAACGGTTGCTGATGCATATTTTAATGTATCATCGCCTGCGTTTGTCACTGTTCCTGCCGGTACAAGTGTTAATGTCTCAGTTGAGAACACTTCCGGTCAGGCAATTAATGTAAGAAATGCAAACCTTGTTATTACAAGAGTAGCATAAGGAGGATATTTCATGAAAGTATTGTATGATATTGAAGATATGCTTTTGGATGAGATGAAAAGCATAAGCAAACAGGAAAAGCTCTCATCTTCTGATGTAGAAGACCTCTATAAGATGGTTGATATTTTGAAAGACATTGAGACATTCCTTGCTATGAAGAACGCCGGATATTCTGGAACATACTATGGTGATTATGACATGAGCATGAGAGGGCCTAGATATTCTTATGATGACATGTCTTACGCTCGTGGACGCGACTCCATGGGACGCTTTACTAGTAGGGATGGATATTCCGGTCACGACAATAAGGAAGGACTTATTGAGAAGTTAAATATGGCTATGTCGAATGCACGAACCGAAGAGGAACGTGATTCATATCGTAGAGCCATGGAACAGCTTAAGCGTTAAACAGAAACCAGTGGGTAGGTGGCTCTTGATCGGGCTGCCTACCTTTGGTTTCAATTATATTTGAAAGGAGATTACATTATGAGTAATTTGACAATCGTTGATTCTTTGGTACAGCTTTATGCATCTCTCGGAGGCGATACATCTAAGATTGAGTCTAACATGACATCTGCTGATATTATCGCTCTTTGCGCCGAAGCTGGTGCAGCTCTTGTCGAAAGAATCGAAGCTCTTGAGGGCTAATTTATATTTGTTAGAAGCATCTTCTATAGAGATTATGACCATAGAGAATACCTCCTTTTTTCTAAATGATCTATTAGACTTGCTATAATTACATACTTTTCTCTATAGAAGATTTCTAATATCCTTTCTGTATACCCCACACAGTATTCAGGGGGCGCAAGTCGGCGAAGGCTGGCTGTGCGGAGGTATATGAAAGGTCGCGGGAAAATTACTCCTTATAATAAGAACTAATATTTTAGGAGGTAATTAGTATGAAATATTTTAGTATTGACACACATAGAGGAAATTGTATCTATGTTAAAAATGCGGTAAGAAGTTCAGAAGATTACACCGCCGAAGAAATGGCGGTTCTGGAATCTGGGGGAGAAATTCCAGTTGTCTTCGACGATGACGGAGAGCCCATAGAATGGGAATCCATGTCGTTGTATGACGACGAGGAATAGGGTAACCCCCTATTCTTTTTAACCTTAAAATTTTACCTTATATTTTTTTCGCGGGAAAATATTATTTTATAATAAGCATTATTATAAAAGGAGGAAATTAAAATGTTTAGTGTAATTATGTATTATAAGGATACAGAGGGAAAGTATCATAGGGTCCAACTGAATAAGAATTTGGGGCTTTTTGTGGCTTGTGACTACGCTGATATCTATAAAAAGAGGAACAAAAATGCAACATTTGAGGTGATTAACGAAGAAAATAATGATGCGGAATATAACGTTTAGGGCTTTATACCCTATTCGTTTTAAAATACTCTCTTATAATGCTGGTTTTGGAATTTTATATTTTGGAGGTGATGCTTATGTGTAAGATACTTAAGCAATTGAAGGATGTACTCTTTGATTATCCAATGGATACCCAGATTAATGTAATTGATGTAACTGACGACTGGATAACAAATAAGGATATTCTCAGTGGGTTCTATTTTCAACCTTGGTCTGAGATAACTGACTTTTTACCGGTTAAAGATTACATGGACTATTATGTTCTGGCGATCTATAAAGGAACAATTAAAGAAGATGCTTCTTTTGTGGTAGATATATACATTACAAAAGAGTATAATTTATAAACCAAAGAGTAGGGCTTAATGCCCTATTCGTTTTAAAATGCACTCCTATAATGTGCTGTTAGATAAGAAAGGAGGAAAAAGATATGTGTTTAGTAATAAGTATTATTTTATTGGTGATCACACTGCTGCCGATTTTATTATTGTGCAGCACAGGAGGATGGGTATTATGGTTACTCATCGGGATATTTATTGGCGGCGTATTCTTGAAGAAGTTCGAGATACGTAGAAAGGAATAATCTCGATGGGTAGGGCTTAATGCCCTATCCTTTTTAGTTCGTTTTAAAATACATCCTTATAATACCGGTTTATATTTAAGGAGGTGATTTTATGAAGAAGATTTATTTGATCGTATTTGCAGTGGTAACGCTACTTGCTACGGGTTGTGGTGATAAGGCACCAAAGCCAAGTTTGAGCAGTAACGGCGTGGAAGAAATCCGCGTTGAAGAAATACGGGTCGAAGAGATCCGGACAAATGAAATAACCTGGGAAAACAATGTAACCAGGTGGGATTAAGGGCTTCGGCCCTATCCTTTTTACCTCGCACGAAAATACTCTTCTATAATGGGTGTTTATCTGAAAATACTAATATTTTCGGATTGAAGGTAGTGGCACAATGCTGCTACCTTCTTTTATTTACCTCGCACAAAAATACTCTCTTATAATGCAGGTTTTAGATCTTTTATTTTTTATACGGAGGTATATTTGTATGGAAATCAATTTTGAGAATGAGATTTTAGTAATTATTGGCATGATCATTGGATTTGTTCTCGTGCTCCGAATAGTCTGCGGGTTTATTACTAGGCTCGTGGAGCTACGGGCATCGAGAAAAATTCTCGGTGATCTGTACACTTTTACAGATAAGGTATTCAGAAATTTGATATCCTATAGCAACGGATATGATGATTTTAAAGAAGAAAAAGAAGATATCTAAAACCTCCTTAAGAGGGTGGTAGCACAATGCTGCTACCCTCTTTTATTTAACCCGCGTGAAAATACTCTCCTATAATGCTGGTTTTCGGAATTTTATTTGAAAGGAGGAATTCGATATGACTTGGATTGGCGTCTTGACGCTACTCGGCTTGATATTTAGCTGCGTAGCAAAGGGCGGGCAGATCGTTACATCGGATGACAAATGGAAGGAAAATCATCCGAAAAAGAAGTGATTAAGGAGGACAATATATGGCATTACCGATTGCTATACTTGTCGGTATCTGTGTTTATGTGATATTGCAGAAACTGGATATCGACTAAGGCAAAAGGGGGATAACATTATGTTGTCCTCCTATTTTTCTTTAGGTCGCACAAAAATAATACACTATAATGCTATGCTTTTGAAAGGAGGAATTAGCATGTTGAATAGGAAGGAAAAGAAGGTGCTGAAAGACTACATCTATGAACTTTCGGAAAGGGAGAGGGCATTAAATGCCGAGATCAATGATCTTAGATTAGCCTCACCTGGTAAAATTGGTGAATTGGAAGAACTCGATAGAGAGAAGACCAATACTCACAAGCAACTTCTTGACGCAGCTAGAGTACTTAATGAAGGTACTGTAAACTGGGGAGAGAAGGCTGGAGATTGGATTGTTCGAATATTGGGTGCTGCAATCCCAAGTGCCGTGGGCTTTCTGGGCGTGAGATGGCAAACAAATCGCCTTATCGAGTCTGAAGACAAGATGGGGATTTTAACATCTCAAGCTTCTAAGAAGATGCAAACTCCGCATCTTCCTAAGTAATAGCAAAGGTTTAGGTTAACAGAAATGTTAGCCTATTCCTTTTATATTTTTAGCTCGAAAGGAGAATAATTATGGAAAAACTAATATATCTTGTACAGCATGTTGGCCCGTGTAGCGATACAATGATTTGTGCATATAATACAAGGGAAGAAGCAGAAAAAGCAGCAGAATATGCAAATAAAACAGATGAACACATTAGAGGACTAGAAGATGAATTTTGGTATGATGTCGTGGCCGTGGCTATATTCGAAAATTTTGATGAATCGAAATTTAAAGAAGAGTATAAAGATGTAATAGGCCATGACTATCGAATTAGAGAGGAGAATGATTATGAATAATAAAGACATGCAGAATTATATTGTAGCAGCTATAAAGGGAATCAAAGAATTTGGTGTTGCTGATGCATTAGACAGAGTGGTTAAGGCTAACGGTCATGAAGATGTGGTAATAAGTATTTCAATGCTAGTGGCATTGGTTGCTGTAACTTTTCCGGAATTGCTTAAGGATAAAGATTTTGTAATGATAATGGCTATTAAGATTATGAGACTAGAAAAAGACATACTTGATGCTAATTGCGACGCTATTCTTAATAATCTTGAAGGAGGTAACCAGTAATGTTAGTAAGTCTTAATACATATTTGGCTAGCAAGGACAAGAAGAAACCTGTAGAGATATTTAATGATGCTGGATGGCTGCTCTATAGCGGTCCTGCCGGAAGCTTCAATAAGGAAGCAAAAGATATTTTTGTAAGAAAGGTTGAGTTGATCGGCGACACATTGAGAATCACAACGAGATATAAGGAGAATTTATGAGAGAATTCTTTATTGAAAGAGAGGAAGTTAAGCTAGAGGCGGAAAGAATATTTACACTACCAATTCCGAATAATGTAAAAGAGATAATAATAAAAGCTGACTTTGAAACGCGGTATGCTTTTTTAGCCGTAACTGGGTATTATGATGATAATACAAAAGAATATGTATCGGGATTAATGGACAAGACATCTGAACGAATTCCTTTTTATTGTGTTGGTGATATTTTGGCAGAGATTTATAAGAATATGACTGATAAAATAGAGGCAATGCCGGCAGAAGAAGCAGAACATAGTGGCGATAAGTTACAATTTCTTTATAATATTAAGGCTGCTTGCGAGACTTTAATACAGTTCTTATGTGATACTGAGATAGGAGAAGAAGAATGAAATTTTGTGATGAAATGATTCATGCTGATGATTGTATGCAGAAACTTGATGCTATCTTTGACAATTTTATACCTCCTATGACTATTGATGTTCATAACGAGATTATGTGTTTGTTAAAAGATTTGGAGTCCATAAGAAATAGAATGAACGATTATTTTATAACTACGATAGATATGACTAATAGTGTCCCTAAACTATCTTTACGAGATAAAGAAGATTGTAAAGTTTATAATTATTATACAGGCTTGAATAAGACAATAGGGTACATAAGAGAAAATCTCATGTATGCACAAGAATATGATTGGGAGGTGGTGAAGTAATGGACCCAATAATTGAGATGTTCGACAGTATTAATGATATTAATAAACATATCAAAAGCCTTAGGGAAACATATCCATTAGAAGATGGTTATATTATTGATGTTGAGATTATGCCAATGCTTTCCAAAGAGAGTCGAATTAATCTTAGTCAGGCAAAGGGTGTAGATATTAGATACGCCTATAAGTATTTAGTAACTTTTTATATTCAACAGGAGGAACTTTAATATGGAATACACATCAGATAAATTTGAATCGGAGATATCCAAGATAGCAGAAAAGTCATTAGGCATTATTAGTGATCTTTATGGTATTAGTGCATCTGAATCCGATTTTAAAAAGGCAATTAAATATCGTGGTTGTGATATTTACATCGAACTTCATCAGGAAATCACAAATCTCGTAGACATATTAGTTAATCTTGAGATTACTATAATGAATCAACTTGATGACGAGGTGCATACGGAATTTTCAGTTGTATATACTAATGCTCATAATAATGGCATTCCTAAGGATGAGTTTACAGCGTGGTTCATTGATAAGATGCGGGCAGTTAAAGCAACCGCCGATCTCATGACAACTGAGGCATAACTATGAATCGCGATACATTTATAATTAGTCTATTGGTTATTGTAACGTTTACTATGGCATTTGCATTACTTGTAGTTAGTAATAATTTTGAAAGCCGTGCTAAACAGTTAGAAGAAGCCATAATTGCCGATGAAAATCGAATATCTGACCTAAACAAGCAATATGCCTATCGGATTGATGTTATTGAAGATGATATTTTTAGTTTGGATGAAAGAGTTGACGAAGCCGAACTTAGATTAGATGACCATGTCGCCAATATGGTTAAGATAAAAAATGAAATAGATAAGTTAAAAGTAATCTCTCCAACACCAACACCAAAAGCATCAAGTAGAAAAGTTTCAGTAAGATTAAGTGAGAATGATATTCAGTTAATCGCTAAATTGGTATATGAAGAAGCTGGTGCTCAATCATATAAATGTCAAAAGGCTATAGCATCTGTTGTGATCAATCGAATGATTAGATACAATAAAACAGCCAGACAAGTTATATTTGAGCCCGGCGTATTTTCAGTATCAATTAGCGGAACAAGAGCAAGTGCCGAATCTATTAGAGCAGTACGAGATGTTGTAAAGAACGGCACTACACTTCCTAAAAATGTATTAGCTTTTAGAAATCAGCATTATCACAGAGGATTTGGACGGCCCTATTGCCATATTGACGGGGTATATTTTAGCACAATGTAAAGGAGAAATAATATGTATAATAAAGCTTATGAATTTGCTGACAAACACGGAGTTAGGCTTATTGAGCAACCATTGCTTGGTGGTGTTCAATTAAAAATGATGTTTTCAAATGGTTATGGTGTTAGTATTGTAAGTCACCAATATAGTTATGGCGGAAACGTCGGTCAATATGAACTGGCAGTTCTTGAAGGCAGTGAAGAGAAAAGTCATTTATGCTATGATACTGATATAACTGACGATGTTCTTGGATGGCTGGATTTAGAAGAGGCACTTGATATTGCCGATAGGGTTAGTAAGTTAACCAAAGATGGTAAGGAGGTATGACATGTATCATGACGACAAAGTAGTAATAATGCGAGCACAGACACAGAAAAGAAATCCAGAAGATGAGGCGTATTGCAAACTCGTTGTAAGTCAGCTTGAATATATAGTAGATGATTTCAAGAATGTTATGAATTTTTACAATACTTTTGGTGACAGCAGTAGGATTAATTCTAATAAGATTATATTTAAGCTTATCCCGACTATGGTATTTTTAAAGAGTCCTTATTGTGAATCATGTTGTGAATTTCTCAATCTTGGTGATAAGACTACATCGTATGACTTGTTCGGTAAGTTAAATCGTTTGTATAATACCAAGAATTTTGATTTTAATCTAAAAAGATATTATTGTACAAAACAAGCTATGACAGATAATCTCCATGCGACGATACGTTCATTTGATGCTAGTTTATATCAGTTTGCTAAAAAGATAAATGTGTCATCGAGCATGTTATCCTCTATGATGTATACATATAAGGAAAAAGAAATGGAGAAAAATGTTCGTAGACCAACAAAAGAGATGTTAGATGAGGTATATATAAAATGCTTAAAAGAGTTAAAATATTTATTTACTGAAACAGGCTTAGGATTTATGTTTACACCAGAAGAATGGGGGGTGTTGTAATGTATTTCATAGTAGTTGGATTGATATTTGTTTGCATCGTTGCAGTTGTAGTGTATTGTGCTACTCCACCGGATATGAAGCCACTTGATATTTCCGAAGATGATCCGGAAACAATATGGAGAAGGATGTATTATCGTGGAAAATTTTGTGGTTATATCCGTCTTTATCCGGAATCTCTTGATATTTTGGAAGAGATAAAAGAAGAGGGCGGCAATCATAAATTCGAATTCAAGGAACTTTTAGAGGAGGATTATATATGATACGAGTAAAGTTTTTTCCAGGAAATAGTACAAACTATGATAAGTTAGAAAAAGATGTTAATGATTGGCTAGATGAACGACAAAAGGAAAATAGTCTTTTTTCAGTACTAAACATCAAATTTGTAAAGGATACCGGAGACAGAGAGGTCATGATAGAGTATGATGACAGTAGTAGTGGGTATTGTGTTGCTGAATATGAAGACTTTGATGAGGTGAAAGATGACTGATATTTTTACAATAGTAATGATCTCTTTAGGATTCCTTGCGACGTTTTTTGCTGGTATGTTTATTGAGTTAATACGGCATACTCGGAGGCTCAATAAAGGTCCTTATGATGGTCTTATGATATTTGGCAAAAACAATGGTGTAGCAATTAACATGAATATACCACTGGAGGCAATGGCATCAAAAGGATATTTAGTTCTAGGTGTCAAATACATAGATGGTGAGGTGACTGTAGACGATGGAGAAACTACCGAGAAAGATCTTATACATATGCGATCAAAAGAAGTGTAAAAGATGTTCTGCTAGAGACGGTTTAAATGATGGCTGGAATTGTACTCATACTGAAGATATTTCCCATGCCAAGAATTATTCAAGTGTTCCGCCAAATAGAGTATTAAGAAATGAAAAGAAGTTTAAGCATGATATTTGGCCTATGCCTGTTGAAACTAGTGTTTATATGGAAAAGGAGGAAGAATGAATGCAAGTAGCAAAATATTTTTGTGATAGGTGTAAAAAAGAAATACCTTCTGTAATGGATGTAGAACATGGAAAATTAAAAATTCCTAGCGCTGAATATTTTTTTCCGAGACCATATTATGAACTTTGTCACGATTGCTATTCTGAATTTAATGAAGCAGAAAGAAAAGCCCAAAATGCATATAGAAAAGTAATAAATGACTGGCTTAGAAAAGGAGGCGGAGCAAAAGAATGAGTATGGCATTTGAAACCATAGGGATTTTTATTGTTTCATTATTTTTTATATCTATACCTATTTTATGTGCTCTATCGTTTGTTTATAACTGGCTCGGAGGTCTAAAATTGATTTTGACTCTTGCTTGTTTTGTTGAATGGGTTGGGCTTGCATGTTTGTTAATAGACGTAGCTGATAATCATGATTGATGAAAGGAGAAAGAGGCATGATAAATTGTGACATATGCAATGAGCGCATTCCAGTGATTTGCTCTTATACATTTAAAGTTGGCGATGACAATTTTGGTTATGATACGATTTGTACAGTATGTAAAACATGCAAAGAAAAAATAATAACTAAACTTAATTATATGACAGCAAAATATGGCAGGAGCAACAATGAGGAGACAGAGAATGAAACTAATAATTGATATTGACGTATCCCCAGAAGAGTTTAAGAAGATTCAAGTATTCAATATTAAAATGATGAACAGTAAGATTACACACAAAGTTTATGAGGCTGTTCAGAATGGCATACCAGTTTCTGATATAACAAATGAACAAATTAGTGATGCAATTCAAACTGCACTAGCAGCTTATTGGGAAGAAAAATCAAAACATCTCACACCACCGCCAACGCCAATACAATGTTGTGATTGCTCAAATAAGAAAGTAGGTGAATAATGAACGATCTAAAAGCATATTTACCGCATGCTCAATGCGATGGTGAGGATTGTATTATAATTCCAGTTAGTCAAATAACGCATGTTGAAATTACAAGTCAATCTATGCTCGATTGTGATTTTTGTATTCCAGAAATGACATTGACTGTTGTCGGAAGGAGGAAAAATGAATAAGCATTGTGAAAATTGCATTTATTTAGAATGTGAAGAACACGGAGAGGTTTGTCCATTTTACGATGTAGAAGAAGAGAAAGAAGGAGAAAGAGGATGCCCTATAAGTATGAGACAAAAAATTGTAGAAACTGCGTATATTGTGCAAAGACTATTAATGGTCTTTATTGTTTGCATAGGAAAGGCAAACCAAAAGTAACCAATGGAGGCTGGTGTATTGACATGCAAGAAAAGGAGGCAGAGGATGAGACCAATTGACGCAGATGCTTTGGAAAGAGTGATTAAAACAGAGTGCAACACTTATGGTAAACCGACTATTGATTTTGAAAGCGGTAAAAAGGTGCTAAAGATTATTGAAAGGGCCCCGACAATTGAACTTCTCATGGCAAGAGGCTCAAGCGGAGTTGTTATTCCAGTAACAAGACAGCCAGTGGAATCACTTATATCGCGTTATGAGCATGATTCTATGAGCGGTGTATTTATGGCAAGACCGACAGAAGTAGTCAAAGTTGGAGAACCTTTGCCTAATTCGGAAGAAATAACAAAGGCACTCGAAAAAGGCGAAATTTATAAAAGGGGCTTTGAAGATGGATATAAGAGAGGTAAGGAAGAACAACCAAAGAAAGAAGGCGAGTGGATACTTGGTGAGCGTAATGGAGAAGGTTATGACTATTATTGTTCAAAGTGTATGCACGTTACAAACGAGGATATTAACACAATAAGATTTTGCCCTCATTGCGGTGCAAATATGCAATAAAGGAGGCATAGAATGACTAGTTATAATGAACTGAGAGATGGTCAAGAGTTCTATGGTAATGGCTACAAGAAAGGTTATAAAGACGGTTACAAACATGCAATAGATAAATTAAAGGATGACATATTCTCTAAATCAAATAATATGGAAGATTCGTGGGATACGGCAGGTATTCTAAATTTAATTAACATGAATTTTATATCGTTCATTACGGGAGGTGAAAAAGAATGAGTGAAATATATAAAATTAAAATGGAATTAACAAAGAATGAATATGACAGGCTTTGTTGGTTGTTAAATATGGATATTAATTTTGTCCAACCGGCAAAAACAGAACCAAACACCCTTTCGGAAGAGATCATGAGAAAAATGAGGGTGGAAATAAAAACGAGAGATTATGAGGCAGACAATAGAACTCTTAACGAGGCTATTGCTAATGAAGAAAAACAAATGACAGAATTAGAAACGCAGTTGAAGTCTACGTGTGAAAACAAACTGCACCAAGAACTATTTGACAAATATGCTTATCACAAGATACTATATGTTTTACTTTGTGATTTGAGGGACTGGAGAGAGTTGGATGGTAAGAAGAAATTAATTTGTCTACAGCAAGGAGGCATAGAATGACTAGTTATAATGAACTGAGAGATGGTCAAGAGTTCTATGGTAATGGCTACAAGAAAGGTTATAAAGATGGTTACAAGCAAGCAATACTTGATGGGAAAACTAACTTTTCAAGAACGCTAGGTGAGAGGAGAAGAATAATGGACATTGAATATAAAGCAAGATGGATATGCTGTCCTATGTGTGACAGAGAGACTTGTAATAGGCTAGCGGATAATTGTGATGTGAAGATATGGCTTGAAAAACATAAGGAAGAGAGTGGTGAAGAATGACTAAATTTAGTGAGCCAATACTTCTTTCTTTTCAGGACATAAATAAAATTCAAGCAGAAAAGAAGGAAGCAGTTGCTATATGTCAATGCCCGTTCCCTATATTAAAAACTGGTCAATGGGTGCATGTTGTAAATTATAACAAAAACTACATATGCCCTGATTGTAATACAGAATTTAGTGTTTTTAAAGGCGGGATAGAAACTTATGAAGTTAAAAAAGGAGATAACAAATGGAAAAGATAGTGAAGTATGATCAGTGGTGTAATAAGTGTAAATATTACAAGGCAAAACCTGAAGATGAAGGAAATCCTTGTGAGGAATGCTTGTCTCAACCATATAACATTGACAGTCGTCAACCTATAAACTTTAAGGAGAAAGAGTAATGAACGGCATAAATGTTGAACGTAACAACTTTGGTTTGCCAGTAATTAAGGTAAATTGTCCAAAATGCAATAAGGAAATGTTTCATCTTTGCTGGCGGGACGATGGACCGATTCCAACGTACAATATTCGTATGAGGTGCAAGTCGTGTGATATTTCTGTCACTGAATCGATAGAAAGCTTCAAAATTAGTCCGGAAGAGCTTGAAAATGTGTATTTTATACTTACAGAAAGGGGTTTAGAGACCATGAAATCGTCTATGATATTCCCAAAACAGCTAAAATACTCCGAAAATACGCGTGAAAAACCTACCCTATAATAGGAGGTTACTCCATTTTTCTTAAACTCGCGTGAAAATTTTCAGTTCGCGTAAAAATGCTATCCTATAATAAGGTGGATATCACTATACTAAATCCACCTTGGAGGTATTTTATGTTAATATGTGAAATAAAAGAAGATTTTGAATTGTATTATGAGGAAGAGGACTACTTTGATGGGGTCCTTCCGGGAGATTTCTCGGCAGAACTGGAGGCTTATAATGAGAGCCTCGACAGGGATGTTGGGGAACTGTGGGAGGATACTGTTTGAGGGTCCTCCCCTCTTCTTTTTCTCTTCGCGCGAGAAGTTGACCCTATAATGTAGTACATTATTAGGAGGTATTTTTATGGCACAGTTAAATGTTGTTTATAAGGAAGGTGAAAACATTCATATTGAGGATTTAGGATATAGGAATAGTTCTTATATTCTAAGAATCAATGAAAAGATATTTCAATTCCCGACTGAAGATGAGGCCTGGGAGTACATTGATGAACTATTTTCGGATAGCGGCGAGTAATCGCCCTATTCTTTTTATTTTTTAAGAAAGGATATTTATTATGAATACACCAAGTGAAGAAACAAAAAGGTATCTTTGTGAGTTGAAGACTTTTATTGATGAGGCATTAGACGATTATGTTGAAGCGAGAAATGCACTAAATCAAGCCAAAGAAAGAATAAAGAACGCCATAAAAGAATTGGGATATTCTGAATCGCAAGCTCGAACATTAGCTGATGGTTGGTGTAATGAGTCATACATTTCATCAACTAGGAATGATATTTAAAAGGAGGATCTGCTGTGACTAGCAAATATAAATACGGAATTGAACGTTTTCATAGGATGTGTCCAGAATGTAACAAGAAATTAATGGTCGAATACAATAATGAACAACCATATACTATTTTATATGATGCAGATGCAAATTACCCAAAGATTCACGGAATATTAGTCGCCATATCTTGTCCTTCTTGCGGAAGACATCTTAAGTATATGACTACTGATACTGAATTTATATCTGACTTTGATGATGGAAAGAGTCCGAATCCATTAACAAAATCAGATGACGAAGCAAGAACATATTTAGTGTTTTCTAAATTGATATTTGGAAAAGCAGTACCATGTTATAAAGCCCTTGTAACCGGCAAGGCTTTAAATAAAAATGAAAAAATTGTAGTAAAGGGAGGAATCTAATTATGGGAAAATTAGGAAAAGTTTTAGCAGGCCTTATTTATACATTCGGAGGTGCATTCATGACAATTGTCGGTTTTAAGATAGTGGATCAAGGAACCGATTATGTAGTTGATCAATTTGCAAATAACAAGAAAGGAAATGATGTTTTAGATGACCCCATTAGCATTGATTAAAGCCGGAATTAATTATTGTAAGTCTCATCCATCTCAGGTCTATACAGTTGCTTCTAGTGGCTGTATAGTACTTTCTGGGATATTTGCTTTTAGAGCCGGTACTAAAGCAAGTAAGATCCTTGAAGAAAAGAGGAGAGACTATTATGATTGTTATCCCGGAGATAAAGATGCAAAGAGAGAGGTTATTAAGGAAACAGCAATAGCATTACTTCCCTCTCTTCTTCCTGCTATTGGTTTTGGTGGTCTTGGAATAGCATTTAACATATGTAACCATGTTAATCATCTAAATACAGTAGCATCGTTAACGTCTATTGCAACTATTGCTGCAAACCAGCTTTCTGATGTAAATGAGGAAATAAAAGACCGTTTCAGTGAAAGCAAGGCAAAGGCCATACAAACAGAAGCAGCACAAAGGCGTTTCAGAAAGGATAAACCCAACGATGGAAATGAGTTAAAGTATCTAATAGAAACTGGTGGAGATGTGCCTTGTGTCATACCATATATAGGAACATATTTCTATACAACGTATGACAAGGTAAATGCCGCAATTCAGAATTTGGCTTATCAGTGTGCTGATAGTGGAGAAGTATCATTGGCAGACTTATATTTAAAACTTGGGCTTAAACCTAGGGGTGCTTGCCATGATATTACTTGGAATGAGGATGATTTGGAGTATGCTATGGATAATTTTGGAACTCCGATACCGAAACTTCCAATGATTCGCACAACAACTCTTATGGAGTTTGATGATAAGCCATGGCTAGCAATTATATTTGATAAGTATCATATAAAGGAGTATTAAATGAACTGGAACGATTGGGCTAATAAAGAACTTGATATTTTGGAAAGTGAAGTAAATCAAGCACTTGATAAGCTGGAACATAGTACTGATGAAGATCCGGATACTATAGGTACAGAAATCGAGAACTCAAAGATTATGTATGAACAACTTGATATTATGCGAGCAATGCTTCGAGAGCTTGATAAGCGTAGTGATGATGTAAGTGTGCGTTATATTATTAAATGTTTTGTTGATCTTGATAGGGATTGGCCTTTAAGTGATCTTCATTCCTATGAAGAATTACCGGATGAATGGATTAAGAAGGATGCTCCGAATAATAACATTAGATATTGTAACTCTAGATATCCTAAGCTCTTGCGACGTATTATAAGATACAGAACTGAACCTGATAAGGATGTGGTGATATATTCAGATCGGAAAAGATTTGAATTTTACAA